>Ga0207865_100115_pt1 | contig 101153 bp, 88 predicted proteins | sample HigsolmetaAR204D_FD_184836 | JGI IMG/M metagenome (GOLD analysis project Ga0207865, IMG submission 184836) | Ionic liquid and high solid enriched microbial communities from the Joint BioEnergy Institute, USA - AR20-4-D (SPAdes) (version 2) ... | reverse complement strand
ACCGGGTCGAGCTGCGCTTTTACTGCATCCGCTAGCAGCCGCCCTCACTGCACCATTGCCACACCTGCCGACCACGCATCGGCACGCCACCTGAGGAGATGACCATGCCACCTACCCTACGCCGACTATTGGGCACAGCGCTGCTTTGCGTGCCGCTGGCTGCGGCCGCCCAATACCCGCAGGCGCCCGTGCGCCTGAACGTCGGGTTTCCGCCGGGCACCGGTCCCGACATCGTCGCGCGCACGCTCTCGCAACACCTGGGCGCGCGCCTGAACCAAAGCGTGGTGGTCGAAAACCGCGCCGGCGCCGGTGGACAGATCGCCGCCCAAGCCGTTGCCCGCAGCCCCGCCGACGGCTACACGCTGCTGCTCGGCGAAGTCGGTTCGATCAGCATTTCACCGGCCACGTACACCAACCTGAATTACGATCCCCTGCGCGACTTCGAGCCCATTTCCGAGGTGGTCCGGGCCGATTTCGCCCTGGTGGTGCCCGCCCGCGCGCCGTACAAGGATGTGGCCGCCTTCATCGAAGCCGCCAAGGCGGCGACGGACCGGATCAACTTCGCCACCTTTGGCGCCGGCACGCCCGGGCATTTCGGCGCGGAACTGTTCGCCCGCGAAGTCGGCATAAAGATCGAGCCCATTCACTACCGCTCCACGGGCGACGCCGTATCGGCGCTGGCATCCGAAGCGGTGCACGCCGCTTTCGTCACCACGGCGCTGGCCGCGCCGCAGGTCCAAGCGGGCACGCTGCGGGCGCTGGCGGTGACCGGCGCCCAACCCTCGGCCGTCCTGCCCGGCGTGCCGACGTTCGCCCAGGCAGGCTATGACAAGGTGGACTTCGGCGCATGGTTCGCCCTGTTCGCGCCGAAGGGCACGCCGACCGCCATCCTGGACAAGCTGCAGGCCGAAAGCGCGGCGGCGCTGCGCGAGCCGCAAGCCGCCCGCACGCTGGACGGCGCGGGCTTCGTCGTAGTGGGCTCGACGCGCCAGGCGCTGCAGGACTTGCTCGACAGCGAAGCCAAGCGCTGGGGCGAAATCGTCAAGGCCACGGGCTTCAAGGCCGATGCCGGCAAGGGCGGAAGCTGACCGGCAGCTTGCGCGGCTTACCCGCGCGGCGGCCCGTATAGCGATTCACGCATATCAGCCGACGCCCCCATCCGGCCGGAAAGCGCATCGGCGGCAGCCAGGATGAGGCTTTCGACATAGGGTGCGTCGGCGTTCTTCAAACGCTCGGACGGCCCGGCGACCGTCAACGCGCCGACGAAGCGGTCTTCGTCGCCGATGATGGGCACCGACCACGACGACGTGTAGGGATCGCGCTTGCCGCAAGAAAAGAACGGCAGGCGTTCCCCGCCTCGGCCTTTGAGCTGCCCCCAAACCTGGAACACCCGGCCGGTCGATGATTCGTCCGGTGGCATAACGCTGCCGGCCAGCACTTGGCTATGCAGGCCTTCGTGAGGCTGGTGCCGGAACAGGCATAGCCGGTGTCCGTCCTGCCCCGCTTCGACGTAATAGGCCGCACTTTCGCCGGTTTGCGCTGACAGTCTTTCCAGCACCGGCATGACCACGTTGGACAGGTTGAAGCTGCGCTCGTATACGCGCCCCAGATACAGCACGCGCGGACCCAGCGCATAGCGGCCGTCCGGTTCGCGCACCACGTAGCCGCAGCGCGCCAGGGAATTGAGCAAGCGAAAGATCGTCGTCTTGTGCAGTGGCAGGCGCGCGTCGAAATCGGCCAACGACAGCCGTTCCGCCCCTGGCCTGAAGCAATCCAGCACGCTAAGCGCACGTTCGACCGCGACCACACCATCGTTGCTCATGTTGCGTTCTAAACCGGTTAATTCCTTAGTTGTTGTATATCGTACAACGACGTTTCACAAAAATATAATGCGAGAAAACTTGGAGAGGATGCGTGATGCAAAAGTCCATGCTGGTGGTCACGGCGCACGTCGGCGATTTCGTCTGGCGCTGCGGTGGCGCGATGGCCCTGCACGCCGCGCGCGGCGTGCCAGTGCATCTGGTCTGCCTGAGCTACGGCGAAAACGGCGAGTCGAACGCCGCCTGGAACGCCGGCCAGGACGTACAACGCGACGCCGTCAAGGCGACGCGTCGGGCCGAGGCCGAGGCCGCCGCAGCCATCCTGGGCGTGGCGTCGCTGGATTTCTACGACCTGGGCGATTACCCGATGCCAGACTCGGCCGAGGCGGTCGACCGCCTGTCGCAGGCCATGCGCCAGATGCACCCCGCGGTGGTCATCACGCACCCTGAAAGAGATCCCTCCAACCTGGACCACTGCCGCACCTTCGAGATGGTGCTGCGCGCCCGCATGAAGGCCATCGCCCCAGGCCATGGGGCTGACTACGTCGCGCCGCCCCAGGTGCTGTGCTTCGAGCCGCATCAACCCGAGCTGTGCGGCTTTCGGCCCAACCTGCTGCTGGACATCAGCAGCGTGTGGGAGCAAAAGCTGCGCGCCATGCATGCCATGGTCACGCAGAAGAATCTGTGGGCCTACTACGAGCGGGTCGCGCTGCAGCGCGGCGCCCAGGCCGGCCGGCGCGCGGCGCACGCCTCGACGATCTACGGCGAGGCATACCAAAGCGTGTTTCCCGCACCGGTGTCCGCATTGATGGAATAACAGGCTGTATCTGACGGGCGGTCCGGGCGCCCTGCCCCCGCCGTCCGCACCATGCGCCGCCTCAATGGGCAGCGCGTTTCCCATTCGTAGAACATTGGAGAAAGACAATGGCTCTCAAGACCCTACTCGGCGTTGCCGCGCTCGCGCTGGGCATGCTGTCGCCGTCGCAAGCGGCGGCGCAGTATCCGGATCGCCCCATCCGCATGATCATCCCGTTTGCCGCCGGCGGACCTGCCGACCTGGTGGGTCGAGAGTTCGCGCAACGGCTCGGCGACCACCTGGGCCAGCCGGTGGTCGTCGTCAACGCAGGGGGCGGCCACGGCGTGCCGGCGCTCAACCAGCTGCTGGGCGCGCCGGCCGACGGCTACACGCTGCTCATGCCCGCCTCGGGCAACATGACCATCCCGTCCAAAGCGATGCGCGACAAGCAGGTCCTGGAGCTGCTCACGCCCATCAGCCAACTGACGCAAAGCCCCCACGTGCTGGTGGTCAACGCCCAGCTGCCTGTCAATTCCGTGCAGGAACTCGTCGACTACGCAAAGGCCAATCCGGGCAAGGTCAACTTTGGGTCGGCCGGCGTGGGCGGCGTGGCGCACCTAGGCATGGAGCTGTTCAAGAGCCTGGCCAAGGTTGACGTCGTGCACGTCCCCTATCGCGGCACCTCCCAGGTCATCAGCGACTTGGCCTCCGGCCAGGTGCAGGCGCTGTTCAGCAGCATGCCCTCGCTCAAGCCGATGATCGACAAAGGTGCGGTGCGCGCGCTGGCGATGAGCGCGCCGAGCAAGGGTGCCGACACGGCCAACCTGCCGGTGATGTCGCAGACCGTGCCCGGCATGGAATACACCACTTGGTACGGATTGTTCGCCAAGGCCGGCACGCCGCCCGAGATCATCGAAACGCTCAACCGCGCCACCGTCAATGTGCTCAAAGATCCCGAACTGAACAAGAAGTTCGAATCGCAAGGCGTCGAGTTCGTCTCCAGCACCCCCGAGGCGCTGGCCGACCTCGTGCGGCGCGACACGCAGAAATGGGCCCGCCTGATCGAAGAAGCCGGCATCGAGATCGAATAATCGACCGAGCGTCGGGTGGCGCACACTGCGCCCCCTGCTGCAAGCGGCCGGCGCGGCGATTGCTTCGTGGCGGCCGGCCGCTTGGCCACATGCCCTGGACGAGCAGGCGCGGCTTGGCCCAGGATGCGCCTTAAGCGCCCGGACTGGCCGGTTTGCCGCCCAGCAGCAGCTTATTCATCCGCTTGACGAAGGCCGCGGGATCGGTAATCTGGGCGCCTTCGGCCAACATGGCCTGGTCCAGCAGCAGCTCGGCCCAATCGGCGAACTCGGCCTCGCCCGCATCGCGCACCCGGGCAATCAGCGGATGCTCGGGGTTAATCTCCAGCACGGGCTTGACCTCGGGCGTCTTCTGCCCGGCCGCCTTGAGCATGCGCAGCAGGTGCGGGCTAAGTTCATGCTCGCCCACGACGATGCAGGCCGGCGAATCGACCAGACGAAGCGTCACGCGCACTTCCTTGACGCGTTCGCCCAACGCCTTCTGTAGGCGCTCGGCGAGCGGCTTGAATTGCTCGGCGACTTCCGACTGCTTCTTCTTTTCTTCCTCGTCGGCCAGGGCATCGAGGTCCAGGCCGCCCTTGGCCACCGACGCAAGCGGCTTGCCGTCGAACTCGTGCAGGTGCGACAGCATCCACTCGTCGACGCGGTCGGCCAGCAGCAGCACCTCTATGCCCTTCTTGCGGAAGATCTCCAGGTGCGGGCTGTTGCGCGCCGCGGCGTAGGTCTCGGCGCTGACGTAGTAGATCTTTTCCTGGCCCGCTTTCATGCGGCCGACGTAATCGGCCAGCGAAACGGTTTGCTCGTCGCCTTCGTTGGCGGTCGAGGCAAAGCGCAGCAGCTTGGCGATGCGCTCGCGGTTGGCGGGGTCCTCGCCCGTGCCTTCCTTGAGCACCTGCCCGAAGGTGTTCCAGAATACCGCGTAGTCTTCCTTGCGGTTCTCGGCCATGTCCTCCAACAGCGACAGCACCCGCTTGGTGCTGCCCTCGCGGATGGCACGCACGTCGCGGCTTTCCTGCAGGATCTCGCGCGAGACGTTCAGCGGCAGGTCGGCGCTGTCGATCACCCCGCGCACGAAACGCAGGTAGGACGGCAGCAGCTGCTCGGCGTCGTCCATGATGAAGACGCGCTTGACGTATAGCTTCACCCCGCGGCGCGCGTCGCGGTCCCACAAGTCAAAAGGTGCATGCTTGGGGATGAATAGCAGCTGCGTGTATTCGCTGCGGCCCTCGACCCGGTTGTGCGTCCAGGCCAGCGGGTCGTCATAGTCGTGGGCGATGTGCTTGTAGAACTCCTTGTACTGCTCGTCGGTGATCTCGGACTTGTTGCGCGTCCACAAGGCGCTGGCCTGGTTGACGGACTCCCACTCATCCTTGCGCACCTGCGCCTTCTTGTCGGCATCCCACTCTTCCTTGCGCATCTTGATCGGCAGGGAAATGTGGTCGGAGTACTTGCGCAGGATACTGCGCAGCTTCCAGCCGTTGGCAAGTTCATCCTCGCCCTCGCGCAGGTGCAGGATCACGTCGGTGCCGCGGCCCTCCTTGGTGACCTGCGCAACCGTGAATTCGCCCTGGCCGTCGGATTCCCAGCGCACCGCCTGGTCGGCCGGCAACCCGGCGCGGCGGCTGACCACCGTCACCTTGTCGGCCACGATGAACGACGAATAAAAGCCCACGCCGAACTGGCCGATCAGTTGGGCATCCTTTTGCTTGTCGCCGGTCAGCTTGGCGAAGAACTCGCGCGTACCCGACCGCGCGATCGTACCCAGGTTGGCGATCGCCTCGTCGCGCGACAGCCCGATCCCGTTATCCGACACCGTGATCGTGCGCGCGGCCGGATCGAAGTCGACGCGGATCGCCAGCTCGGCGTCGCCATCGAGCAATTCCGGGCGGTCGATCGCCTCGAACCGCAGCTTGTCGCAGGCGTCCGAAGCGTTGGAAACCAGCTCGCGCAGGAAAATTTCCTTGTTGCTGTACAGCGAGTGGATCATCAGGTGCAGCAGCTGCTTGACCTCGGCCTGGAAGCCCAGGGTTTGCTCGGCGTTCGGGGTGTCGGTCTGGCTCATGTGCGTGGCTAAGCAATGGTTGGACGAAGGGCCGGCAGCACGGACCGCGCCGGCCGGCGTACGTGACGCTGGTAATTGGGGGTGGGCGGCGGATTTTCAAGGCCGCCGGGCCCGCGCCGCCCGACGGGCGGGAAGCTACACGGCCGCCACGGCGGCCGCGGGCCGGCCGTCCCCTGGCCGCCGCCGGCCCGCCGGGGGGCCGTGCCAGGCAAATCTTTCCGGCGACGGTATAATCGCGGCTTCTTTCGCCGGCGATCCAACGCGCCGGCAGCCAAGCCGCGGCCTGCAGCGCCGCCGGTCCCCCAAAGCCCGGGTGGTGAAATTGGTAGACGCAGGGGACTCAAAATCCCCCGCCGCAAGGCGTGCCGGTTCGAGTCCGGCCCCGGGCACCAAACGACGCCCTAATCCGCCGTCCTGACACACGCCACCGCCGCAGCTGCCAGCAATACCGCCGGCACCAAGTACACCCAAAACGGCGACACCACCGGCAGCACCAGGCCGGCCAGCATCGGCCCGGTGCCGGCGCCGATGTCGCGCCAGACCGAACGCTTGGCCAGGGCCTGCACCCGTCCCGGTCCCGGTGTGCGGCGGGCGACGATGGGCGGCAACAACGGCAGCTGCAGCGCGCGCAGCACGACGATGGCCGCCGCGCAGCTCCATAGCCACCCCGCGCCAAAGCCGATGAGCGCCACGGCGGTCACCATGGACAGCCATAGCAGCATGCGCTCGGCGCCCAGCCGGTCGGCCAGGTGGCCGCCCAGTGGGCTGAGGGTGATTTCGCCCAGATAGCGCAGGGCGAGCACTGTCCCGGCCACGACGACCGAACCGGTCGGCAGGACGTCCTTGCCCAGGTAGGACAGGCCAATGATGAACAGGCCGTCCATGGTGAAACCTTCCAAGAAAGACCAGAGGTCCAGGCTGCCCGGCAGGCTGAGCCGGCGCTTGGCCGCCGGCGCGGGGTGGGACTCGCCCGGCAAGCGGTGAGCGACCCATACCGCGGTGAGCGCCGTCACCGCCAGCACCAGGAAAATGGCGCGCGGCCCCCACAGTTGCGCCAGCACGGCGCCGGCCGGCAAGGCCAGCACCGGCCCGATGGAAATAACCGCACGCGAGCGGCCGTTGCGGCGCGCCGCGCCATTGGGGTCCGACGTCGACATCGTCTGGGTGGACAGGTTCAGCGCCGCAAACGAAAGCCCCCACAGCAAGCGCATGGGTAGCAGCGCCCAGAACCCCGACAACGTCGCGTAGCCGATCGCGCAGATCACGGTGGCTGCGGCCGCCAGCATGCAGGCGGGGCGATCACCGTTGCGGGCGTAAAAGCGGGCGACCCATCCGTACCCAAGGATGCGCACCAGGCGATTGGCCGCGAGCAACACGCCGGCTTCGGCGAGCGACACGCCGAAGGACGGCGCGTACATGGGCAACAGCAGGTAGAGCACGGTGTCGCTGGGCAAGGTCAAGGCCAGCGTGGCTGCTGCCCGGCGTGAGTTGGCGTCTGCCTGCGAGGTCGGTTGCCGCGGCGGCGCATCCGAAACGGCCCGGGACCCTTGCGTTGCCCTCAATGATTTCTCCTGCTTGGCTGCTTGGTGCTGCGCGCCCATTCCATATGTTCGCGTGCCGAAGACTTCGCCACACCGCGCACGATAGCCGCGAAGGCGGCCACCGCCGGCGACCGTGCCCTACCGTCTATCCACACCAACCCCGGCGTACGAGTCAGCGTCGGGGCCTCCAGCGGTATTGCCCGCAAGCCTTCCCTGCCGCGCCAGGCGCTTCGCGAGACGATCGCCGCCATGGTGGTCCGTTCGACCAACGCCAGGATGCCGGCCAGCGACACCATCTCTATCGCCACGAAAGGCTCGGCGCCCGCCGCCTTGAAGGCTTCGTCGATCTGGCGCCGCGTGGTGAACTTCCGCGGCGGCAACGCTAGCTCGCGCCGGTGCAATTCGGCCACCCGGACGCGACGGCGGCTGGCAAAGGGATGACGCTCGCCGACGACCAGCACCATTTCTTCCGTATAGAGCCCCTCGAAGACGATGTCCTCATGGGCAAGCGGGCCGTATGCCAGTACGGCATCGAGCCTGTCATCGCGCAGGCCGGCGATGAGCTCGTCGGCCGTGTCCTCCTCCACCAGGACATGCATGGACTGGTGGTGCTGGGTAAACAGCGCGATGCAATGTGGCACGAACTCCATGTTCAGCGTTGGCGTCGTACCGATGCGCAAGTGACCCTGCAGGTCTTTCTTCAGGTTGTTCAGCAACGCTATGCCACTGTCGATCTCGGCCAGGGCATTGATGGCCTTAGCCAAGAACAGCTCGCCCGCCGCAGTGATGGTCACCCGCCTGTCTGAACGGTCGAACAACCGCTGGCCCAGCTCCTCCTCCAATTGGCTGATCTGGTGCGACAGCGTCGATTGGGTGACGTGCACCTGGGCGGCAGCTTGCGTGAAATTCAACCGTTCGGCCAGGGCAAGAAAGTATCTGAGATGCCTCAGTTCCATGCGCGAACCCCAGATGCGCCCGCTATCGATGGCGTCGATGGTGCCGAACGAAATTCATCATTTGCCACGGTTTGGACCGGTTCCTATCATCCCCTTCCGTTCATCGCAGCAGGGGAAGCGACATGCAAGCATTGCGAGACTGTATCGCAGCGCTGTCTTTGGGCGTGGGCATGGCCGTCTTGCCTGCGCATGCCGCAAGTTATCCCGAACGTGCCGTAACCATCGTCGTGCCGGCAGCGCCCGGCGGCGGTGGCGATTTCACGGCTCGCCTGCTTGCCGACGGCCTGGCCAAACAGCTGGGCCAAAGCGTCATCGTAGAAAACCGTGCTGGGGCAGGCGGCAATATTGCGGCCCAATATGTAGCACGAACCCAACCCGACGGCTATACCCTGCTCCTGGCATATTCCGGCACCCACGTCGCCAACGCGACGCTATATCCGGACAGGCAATGGGATCCGGTCAAAAGCTATGCCCCGGTGGCGCTTGCGATCACCGCACCGCACGTCATCGTGGTCACCAAGGACTTGCCGGTGAAGGACTTGAAAGGCCTGATCGAGTACGCCCGGCAGCGACCGGGCGAGATCGACTATGCCTCGTCCGGCTACGGCACGATCCAGCACCTAGGCACCGAGCTGCTGGCGCTGCGCACCGGCACGCGCATGACCCACGTACCGTACCAGGGCGCGGGGGCGGCGATGGCCGACTTGCTGTCCGGCCAAGTCGACTTGCTCGTAACCACGCCGCCGGCCGTCGTGGGGCACCTGCGCAATAACGCCTTGCGTGCCTTGGCGATCGCCAGCAAGCGGCGCCATCCGATGCTTGCAGACGTTCCCACCACCGCCGAGGCTGGCCTTCCAGGCGTCGAGCTCGATGCCTGGTTCGCGTTGTACGCACCCGCCGGTACGCCGCGCGAGTCGATCGACCGGTTGGCCCAGGCTACGCGCACGGTCGTCGAAAGTGACGATTTCCGCCAACGTGCCGAGCAGGCCGGAACATATGCCACCTTCATGGGACCGGACGAACTGGCCGCATACACGGCATCGCAGTTGAAGTTTTGGGGCGACGTCGTCCAGCAGGCAGACTTCAGGAAACCTTAGCCATGCCTTTTCTGTGTAAAGCCAGCAATCGGCTGTACTACCGGATCGACGGGCGATCCGACCGGCCTCTGTTGGTGTTGGGCAACTCGCTGGGCACGGACGTGTTCATGTGGGACCGCCAAATGGATGCCTTTACCGCGCACTTTCGTGTGCTGCGCATGGACACACGCGGCCACGGCGCAAGTGATGTCATTGCCGGCGAAGCACGCATCGACGACCTGGGACGCGACGTGCTGGATGTCGTCGACGCGCTGCAGGTGCGGCATTTCTATTTTTGCGGCGTCTCACTGGGTGCGATGGTCGGACAGTGGCTCGGCATCCATGCGCCAGACCGCGTGCGCCGGCTGGTCCTGTCCAACGCGTCGGCGCATCTACCCTCGCACGAATCGTGGTCACAACGCATGGAACTGGTTCGCCGGCACGGCATGACGGCCCTGACCGAGGCCGTCATGCCCAGGTTTTTTTCGCAGCGGTACCGCGACCGTGACGAACCTTTTTTTCATTCCATGCGCACGTCCTTCGAGGCGACACCTGCCGAAGGCTATGCAGCATGCTGCGCCGCCGTACGCGACGCCGACTTCCGCCCTGACGTGAAAAAGATCAGCGTGCCAACGCTCATCATCGCCGGCGAATTCGACGCCGCTACGCCGCCCGATCCGCACGCGAAGCTGCTGCACGAATCCATCCCTGGTGCACGACTTGCGCTGTTGCCAACCGGGCACATCTCCAATGTCGAACACCCGGAAGCGTTCAACCGCGCAGTTTTGGAGTTTCTAAACGACTGAGGCTGCAGCCCGATTTCCCACCCGCCTGACTGGAGACACACATGACAGATCCGAAGTACGAAGCCGGCATGAAGGTACGCCGCCGCATCCTGGGCGACGCCCACGTCGACCGCGCCAACGCGCACATTACGCCGGTCAACCGGTATTTCCAAGATCTGATCACACGATACGGCTGGGGTGAGATTTGGACGCGCCCGGGCTTTGACTATCGCACGCGCCGCATCCTGGTGTTGGGCACCATGATGGGACTGGGACGCTGGGAAGAGTTCCGCATGCACTTGCGCGCTGCGCTGGCCGACGGCATGTCCCTTGCCGACATACGGGAAATCTTCTTGCAGCAGGCCATTTATTGCGGACTGCCGATTGCCAATACCGCTTTTCACCACCTGGAGGACATTGTCGCGGAACTGCGCGGCCAAGGGGTGGAGATCCAGGAACCTGAGGACTGAGCGATGCCGGGGATCCATGCGCGCATGTCTCCGCTCGACGTGCTGCAATCGTTTCCGCCGCACGGCGATACGGCGCCGGGTCTGCTGCGGTCCCGCACTGCGCGCATCCCGGACGCACCGTGGCTGGCCGGCGACATACGCGGATGGCGGTACGACCAGGCGTGGCTCGCCAGCCGGCTGCTAGCCTGTCATCTACGCGCGCTGGGTGCCGCCAAGGGCGACCGCATCGTCCTGACATCGCTCAACAGCGATCTTGGCGCGCTGCTCCTTATGGCCTCGGGCCATCTGGGCGCCGTCTTGGTGCCGATCAATCCCGCGCTGGCCGATGCAGAGATTTCCTATCTGGTCGGGCATTGCCAGCCCCGCATCGTCGTCGCACAACCCGAATACGCCGAACGGATGACCGGCCTGGCCGGTACCGCGACCGTGCTGGACACCCGGCAGCTCGGCGACGACGCAGCCGATGCACGAGGCGTGATCGATGCCTTGCTCGCCATGGGCCATGCGCCGGATTGCCAGCTGTCCAGCCCGTCGCCGGAAGACCCGCTGGTCATCATCTATACGTCAGGCACGACCGGCTTTCCCAAGGGCGTGGTTCACAGTCACCGCAACTTCGTTTGGTCAGCCGAAGCCTTCGTACAGCGCATGCACTTGCAGCCAGGCGAGCGCCTGATGGCCATCCTGCCGTTCTTTCACATCAATGCCCTGTTCTACTCACTGGGCGGCGCTTTGGCCTGCGGCGGAGCACTCGTCACCACGCCGCGCTTTAGCGCCTCGCGCTTTTGGGAGTTGGCCGAGCGCAGCGGCGCCACGCAGCTGAATATCCTTGCCGCGGTCGGCAACATCCTGATGCGGCGCCCACGCAGTGAATACCGACCCGGCCACCGTATCCGCAAGATCTACGGCGGCCCCATCAGCGCAGACATGATGCAGACGTTCCAGCGCGAGTTCCACGTGCCCGACCTGATCGAAGGCTACGGCATGTCGGAAATTCCCGGCGCGTTCAACAACCCTTTCGATGGCGTTCGCAAAGTGGGCAGTATTGGATTGCCGGCCCGCCATCCGCGCCTGCCAGGCGATTTCGTGCAAGCACGCATCGTCGATGAGCAGGGTCACGTCCTGCCGCTGGGCGAAATCGGTGAGCTTCAAGTACGTACGCCCATCGCCATGCTGCATTACTTCCGCGATCCGGAGCAAACCCGCCAAGCGTTCGACGAAGGCTGGCTGCGCACGGGCGACCTGGTTCGCCGTGACGAAGACGGCTATTACTACTTCGTGGCACGCAAGAAGGACATTATCCGCCGGCGCGGCGAAAACATCTCCGGTGCCGAGCTGGATCGCGTGTTGTCCGGCCATCCCGACGTCATCGAAGCAGCCACGCTGGGCGTACCGGCCGCCTTGGGCGACGAGGACATCCTCGCGGTGGTCGTACCGCGCTGCAATCCCCCGCCACATCCCCAGGAGTTGTTGGATTGGTGTGCGCAGCGCGTCGCTGCAATGAAGGTGCCGCGCTACCTCGTCTATCGCAACGAGTTGCCCCATACGGCTTCGCAACGGGTAGCCAAGTTTCAGCTCAAGCAGGATGCTTCTTTGTTGCGTGAAGCCTACGACCGGGAAGCTACCGTGCCATGAACCACGCCCACGACGTGAACCCGTACATCGATGCTGCCGTCGCGTATTCCCCGCTTGCCGTGTATCGCGCCCATCTGGCCCGCGGCCAGCTCGCCTACCAAGTGGACGAAGACGGGCACGCCGTTTTTTTTCCGCGCCTCATCGCCCCTAGATCCGGTGGTCGGCTGTCCTGGCGGATATCGGATGGCCACGGCAGCGTGTATTCGTCGACCATCATCTACCGCAAGGGCGAGGCGCCGCTGAATGTATCGCTCATCGACCTGGACGAAGGTTTTCGCATGATGAGCCGTGTCGAGAACATCGCGCCCGAGGCCGTGCACATAGGCATGCGCGTCGTTTTTCGCGTGGCGCGTGATGGCGAGGGGCAGCCGTGCCCTGTCTTCGTGCCCGCGGAGCAACCATGAGCATCCGTCGCAGGCGCGCCAACGTAGCCGTGGTCGGCGTGGCGGAGTCCGACCTCGGGCATGCCGCAGATGGCATGAGCCCCCTGGACCTGATGGCCCAGGCCACCGTCCGGGCGCTGCATGATAGCGGCTTGTCGTTGCGCGACGTCGATGGCTTGTTTTGCGCCAGCGCCCAGGTCCGGTTCGGGCCGTTGGCCCTGGCCGAATACCTGGGACTGCAACCGCGCTATTTCGATGGCACGCAGATCGGCGGCTCATCCTTCATGTCGCATCTGGCCCACGCCCAGCTTGCGATTGAAGCCGGAATGTGCGAGGTGGCGCTAATCGCCTACGGCAGCACGCAGCGGTCGGTATCGCGTGCGGCAGCTTCTCCACCCGAGCCGAACCCGTACGAGTCGCCCTTCCAGCCCCTGCTGCCCGTGAGCGCATACGCGCTTGCCGCGGCGCGGCACATGCACCAATACGGTACGACGCGCGAGCAGCTTGCCGCAGTCGCTGTGCAGGCACGCCAATGGGCACTTCTCAATCCAGCCGCCTGGGAGAAACACCCCCTTACCGTGCAGGAAGTATTGAACGCACGAATGGTGTCCTGGCCATTGACCGTGCGCGACTGCTGCCTGGTCAGCGACGGCGGCGCTGCGATCCTGGTCACCAGCGCCGCGCGCGCCAAGTCGCTGCGCAACCCTCCCGTGTATGTCCTAGGCATAGGCGAGTCCATCGGCCACCAATCCATATCGAACATGGCCGACCTGACCGTCACCCCGGCGCGCGAGTCCGGGCGCATGGCCTTCGCCCGCGCCGGACTCAAGCCCAGCGATGTGCAAATGCTTGCCCTGTACGACGCGTTCACCATCACGCCGCTACTGTTTCTGGAAGACCTAGGCTTCTGTCCCAAGGGTGAAGCAGGCCGCTTCGTGCAGGACGGCGCGATCGGCCCTGGCGGCTCACTGCCTGTCAACACCAATGGCGGTGGGCTGTCATATTGCCACCCGGGCATGTACGGGCTGCTCGCCATGGTAGAGGCGGTGCGGCAAGTACGCGGTGAATGTGGCGCCCGGCAAGTGGCTGGCTGCGACATCAGCCTGGCTCATGGCAACGGGGTCGTGCTGTCGAGCCAGTGCACCGTCCTGTTTGGCAGCGACGCTGCCCTTTCCTAGCTACATTGCGGTCATATCTGGGGGCTGGAACAGCGTCGATCACGGCACCCGAACCACTCAGCACAAGAGGAGACAAACCATGCCCATCAAGTCCATCATCGCGGCCGCCCTGGCGGGGCTACTTGCCGCAGCGGCCGGCGCGAATGCCCAAGACGCATCCAATGCGCCCATACACGTGATCGTTCCGCTGGCAAGCGGCGGGGGGACCGATACGCTGGCACGCATCATCGCCAGCAAGATGCGCGAATCGCTCAATAGAAACGTGGTCGTGGAAAATCGCGCCGGCGCGGCTGGCAACATTGGCGCGGATATCGTCTACCGCGCGGCGCCGGATGGCAATACGTTGCTATTCACGCAGCCCGGCCCCATCGTGGTCAACCAATGGCTGTACGACAAGCTCAGCTTCGAGCCAGAACGTTTCGTACCGGTCTCGCTCGCGTCATCGCAAGACATCATGCTGGCGGTCAACCCCACGGTGCCAGCGCAAACGTTGCAGGAACTGATCGACTATGCAAAGGCCAACCCCGGCAGGCTCAACTATGGATCCAGCGGCGTTGGCAGCGCGCCACACCTGGCGGCCGAACTGTTTCAGTCCATGGCCGGGATCAAGATGGTTCATGTCCCCTACAAAGGCAGCTCGGAATCAATGAACGCCACATTGGGCGGCCAAGTTGACCTGACGTTCTTTGCCTTCAGTTCCGCACTGCCTCATGCCAAAGCTGGGAAGCTGCGCGCCCTAGCCGTTGGCGGCGCCAAGCGCAATCCGCAGTTGCCGGACGTGCCTTCCATTTCCGAGGTACTGCCCGGCTATGATGCAGCATCGTGGACGGGCATGTTTGCGCCGCCAGGCACGCCGCAACCCGTCGTCGAGCAGCTGGCCCAAGCGGTCCAAGCTGCGGTGCAATCGCAGGACCTGCTCAAGCGCATGGCCGATGTCGGCGATCAGCCGCTTACGCTGGCCGGCGACGAGATGGAAAAGTTTCTGCAGCAAGACCGCAAGCGTTGGCGGGACGTAATCCAATCGGTAGGCATCAAGCACGACTGAAGGTTATCCTGCTTCACACCCCACCGACCCGGAGCACTGGCTTGAGCACCCTCATCGAAGACATCGCGCGGTTTACCGTGAATGTGCGCTACGCGGACATCCCGGATCAAGACCGTTCCAGCATTCGCGCTTTGGTGCTCGACACGATTGGTTGTGCATTGGGGGCAGTCGGCTGCGAGCCCGCCCGCATGCTGCAGGACATGCTAAGGCCTGCCTCGGGTCCGGGTGATCGCGCGACACTGATCGGCAGCACACATTCGGTGTCGCTCGACAGCGCCATCCTGTACAACGGCTGCCTGGTTCGCTACCTGGATTACATGGATGTCTACTGGGCACGTGACATCTGCCATCCCAGCGAAAACATACCTGTCGCCTTAGCTGCCGCAGAAGCGGCTGGCTGCGATGGCCGCAAGCTCATGGAGGCCATCGCCGTCGCCTATGAGGTGCAGATCAGGTTGGCGGACGCATTCTCTCTTCAGGACATGTGCATGCACCACGTCAGTGCAGCTGGTTTCGTGGTGCCGCTGCTGTTGGGCAAGCTGTGGGACTTGCCTGCGGACAAGCTCGCGCACGCCTGCGCACTCGGAGGGTTTCGGCACCTGACGCTGGCAGCTTTGGTCGAGGGGCAACTTAGCATGGCCAAGGCAGTCGGCTATCCCCTGCCAGCCTCCGAGTGTGTCCTGGCCACGCGGCTAGCAGCCAGGGGCTTCACCGGTCCGTTGCTGGCGCTGGAAAGCCTATGGCGAGCAAGCCACGCACATCATGCCGCTGATCTTCGCGAAGCGCTGGATCTGGCTCCCGGGACCGGCAGCGTCGGCCGGGTTAGCCTGAAGCAATTCCCGGTGCAGTTCGCCCTGCAAGCGCCAATCGAAGCCACCTTGACGCTGCGCGCCGAGATGCATGGCGACCCGAAAGCGGTCGACGCGCTGCAGGTGGAGGTTCCAGAACGCGTTTGCCAGTCCACCGCTGATCCAGAAAAATTCCGGCCGGCCAATCGCGAAACTGCCGATCATAGCCTGCCGTGCTGTGTCGCCCTGGCATGGCTCGATGGCAAGGTGGACGCCGGCCAGTTCGACGGTGGACGCTGGCGCGACGATGATGTCACGCAACTGTTGCCACGCGTGCACGTTCGCGCCGCGCCCGACTTGCAGGCACGCTGCCCAACCGGTCGTCCGGCACGCGTGACAGTGCGTTTGCGGGATGGCACGACGCGCACCACGCTGGTTGAAACCCCGCTCGGCGATGCGCGCCGCCCCATGGGCCAGGCTGACATCGAAAGAAAATTCCTGGCACAAGCCGTGCCTGTACTGGGTGGCGAGCGCGCCGACCAGATAGTGCGGCTTGTACACCACCTGGATGATTTGGCAGACGTCGGCGATCTGTGCCGCGCGCTAGTGCCCGCGGGCACGCCGGCGTTGCGCACCGATCGGTAGCGGGCTTGCCCGTTACTTGGCCAGTGTTCCCTTTTCGACCACGATGCGGCCGTCGATGGCGACCGTTTCGTGTTGTTTCAGCCTGCACAGTCCGAGTCGCCGGGGCCCGGCATCGATCCGGTGTACCATTTTCCGCCCTCGTGTCGTCTTTCTATAGGCACAAGCTCAGCTTTGTGATTTCCGATTCCGGGTCGGCCAGGGCTTACCAAGGCGCCGCCACCCAATCACCACGCCGCTAACCGACACCACCAGCCCGCCCAGGCTCAGCGCGATGATGGCCACGTCCCGCGCGCGTCCCGCACGCAGCAGCGCCGGCAGATCCCAGCTGTGCAGGAAATAGAACAGCCACCGCCCCAGGCGCTGCGAACGGTCCAGGCTGGCAGCGACTTCCCCAGTGCGTAGATCAATATAGATGCGCGTGCGCGCCGGGTCGGCAAAGTCCACGCGCAAGGCGGGCAGGCTGCGCGGCAGCGCGCCATTCATGGCCTCGGCATGGCGGCGGTAGTAATACGCGTCATGGGCATGCAGGACGCGGCTTTGCGCCACGGGCCAAGCCAGCAGGCGCGATGCCGCCGGCATGACGTCGTCAGGCGACCAGGATGGCGACACCGACACGCGCGCTGCCGACGCGATCCTGACCACGCGGCTATCGGCCTGCGCATCGTAGGCGATGGCGTAGGGACGCCCGCCCAACGTTTTCCATTGCAGCTCCACGGCGGCAAAGCCATCGCTGCGCAAGGCGTGCAGGATCTGGCCAGGCGAGGCCAGCCAGCCGCGCTGCAGCGGTGTAGCTGGACGGACGCCATCGCGATAGGCCGCGATGTCCGGTCGGCTTGCCGGCGCAAAGATTTCCAGCGGGTTCATCGACATCAATCCGCTGAATATCCACGTGCACACCACGATGCCGAAACCCAGCCCAAAGAGATGATGCCAGCGCATCCACGCCTGGCGATAAGGCGTGCGCGCGCCCGATTTGTATCGCCCGCGGAAGCGCCATCGCCACACCCCGACGAGCAGGCCCGATGCCGCCGTAACGGTGCATGCGGCAGACAAAGCGATGACGATCCACGACCAGCGCGGATCGACCGAACGGTCGCGCAGCGGATACAGCCAATGCAGCCAGGCGCCAGCGTAGTTCCAATATTGCTGGACGCGGGGGGCATCCAAGACGATCTGGCCGGTGGCCGACGAGACGTACAGGTCGCCCGGGCGGTTGCCGCCGACCGCGATGCGGTGCAAGGGCCGATGCAGATCCAGGCTGCGCGCATGCGTCCACCGGTCTTCGTAAACCATGCCCGCATGGTGCAGCGGCGCGCCCGGCGCAAAGGCCTGCGCCTCGGCCAGCGCCTGCGCCAGCGTAATCGGCCCTTCGCGCGCGCCACCTGGCGGCACGGCGCTTGGCCGCCCGCCGTCTTGCAGGACGAACTGCGGCCGCCCGGCAATGGTGGTCAGCACGAGCCCTACCTGCGCCGCGTGCCATTCGTCGACGACGCCATCCGGCGGTGCGCAGCAATTCACTGCCGGCAAGGCCGGCAGCGCGCCCAACCGTTCCCAGGGCGTGAGCTTGGGATAGCCGACGAACAACATCACTACGCCGCTGGCGAACCACAGGACCATCAGCAGGCAGCCTGCCACGCCCGTCCAGCGGTGGACGAGATAGACCACCCGTTTGGCGCGCATTGCAGCACTCATATCGGCCCCGGCCTAGAAGCGGTGATCCAGCGTCAACTCGAAACGCCTGCCCGGTCCATACAGCCACTGGTCCACGTTGTAGTAAGCCGTGGTGAAGTAGGCCCTGTCGAACACGTTGTACGCGCGGGCGGTCAGCACCGTGCGCGTGTCCGCCTCCCAGCGCAGCGCCAGGTCCGTGACGGTGTACGAAGGCAGCTCCACTTCGTTGGCGCTGTCGGCGTAGCGCTTGCCCACGTAACGCAGCCCGGCCATCGCCGTCCACCCGGGCTGGAACGTCCAACTTAGCCACAGATTGGCCAGGCGCTGCGGCACATTGGGCGGGACATTGCCTTTGCGCGAGACGGCCACCGCGGGCGCACCGACCGCTTCGGTGAAATCGTCGTAGCGGGCGCGCAGCGCCGTGGCATTGGCTTGCACCTTCCAGCCGCGCGCCAGGTGCCACGCCAGGGTGAGTTCGACGCCGCGCGAGGACTGCGCGCCGACCTGCACGCGACGGCCGGGATCGGCCGGATCGCGGGCCAGCAAATCGGTCTTGCGGATGTGATACGCCGCCAGTGTCCATTCGCCGCGTCCCTGCGCGAACACCTGCTTGAGCCCCGCCTCGACCTGGCGCCCTTTGGACATGTCGAACGGCGCGTTGGCCGGGCTGATCATGAGCAGGCTGCCCACGGGGTCGGCCGCCTCGGCATATTGCGCATACAGGGCCGTCTCGGGCGTCGCGTCGTAGACCACGCCGACGCGCCAGCCTGCGTCCGAGTACGTGCGGTTCACGCTGCGCTCACCGGCGGGCAGTTCTTCTCGCCACAGCCGCGCATGGTCGTAGCGTAGCCCAGCGACCAGGGACCAGGCCGGAGCGGGCACGATCCGGTTTTCCGCGAACAGCGCGTACTGCACGAGGCGATTGCGATAGCGCGGCACGAAGGGCTGGTCGCTTTGAAAGTGGCCCGGATCGGGATCGTAGGGATCGACCGGCCCCGAGCTGCCGCTGTAGCCATTATTGCTATGGGTGAAACGGCTGCGGCTGACATCCATCCCCACCGAGAAGGTGTTATTCATGCCGGCCAGCTTGCCGCGCACAGTTGCATCGACGGTCAGCCCGGTCTGTCGCTGGTCGTGTGAGATCTCAGTGTTGCCCGACCGGTCGATCAGGCCTGTGGCCGGGTCGTACGCGTAGTACTCGGCATTGCGCCAATCGCGCTTGCTGCCCACGTGGTAGAGGCGCGCGCGCACCGTAGCCACGCCTGGCGTCCAGGCAGCATCGAGCTGGGTCCAGTCGTCGCGAAAGCGCATGAATGCGTCGCCGACGTTGTAGTTTTTGTTGCGCAAGGCGTCGCTTTGCCGGCCCTGCAACAGCGGCGTGCCAAAATAGCGCATCGGGCGCTGGTAGCCGTATGCGTGGCTAAGCGTAAACGCCAGGTCACGGCTGGCCTGCAGCCGCACTGCGCCAGAGAACGTCGCGCTGCCGTTGTCCCCGCGATCCACCCAACCGGCGCTGTGGGCGCCGCTGACGTCGAGCCGGTAAGACAGCCGCTCGGTCAGCGCGCCGCCGCTGCCCAGCGCCAAGCGCTGCGTGTCGTCCGTGCCTACCGTGGCCTGGATTTCGTTCTCGATGGAACCAGGTTCGGGCTTCTTGGGGATGACGTTCACCACGCCGCCGATGGCGCCATCGCCATGGATGACCGACGCCGGCCCGCGCAGCACTTCGATGCGCGCCACCGACCAGGTGTCGAAGGGAAAGGTCACTCCCACGCCGCCGTACTGGCGCATGCCGTCGTAAAGGCGCATGACCGAGGTCGAGTCGGTGAAGCCGCGCATGGACAATGCGCCCAACCCGTTGCCCGGATGCGGCATGGCGCTGATGCCGGCCGACCGGGCAATGGCATCGACGATGTCGGCATCGCCCCGTTCCTCCAGCTGCTCGCGGGTGATGACCTCGACGCTGGCCGGCGTTTGCATGGGCGTCAGGCCCAGGTTGGAGCCGGTCGACGCCGGTTCGCCCAGCATGGTCGGCGGCTCGGCCGCGACGACGATGGGTGCCAGCGTGGCGGCCTGCTGGGCCGTTGCAGCTGCCGGCAAGGCAAGCGCCGGCAGCATGGCGGCGCGACGAAAGATGGCGCGCAGGCGACTGCGCGCAACGCAATGATGAGTACGCATGAAACCGTCCCGGATGCGGCATGGACGCGACCGCCGATCGCCCTGCCCCCATCGCGCCGGCCCGTACAGCCCGAGGCGACGGCATCGGTTGCCGCCACACCAGCCGAAGGGCTTGCCACGCGATCGCGGCACGGTGGACAAGGACGAACGCGAGAAGGCAGGCAGCTGTTCGCTGCTGCCGTCGTCATGCCGAAAACAGTGAGCAGGCGTGCCGACGCTACCGCGCGGGTAGGCGCACGCGCATGAAGCCGACTGTCAGGCGGTCAAGGGGGGTGCCCGGGCCAGGCCCGGGTCCCAGGCGTCAGCCTGCCGCGGCGGCAGCGCCTGCGTCACGCGCGAAGGCGCAAAGCCTACGGCGGGCGCTAATGCCGGGCCATCGCCTAGCTGGGGAGGAACGGCCGGGTGCGCGCAAAGCAGGCACAAGCCTGCGAGTATTTTTCCCGCGCCGGCCTGGGGGGATTCGTCCGGAAGGTCTACCGACAGCGAGGTGTGTCCGTCGCCGCCGCACAGCTGCAGCAGCACCGTACGGGCGGCCGCTGCCTTGCCGCTTGCCAATCCCAATGAGGGCATGAGCGCGGCATAGAGCAATGCAACCAAAAGGAGCCAGCACGCGCGACGCCGTGCCGACAGGCTCATGCCCATGGAAAAGTCCCGGGAAACGGTTTGCTGCAACGGCCCGGATTCTATCGGGCATCCGAATCATCTTGCAACACAAATGCCCGCCGGCGCGGCACGGGTTGACCTTTCCTGTATTGGTCGCGCGGGCGCGCTGGGCGATAATGCCCGCGGCTTCACCGGAGACGAGCATGCAAGCGAGACTGCCACGGATTCGCCTGCGCAGCAGGCCCGCCAAGATTGCAATCGGCGTGGTGGCGGCAGTGGCGCTATTGATGGGGCTGGCCGCGTGGCAAGTTCCCCGCCTGGTGCGCGACGCGCTGACTGGCCAGGTGGCCGAGATGATCGGCCGCGACATCGCCGTGGGCGAGATCTCCTTCAATCCCTTTACGCTGACCTTGCGTGCGCACGACTTGGCGGTCGACCAACCGGAAGCCGATCCGCTGCTGCGCGTCGAGCGATTGGAAGTCAGCGCGGCGTGGTCCTCACTGGTGCGCCTTGCCCCCGTCGTCGACCGCCTGCACGTGCATCGCCCGCAACTGGCCCTGGTGCGCGATGGCCCGGTGCATTTCAATTTCTCCGACATCGTCGAGCGCGTGGCCAAGCTGGCGGCCGAAAAACCTGCCCCCGAGGAGCCCGAAGAGGAGGGCCTGCCGCGCTTTTCGCTCAACAATCTGGTCCTGGACGAGGGCGCGGTCGCGCTCGATGACCAGGTCACCGGGCGGCAGCACGTCATCGACCAGATCGGGCTTGGCATTCCATTCATTTCCAACTTCGGCTATGCCACCGACATCGATGTGGAGCCGCGCCTGCACGCCCGGGTCAATGGCAGCACCTTCGCCCTGGACGGCACGGCGCGGCCCTTTGACGACGTACCACGCTCGACGCTGAACCTGGCATTCCTGCAGCTGGAGCTGGACAAGCTTGCCGATGCATGGCCGGGCGCGCTGCCGCTGGCCGTGCAGCGCGCCCTGCTGGACGCCAATTTGCAACTGGCCTTCGAGCAGCCGCGCGACGGCCCGGCCCGCCTGCGGGTAACGGGCGACATGGCGTTGCGCGAACTCGACCTGCGCGACCGACAGGGCGCGGCGCTGCTGCAATGGGACGCGCTGACCGTGCGTGGCGTCGATGCCGAACCGCTGGCCTCGCGCCTGCACGTGGCCGGCATCGACCTGCGCGCGCCGCACGTGCATGCCGCGCGCGATGCGCAAGGCCGCATCAATTGGCTGCAGGCGCTCCAACAAGCGGCCGCAGCGCCGGCAGGCCCGGCCGAGTCCGGCAATCGTGCAGGCGACCCACGCACCGGCGCCCAACCAGTCGATGACGGCGCTGATGCCGCTGATACCGCCGCGACCGCTGATACCGTTCATGCCGCTGACGCCGCAGACGCAGGCAAGACCGACGGCGGCGGGCAAGTTGCCGGCGCAGCCAGGCCGGCCACGCCGCCTGGTTGGGACCTGCGCATCGGCTGGCTGCACGTCACGGGCGGCCGCTTGCAATGGCAAGATGCTGCCCTACCCCTGGAGTACGCCCTGGGCGGCCTGACGCTGCAAGCCGGCCCCATCGCCCTGCCGCAGCCGGCAGGCGAACCGGTCGCGCTGTCCCTGGCGGCAGATGCCGATGCCGGCGGCAAGCTCAGCGCGCAAGGCAAGTTGGCCATTTCGCCGCTTTCGTTGGACCTGGACGTGCGGGCCGACGCCGTGGCGCTAAAGCCATTCGACGCGGCACTACGCAAGGCTTCGCCGTTGCAGCTGGATTCGGGCAGCGCCGGCATCGCCGCGAAACTGCTCGCCGTGCAGCGCGGCGACGCCATGGAGGTATCGGTGCGTGACATCGATGCCGCCTTGACCGACACCGCGCTGCAGGACAACTCGGTCAAGCCGGCGGTCAAGCTGCGCGCGTCCAAGCTGGCGCTGACGGCGGACCGCTACGACCTGGCTGGCGGCGACACCGCATTTGCCCTGCAGGCCGATGGACTCCAAGGCAAAGGGGCACTCACGGTCAAAGGCCGCTACACGCAGCAACCGATGTCGGTCCAGGCAGACGTGGACCTGCAAGGGCTGGACGCTGCCTCGTTTGCACCCTATGTGGCCTCGAGCCTGAACGCGACGGTGCGCGCCATGACCGTGGGCGCCAAAGGCAAGGTGGCGTTCTCGCCCGCCGCGCAGCAGTCGCCGATGCGGCTGGACTGGTCGGGCGCCGTGGACGTCTCCGGCCTGGATCTGCAGGATCGCGTCAATCGGGCCGAGTTCATGAAGTGGCGCAACTTGTCACTGGCCGGCATGAAGATCGCCATCAACGGCGAGCGCATCAGCGCCCACCTGGGCAAGGTCGTGCTGGATGACTTCTTCGGGCGCGTGATCCTCAACGCGCAAGGCCGGCTCAACGTCATGGACCTGGTGGCCGAGCCGGGCACCGCCGGCGGCTCCATCACCCAGGACACCCAGACGCGCGCCGCGCCTTCCAAGCCCGCCGCGGGCCCGGCGCCGGAAATCTCCGTCGATTCGGTCGCGCTGCGCCGTGGCCGCGTGGTCTTTACCGACCGCTTCGTCAAACCCAACTACACGGCTGACCTCTCGGCCATCGATGGCTCGGTCAGCGCCGTGTCCTCGACCAACCCGCGTCCGGCCAACGTGCGCGTGGCTGGGCGCGTCTACGGCACCGCGCCCTTCTCGATCAGCGGCACGGTGCAGCCATTTGCGCGCTACCTGTCGCTGGACCTGAAGGCCAGCGCCCAAGGCGTCGACCTGCCGCGGTTCACGACCTATTCGGCCAAGTACATGGGCTATCCCATCACGCGCGGCAAGCTGTCGCTGGATGTGCAATACCGCATCGAGGACAGGCAGCTCACCGCGCGCAACCGCGTGGTGCTCAACCAACTGACGCTGGGCGATCGCACCGACAGCCCCGACGCAATCAACCTGCCCGTGACGCTTGCCATCGCCCTGCTCAAGGACGCGCGCGGCAACATCGACATCAACTTGCCGATTTCAGGTTCGCTGGACGATCCGCAGTTCTCCATCGGCGGCATCATCCTGCGGGTGTTCGTCAACCTGATCACCAAGGCCGTCACGGCGCCATTTTCGCTGCTGGCCTCCGCCTTCGGCTCGGATGAAGAACTGTCCTACGTCGGCTTCGAACCCGGCAGTGCCGAGTTGGACGACAAGGCGCGCGAGCAGGTCACCACGCTGGCTTCGGCGCTCAACGACCGGCCGTCCCTGCGCCTGGATATCGTCGGGCGCGTCGACCCGCAGGCCGACGAGCAGGGGCTGCGGCGCACATGGCTGGAGCACCGGCTGCGTGAAGCCAAGGCCCGCGACCAGTCGACCCGTAGCCGCAAGGTCGACCCGGCCGGCGTGACCGTTTCGGATGCCGAACGGGCCAAGTACCTCGAAGACGTCTACGACGACACGGACATCGAGGACAAGCCGCGCAACTTCATCGGCATGGCCAAGTCCGTGCCGCCGGACCAAATGGAAGCCATGCTGCTGGCGGCCGCGCCGGTGGACGAAGAAGCGCTGCGCAAGCTGGCCGACGCGCGCGCCCAGGCGGTCTACGAACTGCTACAGGAGTCCGGGCCGGCAGACCGGATCTTCGTCGTCGCGCCCAAGCTGGATGCCGGCGGCATCGACGACGGCGGGCCGGCGTCCCGGGTGGACTTTGCGCTGAAATGACGCACGGTTGGGCCTCGGGCCATCGAAAGGGGGGGCCACACGCGGCGCGCGGCGCGGCCGGCGCATCGCCCTGCGCTAAGTCTGATCAAGCATGCACCGACCGGGCCTTGTTGCGACTGAAATAGGCAACACAGGTGGCTATGAACGCCTCGGTGGCCGGGCTCGCCTTGTCTTCGCGCCACGCAAGGCCAACTGATAGATCAGGCGGGCGTTCGCGGAACCTGCGATAGACGAGGCCGCTGAGCCTGAGCGAAGTCTGCGACCATGGTACCGGCGCAAACCCCTGCTGGGCTGCGACCAGCGCCAGTGCAGCGTGCATCGTGCGCACCTCCAGGAAATCGGCCGGCCGCACCCCGTACTGATGAAAAAAATCCCGGAACAGGCTCTGTGTGCTGCGACGCCGGTCATGGCTGGGATAGCCTACCATGCGGCGTCCGTCGAGATCGCGTACGGATACCCGGGACTTGCGCGCCATGGCCCAACTGGAAGGCAGCGCGACCGCATAAGACTCGGTGAACAATGTCTGCGTGCGCAGCAAGGCGTGATAAACGGGTTCGCGGATCAAGCCGATGTCTATCGCCCCCTCGAGCAACCGGGCAGCCTGTTCCGTCGTCGAATATTCCACCAACTGCACGCGCCGGGCCGGATCCTGCGCGAAATAAGCCCTCAGCAACCCCGGCAGGAAGGTGTAAGCATGAGCATGCAAGATACCCAGCGTCAATGTATCGCCTTCCTTGCGGTGCACCGCCTGGACCACATCGCGGCATCGGTCCACCCCTTCCAAGATGCTGCGCGCATGCGCCAGCAACGCCTCGCCTTCGGCCGTCAGCCGAACCGACCGTGTCGTCCTCAGCAGTAACCGGCTGCCCAGCTCCGCCTCCAGCGCTTGGATATGTTCGCTCAGGGGCGGCTGACTGATCCCCAGGCGAGTCGCCGCGCGGCCGAAGTGCTGCTCCTCAGCCACGGCAACGAAGTATCGCAAGCGCCTTAAGTCCACCATTATTAACCCGTGACCTATAAATAGCCGTCTAAAATTGTATTAGACACGAATAATCGTAGCTCCTACACTGCCTGCATCCATCCGGGCACCCAAAGCCTAGATTGCGAGGAGGTTATGGAAATACGGAAACTAACGGGCACCATTGGCGCCGAGCTGCTGGGCGTGGACTTGGCATCTGAACTGACCGATGATTTGGTGGCGCAGATCCGGCAGGCGCTTCTGGACTACCAAGTGGTATTTTTCCGCGACCAGACGCTTACTCCCGAGCAGCACATTGCGTTTGCCGAACGATTCGGCCAAATCAGCACGACACCGGTGTACCAGACACTGGAGCAGTATCCGCAGATCATGCCGGTGATCAAAGAACCGACCGATCGCGACATCATCGGCGACACCTGGCACACCGACGAAACCTATCAGGCCGCTCCGCCGATGGGCTCCATCCTGTACGCGAGGGAAGTTCCGGACGTGGGCGGAGATACCTTGTGGGCCAATATGTATCGCGCTTACGAAACGCTTTCCGACGGCCTGAAGCGCAAGCTCGAGGGCTTGCGCGCCGTCCACACCAATGATTTCCTGACGGCCAATACCAAGGAGCGGAACAGCACCCGCTCGACGAAGCTGCGCGAAGATGCAGGGTCCATCACCAGCGTGCATCCGGTAGTGCGCACCCATGAAGAAACGGGAAGAAAGGCGTTGTTCGTCAACCAACCTTTCACCTACTGCTTTGAGAACATGACACGCGAGGAGAGCCTACCCCTGCTGCAGTACCTATATCAGCACAGCAGCAAACCCGAGAACACCTGCCGCTTCCGGTGGCGCAAAGGGTCGATAGCATTCTGGGACAACCGCTGCACGATGCATTACGCCATCAATGATTACCCCGGCAAGCGCCGGGAGATGCATCGCATCACCATCCAGGGCACACGGCCCGTATAAGAACGACAGTATTTGACAACCAACCATCGAGGAGGATGGCCGGGCTGGAAAAACATCGTCATCCGGCTGATGCGCATCCGGTGCGGCCAAGACAGACCATGAAATCGGTACGCCTGCTCATCCACTGCCTGGCGCTGGCGCTTTCCTTCGCGCTTGGTTCCGCAACCGCCGCCGGCGCAGTCCAGAATTGGCCAACACGGCCCGTGACGCTGGTGGTCGGCTACGCGCCAGGGGGCACCACCGACATCATCGCCCGAACGATTGCCAACGCCCTTGCCGAAGAAACAGGCGGCACCTTTCTGGTGGAGAACCGCACTGGCGCCAACAGCAACATAGGCGCGGAACTGGTCAAACGCGCAGCACCGGACGGGTACACCTTCTATGTCGGCTCCACCGCGAATGCCATCAACCGCACGCTCTATGCCAATTTGGGCTATGACATTGCCGCGGACTTTCGTGCCGTCGCGCTGCTGGGTACCGTACCCAACATGCTTGTCGTCAATCCCTCCCTGCCTGTCCGCACCGTGCAGGACTACATTGACTACGCGCGGGCCAATCCCGGCAAGCTGACCTGCGCCTCGTCCGGAACGGGATCGGCCATTCACATGTCTTGCGAGCTTTTCAAGATCCAGACTGGCACAGACATCTTGCACGTTCCGTATCGAGGCAGCGGGCCCGCCATGGCAGACCTTCTGGGCGGGCAGGTACATTCGGCGTTCGACAACATGCCCACTGTGCTGGCCAACGTCAGGGCGGGCAAGCTGCGCGCGTTGGGTGTGACGACCTCTGCACGCTCGCCCTACGCGCCTGACATCCCGACGCTTGCCGAATCGGGCCTACCCAACTTTTCGGTCCAGGCCTGGTTCGGCCTATTCGCACCAGGCGGCACTGATCCTGCCCTGGTCGATCGCATAAATGGATTGATCAATAAGGCCATGCAACAACCCCAGCTCAAGGCCAGCTACGAGAAAAGCGGTGTAACGATTCCGGCTGAGCCGAATTCGTCGCAAGCTTTCTCGGCGTTCGTGCGCGCCGAGGTGGACAAGTGGGCCGACGTGGTCAAGAAATCAGGCGCCAAGATCGAATGAGAACGTCGCACGATGCAGCGCAGCGCGTGACGCTGATCACGGGCGCCAGCCGCGGAATAGGCCTGGCCACGGCCAAACGCCTGGCAAAGGACGGCCACCATGTCATCGGCCTGGCGCGCAGCGCTCCACCTGGCCCCTTCCCCGGTGACTTCTTCCGCGTGGACCTCAGCGACGTCGCGCAAGTGCGTGAAACGCTTGCCGAGCTTACGTCACGCTTCGAGGTAGACGGTGTGGTCAACAATGCCGGGCTGACCACATCGCATGCATTGATGGAGACGTCCGTCGAAGAGCTTGACCGTATCCTTGCCGTCAACCTGCGTGCCCCCATGCTGTGCGTGCAAGCCTGCCTGCCGTCCATGCAGCGCAAGGGCCGCGGAAGCGTCGTAAACGTTGCCAGCCGGGCTGTGCTTGGCATCGCGCGGCGTTCGGCCTATGCCGCCGCCAAGAGTGGCTTGGTCGGCTTTACGCGGACATGGGCGCTGGAGCTCGGACAATACGGCGTCACGGTCAACACCGTTGCGCCAGGGCCGGTGCTTACTGAGCTTTATCGCAACAACAACCCCATGACTCCCGCCCAAGCGCAGAAGCTGGCCGATCGCATTCCCTTGCGTCGCATTGGCCAGCCAGAGGATGTCGCCGGGGTGATCGCATTCTTTCTGTCTGACGACGCGCGTTTCGTGACCGGTCAGGTGCTGTATGCGTGTGGAGGCTTGTCGGTTGGATCGGCGCCCGTCTGAGGCACGCCGGGCTCCGGCAGCCCTTGTCTCGGGTAAATTGCGGGTTGCGCCGATTTCGCTGCGACAACCCTATGATGAAGCTTTCCGACGACACACGGCTAACGGAAACCCTGGTCAACTCAGAAACCCTGTTGCAGGGCAGTTTTTTGCACGTGCGCCGCGACACAGTGCGCCAGCCCGATGGCCGGCTGGCGCAGCGGGAGTATGTGGTGCACCCCGGCGCGGTGGTGGTGATCCCCTTGGCCGACGACGACCGCGTGGTGGTCGAGCGGCAATACCGCCACCCAGTCGGGCGCGTGATGCTGGAATTCCCCGCCGGCAAGCTCGATCCGGGCGAGGATCCCTTGCGCTGCGGCCAGCGCGAGCTGCTGGAAGAAACCGGCTACCGCGCGGCCCAGTGGGCGCGCGCCGGCGCCTTGCACCTGGCGATCGCCTACTCGACCGAAATCATCCATATCTACTTTGCGCGTGGCCTGCGCGGCGGCGAACGCAAGCTCGACGACGGCGAATTCCTGGACGTGCACTTGATGCCGGTGGACGAATTGCTGGCAGCCTGCCGCAAAGGCGACGTCACCGACGCCAAGACGCTTTCCTGCTGCCTGTGGCTGCAGAACGTGCGCGACGGCGCCTGGCAATTGGACTGGCAGGACGCGTAGGCCACCCCTGCCGCATCCAAGGCGATCAGCCGCCAATCTGATGCGGCGCCACGACAGGCCTCGCAGGGCTTCCGCCTCCCGGCATGCCGGGCATGCTGGCGCCGCTGCCCGGCACGCTTGCGTGGCGCCGGGCTTTAGCCAGCCTGTACCGGGTTGGACAGGCAACCGACGTCACTGACCTCGACCTCGACGATGTCGCCGGGCTTCAGGAACAACGGCGGGTTGCGCTTGAACCCCACGCCACCCGGGGTGCCGGTGACGATGACGTCGCCCGGCTGCAGCGTCGCGAAGCGCGAGATGTAGTGGACCAGGCGCGGGATGCCGAAGATAAGCTGGGCCGTGCTGGCCTGCTGCACCACCTGGCCATTGAGCCGGGTGGTCAGCGTCAGTTCCTGGCCGTCGGCGATCTCGCCGCGCGTGACCATCCAAGGCCCGAATGCGCCGGTCCCGTCGAAGTTCTTGCCGGGTGTCCACTGCGTGGTGTGCTGCTGCCAGTCCCGCACCGACGCATCGTTGTAGGGCGCGTAGCCGGCGATGTGGTTCCAGGCGTCGGCCTGGGCGATGCGGCGTCCAGCTCGGCCGATGATGATGGCGATCTCGCCTTCGTAATCCAGCATGTGCGACTCGGCCGGCACGATCAAAGGCTGCCCATGTCCCACTTGGGAGCCCGCAGTGCGCAGGAACACCGTGGGTTCGCCAGTCGGCTCGCGGTTGGTTTCGCGCCGGTGCTCCTCGTAATTGAGGCCGATGCAGAGGATGCGGCCGGGATCGGGGATGACCGGCAGCAGGCGCAGGTCGGCCAGAACCAGCGTGGGCGCGGCGCTGCGCACCTGTCGTGCGACTTCATCCAGCGCGCCGGCGGCCAGCACGGCGCGCAGGCTGGCAAACCGCCCGCTGGTCAGCGCCACGCCGTCGATGACGCGGCCGCCCTCATCGCAAATCCCCCAGGACGGACCGTTGTCCGTTTCAAAGCTCAACAGCTTCACGTGTTGCTACCTCCGTTTCGGAATAAAGGGTCGGGCCCGCGATGCCGGCATCATGCCTATACTTGCGCGAAACCGGACCGAGACTGGTCGAACCTGATCGCCTTATGAACGTCACCATCAAGCAGCTGCGCGCCTTCGTGAATGTGGTCAATGCAGGCAGCTTCACCGAAGCAGCCAAGCGGATGCATGTGACGCAATCGGCGTTGAGCCTGCTGCTGCGCGAGCTGGAAAGCGAACTCGGCGTGCGCTTGCTCGACCGCACCAGCCGGCGCATGCGGCTGTCGACCACCGGGGCGGAGTTCTATCCGTTGGCGGTCAAGGTGCTCGACGAGCTCGACAACGCGGTCAACAGCACCTTGCAACTGCACGAGCGCCAGCGCGGCCGGGTGCGCGTGGCCTGTACGCTGCTTTACGGACAGGCGCTGATGCCGCAAATCCTGGCGCGATTTCGCGACCGGTATCCGGCGATTACCGTACAAATGCTGGACCTGCCCAACGAGGAGGTGCTCGCCCGGGTGCTGGCCGGAGAGGCCGATTTCGGCGTGGCGCCGCAACGGCCGACGCCGGTCGGCCTGGTGCAGGAAAGGCTGTTCCTGGACCGCATCCAGTTGATCTGCCCGAGCGACCATCCGCTGGCGCAACGCGGCAAGGCGACCTGGCGCCAGGCCCTGCAGTACCCGTTCGTCAGCCTGCCGCTGGACTTCACCGTGCGCCTTCAGGCGGACCTGCTGGCTTGGTCGAAGTCCCTGGTCCTGCAACCGGCGCATTCGGTGTCCTACCTGACCACCGCGCTGGGCATGGTCAAGTGGGGCCACGGGCTGACTGCCCTGCCTTCGTATTCCACGCCCTTGCTGTCGTCCTTCGGCGTGGTGGGCGTACCGGTGCGCGATCCGGTCATCCACAGGCAAATCTCCGTCTTTACCAAGCGCGGTCACAGCCTTTCCCCCGCCGCGGCGAGCCTGCTCGATTTTCTTCACGAGTTCACGGCTTCACAGGCGTGACGCCCGCCCGGTAAACGGCCTGGCGCCCTAAATGTCGAGCACCAGCTCCTCGTCCAAGCTGCCCGAGCAGCAGATCATCATCGTGCGACCCTGCGCCTTTTCCCTTTCCGTCAGCACTTGGTCCCGGTGATCCGGCCGGCCGGCGAGCACCGGGGTTTCGCAGCTGCCGCACACCCCTTGCATGCAGGAATGTGGCGGCTGCAGGCCGGCGTCGAGCAGCGCCTGCAGGATGGTCTGGCCAGGCTGCACCGTCACCGACCGGCCCGAGCGTGCCAGCTGGACGCGATAGCCGCCGCCAGTGGCCTGCGCCTGTTCGGCGGCGAAGCGCTCGTAATGCACGCGGTCTGGCGGCAGCGACGCCGCGTGGGCAAGATAGTCGTCCAGCATCGCCGCCGGACCGCAACAGTAGACGTGCGCATCGGCCGGCAACCCGGCCAGTACGGCGCCGATGTCCAGCCGCCTCTGGCCAGGCCCATGGTCGAAGTAAAGCTGCACCCGCGCATCACCCTCGAATTCCGCCAGGAAGGCGGCCGCTTCGCGCGAGCGCGCGCAATAGTGCAGCTGCCATGGCCGCCCCAGCTCGTCCAGGCGCCGGACCATCGCGCGTACGGGCGTGATGCCGATGCCGCCGGCAATGAAGACCGACGCAGGCGCATCCTCCTGCAGCGCGAACAGGTTGCGGGGGCCGTCGGCTTCGAGCACGTCGCCGACACGCGCCCGCTCGTGCAGATAGCGCGAGCCGCCGCGGCTGGCCGCATCGCGGTTGACCGCGATCACGTAAGGCGCGCCGTCCCGGCAGGGATTGACCAGCGAATAGCTGCGCGCCAGGCCGACCGGCAGGTGCAGCGTCACGTGTGCGCCGGCGGTGAAAGGCGGCAGCGGCGCGCCGTCGGCGGCTGCCAGCTCAAAGCTGTGTATGCCCTGCGCTTCCTCGCGGATCGCGCGTATGCGTAGGCAAAGGCGTGCGTCGGTCGTCATCGTGGTGCATCGCGCCGCCGGCAAGCCGGCGGCTTACCGCTGTTGGATTACTGGGCCTTAATCCCCGCCGTCTTGGCGACCTTGCCCCACTTGTCAAACTCGGCCCGGAAGAACGCGTCGAAGTCCTGGGGCGTGCCGCCGGCGACTTCGGCCCCCTGGGCGCGAATTTCCTTTTGGAAGTTCGGATCGGCCAGGACTTTGTCCATCGCATCGGACAGGCGCTGGACGACGTCGGCGGGCAGGTTGGCCGGCCCAAGCAAGCCAAACCAGGTACCAGCTTCGAAGTCCTTCACGCCCGCCTCCTGCATGGTGGGCACGTCCGGCATCAGCTGCGTGCGCTCGCGCAGCGTCACCGCGATCGGCGTCAGCTTGCCCGCCTGCACGTGGGGCAGCGCCGACACCAGCACGTCGAACATGACGTTGACCTGACCGCTGATCACATCGACCAGCCCTGGCGCGCTGCCTTTGTAGGGCACGTGCACCAGGTCCACGCCTTCCAGCGACTTGAAGAGTTCGCCGGCCAAATGGGCGGCGCTGCCGTTGCCGAAGGACGCGTACGTGATCCGTCCCGGCTCCTTCTTGGCCGCGGCGATCACGTCCTTGACGGTCTTGAACCCGGTCTTGGGATTGGCCACCAGGACGAGCGGCGCCTGGGCGACCAGCTTGACCGGGGTGAAGCTGTCGATCGGCTGGTACGGCAGGCTGGCATATGCATGCGGGGTCACCGTCAGCGGGCCGGCCGCGCTAAACAGCAGCGTATAGCCGTCGGCTGGCGCCTTGGCCACGACGTCCTGGCCGATCTGGCCACCGGCTCCGGCGCGGTTTTCGACCACGAAGGATTGCCCCAGTTGGTCGGCCAGGCCCTTGGCCACGAGCCGCGCGGTGCTGTCGGTGGATCCGCCCGCGGCGTAGGGCACGATCAGCCGCACGGGCTTGTTGGGATAGTCGCCTGGCGCCGCGACGGCGGCGCAGGCCGCAAGAGCGAGGACCGCCGCGGCGGCCGTTTGCAGGATGCGTGCAGGTTTGCGCATGGTGTCTCCTGTTGTCGATTTATCGTTGTCGGCCGCCGCAATGGCACGGTAGCGGCGGCCGGCGTGTTACGCGGGCTGTCGGATGACCCGCCCGTACCGGTCGCCGAAACGCTCTTGCATGATGTCCTCGAACGGCGTGCCTTCTTCGGCCACCCAGCTGCCCGAGCGCAGTTGATACGCCTGATGCCGCCACGGTTCCTGCGGCTCCTCGCCACGGGCCAGCGCGCGCGCGCCGCCGATCACCGCGCGGCGGAAACGCACGATCGCCGCATCCGTGGCAGTCAAGTGCTCGCGCGTACGGTCGGCGATGGGTCCTTGGCTTTCCTGGATCATCGCGTCCTGCTCGGCCACGCCGCGCACGCCGGTATAGGTTTTTTCCTTCTGGTCGCGCCGATCCAGCAGATATTCGTTGTTCTTGTTGCGCACTGGAATGAAGTTTTCGTCGACCTCGGCCACGACTCCGTGTCCCCCCTTGAGCTGACGCCTTTCCTCTTCGGTCAGCGGGCGATCGGGGTTCCACACGTAGGTGTAGATCCAGCAGGAATAATCATCGATGGGCACGAAGGTATAACCGAAATAGTTCTCGCCCGGCAGCGTCGACGGCGTGGTGCTGTGCGAAGGCAGGGCAAATTGCGTCGTGCGCCAATAGATGTTGCGGCCGTCGGCGCGGCGCGCGCCGCCGACCACGAAGCCGACGTCATGCTCCAGGATGGAAAACTGGGGCATGGGGTCCTTGCGTATCCACGCCAGGCGCTTCTCGTCGGCAGGCGCGTCCGGATTCTCGTTGGACGGCACCGAAGGCGCCGGCATGTGCAGGAAGCTGAAATGTGACGTGTCCAGCGCCCCTTCGATGGCCTGTGCCCAGTTGCATTCCTGGCGCTTCTTCGTCACATAGCGGTGGCTGGGCGGCAGCTGGCCGAACTCCAGCATGGGGACTTCGGGAATCTTCTCGCCCCACGGATCGGGCCCCATGTAGGCCCACACGATCTCGCCGTATTCGCGCGTGGGATACGCCTTGATGCGCAATTCCTTGTGGTAGTTGGATTCCGGCGGCACATTGGGCAGGTCCATCGCCCGGCCGTCGATGCCGAACTTCCAGCCGTGGAAGACGCAGCGCAGTCCGCATTCTTCGTTGCGGCCGTAGTACAGGTCGGCGCCGCGGTGCGGACAGACGTGGTCGACCAGCCCGACCCGACCGTGGCTGTCGCGGAAAGCGACGAGTTTTTCGCCCATGATCTGGACGCGCAACGGCGGACAATCCGGCTCGGGCAGTTCGCGCGACAGCGCCACCGGTTGCCAGAAGCGGCGGAAATACTGGCCCATGGGTTGGTCCGGACCGGTGCGGGTAAGCAATTCGTTGTCGGCAGCGGTCAGCATGGCTTGGCTTCCTTGATCTCTTGAAGTGCGTGCAGTCGATGAAATGTCTCGGGCGGCGCGGCGCTTCAGCGCACGCCGATGCCGTAGGGACGCGCCCATTCCAGGCAGTCTTCGGTACGCCCGGACGGCTCGAATTCGCAACCTATCCATCCTTTCCAACCGAGCGCCTGCACTTGCTCGAAGAAGTAGGGGAAATGGATTTCTCCCTTGCCCGGCTCGTGCCGGCCCGGCACGTTGCCGATCTGGATGTGCCCGACGTAGGGAAAGCACTCCTGCAGCGTGCGTACGATGTTTCCTTCCTCGCTCTGGACGTGAAAGGTGTCGAAGCACAGCTTGACGTTCTCGCGCCCCACTTCGCGGATCGCCTGCACGCCCTCGGCGATGCGGCTGTAGTAGTAGTCGGGAAAGCGTGCCCGGCAGCAGGGTTCGATGATCAGGGTGATGCCCTCGGCGGCAGTCTGCTCGGCCGCATAGGCGATGTTGGCCAGGAAGGTATCCCGGCAGCGGGAGCGGTCGGCGTCCTTGGGCAGGTTGCCGGCCATCGCATGGATCATGGGACGGCCGACCTGGACCGCGTAGGCCACCGCGGTGTCGACGCTGCGGCGGAATTCGTCTTCGCGGCCGGGGATCGCGGCGATTCCCCGCTCGCCGGCGGCCCAGTCGCACGGCGTCAGGATCTGCACCAGCGTCAGCCCGTTTTCCCCAAGCAGGTCGGCGATCTGCGCCGCCGGATATTCGTACGGGAAAGCGACCTCGACCCCCTTGAAGCCGGCACGCGCGGCTGCCGCATAGCGCTCGAGCATCGGCAGCTCGGTAAACATCCACCTCAGGTTCGGATCGAATCGCAGCATGGGCTCCTCCATGGTTTCAGCCCGCCCGATCCCGGGCGGCCGAGACACTCTAAGGGCCGCCCCCCGCCCGATCAATGCAAATGACCCAATCGATCCATGAGGAAACCTTATGTGCGAACGCACAGCGGGTGATGGTGGCGATCGCCCATCAGTTGAATACTTTTGTATACTGTCGGACTCAGTCCTGAGGAAGGAAGGAGGCACCGGCGGCGGCCATGCCACGCGCCCGCCGGCCTGCCTGGGGAGCCCAAATGATCGATGTCCTGGTGATCGGCGGCGGCAACGCCGCCCTATGCGCCGCCCTGATGGCCCGCGAGGCGGGCGCCAGCGTGCTGCTGCTGGAAGCTGCGCCGCGCGAGTGGCGCGGTGGCAACTCGCAACACACCCGCAACCTGCGCTGCATGCACGACGGGCCGCAAGACGTGCTGGTCGATGCCTACCCTGAGGAAGAGTTCTGGCAGGACTTGCTCAAGGTCACGGGCGGCATCACCGACGAAAAGCTTGCCCGCATCGCGATCCGCGCCTCCGCGACCTGCCGGGACTGGATGCGCAAGCACGGCGTGAACTTCCAGCCCCCGCTGTCCGGCGCGCTGCATGTGGCACGCACCAATGCGTTTTTCATGGGCGGCGGCAAGGCGCTGGTCAACGCCTACTACCGCAGCGCCGAATCGATGGGCGTGCAAATCCGCTACAACGCGCCGGTCGACAGCCTGGAGCTGGACGGCGACCGCTTCGTGGCCGCGCGCATCGGCGATGAACGCATACCGGCCCGCGCCTGCGTGCTGGCGGCCGGCGGCTTCGAATCCAACCTGCAGTGGCTGCGCGAAGCCTGGGGACAAAACGAGCGCGGCGAATGGCCGGCCGACAACTTCCTGATCCGCGGCACGCGCTTTAACCAGGGCGTGCTGCTGCGCTTCATGATGGACGCCGGCGCCGACGTGGTCGGCGACCCGTCGCAATCGCACTGCGTGGCCATCGATGCCCGCGCGCCGCTTTATGACGGCGGCATCTGCACCCGCATCGACTGCGTGTCGCTGGGCATCGTCGTCAACCGCGACGCCGAGCGTTTCTACGACGAGGGCGAGGACTTCTGGCCCAAGCGCTACGCCATCTGGGGCCGCCTGACCGCCATGCAACCTGGCCAGATCGCCTACTCCATCATCGACGCCAAGGCCATCGGCCGCTTCATGCCGCCGGTCTTCCCGGGAATCAAGGCCGACACGTTGCCCGAGCTGGCGCGCAAGCTGGAGCTGGATGAGCAGCGGTTCATGCACACGGTCAACACCTTCAACGCCGCGTGCCGCGTGGGCACCTTCGATCACACCACGCTGGACGATTGCCGCACCGAAGGATTGACCCCACCCAAGACCCACTGGGCGCGGCCCATCGACAAGCCGCCCTTCTACGGCTATGCGGTCCGCCCCGGAATCACCTTCACCTACCTGGGCCTAAAGGTCAACGAACACGCCGCCGTCCATTTCGGCGGCAAGCCCAGCGGCAACCTGTTCGTGGCCGGCGAAATGATGGCCGGCAACGTGCTCGGCAAAGGCTACACCGCCGGCGTGGGCATGACCATCGGAACGGCCTTTGGCCGCATCGCCGGCACGCAGGCCGCCCTGGCCGCGCGCCGTCAACGAGAAGGAGCCTAGCGTGCAGTCGCTCGAACAACTGGCCCGATCGGCCCAAGACCAGGCCGCCCCGGGTGCACTGACCTGCGCCGAGCAGGAAGTCTCGCGCATCATGACCATCTGCAACGCCTGTCGCTACTGCGAAGGCTTTTGCGCTGTCTTTCCGGCCATGACGCGACGCCTGGAATTCGCCAAGGGCGACGTCAATTACCTGGCCAACCTCTGCCACAACTGCGGGGCATGCCTGCACGCCTGCCAATACGCGCCCCCGCATGATTTTGCCATCAACGTGCCCCAGGCCATGGCGCGCGTGCGCGTGCAGACCTATGCCGACTACGCCTGGCCGGCTGCGCTGGGCGGGCTGTACAAGAAAAACGGCCTGACCGTGGCACTGGCCGCGGCCGCCGCACTGGCGCTATTCCTGGTGCTGGCCCTGCTGGCGAACAATGGATCGCTGCTGCACGAGCCGCTGGCCGGCGATTTCTACGCCATCTTCCCGCACAACACCCTGGTGGCCATGTTCGGCACGGTCTTCGTTTTCGCCGTCGTCGCGTTGGCGCTCGGCGTACGGCGATTCTGGCGCGACGTCTCACCCGGCGCGGCAAGCGCCCCGGCCGTGGCCGAAACCGCGCACGACGTCCTGCGCCTCAAGTACCTGGATGGCGGACACGGCAAAGGCTGCAACGAAGCCGACGACGCGTTCACGCTGGCGCGCCGGCGGTATCATCATTTCACTTTCTACGGCTTCTTGCTTTGCTTTGCCGCGACCTGCGTGGGCACGCTCTACCACTACGCCTTCGGCTGGCAGGCGCCGTATCCGTTCTGGAGCCTGCCGGTGCTGCTTGGCACCGCCGGCGGGATCGGCCTGTTGATCGGGCCGGCCGGCCTGCTGTGGCTGAACCTGCGCCGCCATCCCTTGCACGGCGATCCCGGGCAGCGGCCCATGGATCGCGGCTTCATCGCCCTGCTCTTCTGGACCAGCCTGACCGGGCTGGCGCTGCTGGCCTGGCGCGACACCCCGGCCATGGGCCTGCTGCTGGCGGTGCACTTGGGCGCGGTCATGGCGCTGTTCCTGACGCTGCCGTACGGAAAATTCGCCCATGGCGTCTATCGCAGCGCGGCGCTGCTGAAGTACGCGATCGAAAAGCGCCAGCCGAACAAGCTACAGCTCGGATCCGATTGACGCAGCGGCAGGCGGCGCGCCGGCGCTGGCACGGGCGGGCGCGCCGTAGTACAACGGCCGCACCATGGTTACACGCACGATCCGCGCCTTGCCCCAGGCCGACGCCGCGCGCGACACGCCGGGCGGCGCCGGCCACAAGCCGTTGCGGCTTTTCTTCGGAATTTTTCCCCCGCCAGAGGTCGCGCAGGCGCTCACGGCCGCTGCCCAGGCGGCGCATCCGCTGTGCGGCGGACGCATCACCCGCCCGGAGAACCTGCACATTACGCTCGCCTTCCTGGGTCGGGCCAGCGCTGCCCAGGCCACGGAACTGGCCGCGCTCACCCGCGCCATCGCCGCGCCGGCCGGCGAAGTCGTCATCGACCGCTACGGCAGCTTCCGGCGCGCGCAAGTAGTCTGGGCCGGCCCGGATCCGGATTCCGAAGGCGCCCACCAGCTGCGCGACATGTCCGACGAGCTATGGCTGCGGCTGCGCGACCTGGGCTGGCCAGGTCCGGACGTCTGGCCGCTGCGCCCGCACGTGACCTTGCTGCACAAGGCGGACAAGCGCGATACCGGAGAGCTGGCATTCGCGCCGGTGACGTGGCGTCACCAAGGCTACACGCTCGTGGCCTCCGAACCCGCTCCGGGCGGGTCGCGCTATCGCGTGCTGGCGCGCACGGGCTAGGCCTTGCTGCACCGCGGCGTGACGCCGGGCGGACGTTTTCTGTATTCTGAATCCAGAAACGGATCCGCCATGCTCAAGCCCGTCCGCACCGCTCCCGACTTGGTCACGCGCGTCTATGCGCAACTGCGCGACGCCATCGTGGCCGGCGATATCGCGCCGGGCCAGCGGCTGGCGCAGGAAGACCTGGCCGCTCAACTGGGCGTGTCGCGCCAGCCGGTGTTGCGCGCGCTGGCACTGCTCGAGCGCGACGGGCTGGCGGTACGCGCCGACGGCCGGGGTACGCTGCAGGCAGCCGCGCTCGATCCTGCGACCATCCAGGAATTCTATGAACTGCGCGCGGAAGTCGATGCGCTGGCCGCGCGGCTGGCCGCGCAACGCATCGCCGCAGGCCAGGCCGCGCCCCTGCCCGAAAGCCTGCTTGCGCGGGGCCGGGCGGCGCTGCGCAGCGCGCGCCTGCCCGAGTTGATCGGCGCCGACACGCTGCTGCATCGCGCCATCTACGAAGCCAGCGGCAACCGCGTGCTGGCTGCGGCCATGACGCCGCAATGGAAGCACCTGGAACGGGTCATGGCGGCAGTGCTGCGCGATGCACCCGTGCGCGCGGGGCTGTGGGACGAACACGCCGCGATCGTCGCGGCCATCAACACCGGCGACACGGAACGCGCCGCCGCGCTATCGCGCGAGCACGCGGTGCGTGCCGCGCAAGGCATGCTGCCGCGACTGGCCAAGCAGCTGGGCGCGGCCTGACGTTGGCCGCGACGCGACGGCCTGCCGGTTGCCCCATGCGGGGCAAGCAGCGGCACCCGACCGCACCGGATCGCCATCGAACCGCCCGCCGTGCCGGCAGCAGCGAGGGCACCCCCGGGCATGCGCAACAACCGCGGCAGCCGCATCGTCGCGAACCAACCCGAGAGGAGACGAGCATGCAACTCACCGCCCAGCAGTTGGAGCAGTTCGACCGGGACGGGTACCTTTTTTTGCCCGGCCATTTCAGCCGCGAGGAGATCCGCCCGCTGGTCGAGGAAGTCCCACGCCTGTACGCGCAGCACCGGCCGGAAAACGTCCGCGAGAAAGGCAGTGACGCGGTTCGCACCAATTTCGCCGCCCACCTATATAGCGCTCCGTTCGCGCGGCTGGCGCGCCACCCCCGCATGGTCAAACCGGTCGAGCAGATCTTCGGAGAACGCGTCTACATGCACCAGTTCAAGATCAACGGCAAGAACGCGTTCGACGGAGACGTCTGGCAGTGGCACCAGGATTACGGCACTTGGTTGAACGACGACCTGATGCCCGAGCCCCGCGCGATGAACGTGGCGATCTTCCTGGACGACGTCAACCATTACAACGGTCCGCTGATGTTCATCCCGGGCAGCCACAAGCTGGGCGTGCTCGACGCCAGCCACGACACGACCACCACGAGCTATCCGCTCTGGACCATCAACGACGAGAACATCCGCAAGTTGGTGGAAAATGCGGGCGACCGCGAGGGCGGCATCGTCGCCCCTACGGGGCCTGCCGGGTCCATGCTGCTGTTCCATTCCTGCCTGGTGCACGCCTCGGGCAGCAATCTCAGCCCATGGAACCGCGTGGCGGTGTACCTGAGCTTGTGCGCGGTCTCCAACCACATCCGGCGCTTCAAGCGCCCGGAATGGATCGCACACCGCGACTTCACGCCGATCGAATGCCTGCCCGACGATTGCCTGGTGCGCGATTACCCCGTCGACCTGCCCTGGGCGCAAGGCACGCCCCCGACGGCCGCGCAAACATCGGCCGAACCCTTGAGCGAGGTGGCGTAATGAACCTGCATCGCATGCTCCTGCAGCGCCAGGCCGATGGCCGCCCCTTGCGCGTGGGCCTGATCGGCGCGGGCAAGTTCGGCTCCATGTACCTGAGCCAGGCCCGGCGCACGCCCGGCGTGCAGCTGGTGGCGGTCGCCGACCTCCTGCCGGACAAGGCACGCGCGGCGCTGGTGCGCACCGGCTGGGAAGCCGACCGCCTGCACGCCGCCTCGGCGTCCGAGGCCGCGCGCGACGGCACCGTCTACTTCTGCGACGACGCCCAAGCCATGATCGCCGCGCCCGAGGTCGAGATCGTCATCGACGCCACCGGCAGCCCGGCGGCCGGCATCGCGCACGTGCAGGCCTGCTGCCGACACGGTAAGCACGTCATCATGGTCAACGTCGAAGCCGATGCGCTGGCCGGCCCTTTGCTTGCCGAGCGCGCGCGGCAGGCCGGCATCGTCTACAGCCTGGCCTACGGTGACCAGCCTGCGCTGATCTGCGAAATGGTCGATTGGGCACGCACCTGCGGTTTCGAGGTCGTGGCCGCCGGCAAAGGCACCAAGTACCTGCCCGAGTACCACGCCTCCACCCCCGACACCGTCTGGCCTTACTACGGTTTCACGCCAGAGATGGTGGCCGAGGGCGATTTCAATGCGCAGATGTTCAACAGCTTCCTGGACGGCACGAAAAGCGCGATCGAAATGGCGGCGGTGGCCAACGCGACGGGCCTGCACGCGGCGCCGCAAGGCTTGTCCTTCCCGCCCTGCGGCGTCGACGACCTGGCGCGCGTGCTGCGGCCAGCCGACGAAGGCGGGGTGCTGCACCGCCGCGGCCAGGTCGAAGTCGTCTCCTCGCTCGAGCGCGACGGCCGGCCGGTGTTCCGCGACCTGCGCTGGGGGGTATACGTCACCTTCGCCGCCGACAGTGATTACGTGCGACGTTGCTTCAAGGAGTACGGGCTGGTCACCGATCCCGGCGGCAACTACTCGTCGCTGTACAAACCTTATCACCTGATCGGGCTGGAGCTGGGCATCAGCGTGGCCAGCGCGGGCCTGCGCGGCGAACCTACTGGGGCGGCGCAGTCCTGGCAGGCCGACGTGGTGGCCACGGCCAAGCGCGACCTGCCGCCCGGCACGGTGCTCGACGGCGAGGGTGGGTATACGGTGTACGGCCGCCTGATGCCCGCGGCCGATTCGCTGGCCGCGGGCTGCCTGCCTCTGGGATTGGCGCACAAGGTCAAGCTCAAGCGCCGCATCGCCGCAGGCGAAACGATAGGCTGGGCAGACGTCGACTACGACGCGGACTTGCCGGCGGTGCGGCTACGCCGCGAGATGGAACGGCTGTGCGCGCCGGCACCGGCGCTGCCGGCGCGCGCCGCGTAGGCGCGGGCACCGCCCGCCTTGGGCCGTTCCGCCTGGAACAGCCGCAGGCGTGCGGCGGCGTTGCGCAGGTGCTCCTCGGCCGCGCGACCCGCCGCATCCGGGTCGCCCGCGGCAATGGCCTGGAAGATCGCTTGGTGTTCGTTTTGCACGGCGGTCATGCGCTCGGCGAAATGCCGCGCGGTGTTGTTGCGCGCGCTGCGTATCACCCGCCTGACGTTGGCCTCCAGGTAGTCGTTGAGCGAAACCAAGTAAGGATTGTGCGTGGCCAGGACGATGGCCCGGTGGAACTGGTAGTCCTCTTCGTCGCCCAACTTGTCGTTGAGCAGCGCGTACTCCATCCCCACCAGCCCCTGGCGGATTTTCTTCAGGTCGGCTTCGGTCCGGCGAACCGCCGCATAGCGGGCAGCGGTCACCTCGATGGACAGCATCAGTTCCAGGATGTGCTCCAGGTCCTGCGTGTCGTCGGCAGTCAGCGCGGAAATGCGGAAAGCGTTCTTGTGCAGGTTGGGATCGACGAATACGCCGCTGCCCTGCTGGGACACGACCAGACCCTCGGACTTGAGCCGCGCCATGGCTTCCCGTACGACGGCCCGGCTGACGCCGTACATCTCGGTCAGTTGTTTTTCGGTGGGCAGGCGGTCGCCAGGGGCAAGCACACCTTGGCGGATCTGTTCGGCCAGCGCGTCGGCCACCTCGGCCGACAGAGAACCGCGCCCTGCGCCGGCCGGATTCGGTTCCCTTGCTGATCCGGTATTGGACGGCAGATCGGTCATGGCGTCGCTCACAATGGGGAGGAAGTATAGAGGCAGGACAGGCGGTCATCCCATATAGAGGCCGCCATTGACGTGCAAGACTTCACCGGTGACGAACGACGCCAGCGGCGAGCACAGGAAAGCGATGGCGCCGGCCACTTCGGCGGCGCTGCCGTAGCGGCGCAGCGGCGTATTCTGCAGCAACTTGTCGCCCTGCTGGCCGATCAGGTCGCGCGTCATGTCCGTGGCGATGATGCCCGGCGACACAGCGTTGACCCGCACCGCCGGCGCCAGCTCCAACGCCAGGCTGCGCGTCAGGCTGAGCACGGCCCCCTTGGACGCGGCGTAGGCCGCGTGGCCATGGCTGCCGCGGTGCGCCGCCACCGACGCGAGCAGGACGATGCTGCCGCCTTCGCGCAGCCGGCCGGCCGCCGCACGACATACGTAAAAGGTGCCGTCCAGGTTGACGCGCATCAGTGCCTGCCAGTCGGCATCGCTCGTGTCCTTGACGAGTTTTTCCGGGTAAATGCCGGCGCAGTGGACCAAGTGGTCCAACGCCCCGAAGCGATCGGCTGCCTCGCTGATCACTGTCTCGCAAGCCTGGGGCGAGGACACATCGAGCTCCCATGCCAGCACGCGCTCGCCCGCCGGATCCAGTTGTGCGGCCAGTTGCGCAAGGCGCTGGCCATCGCGGTCGGCCAACGCCAGCCGTGCGCCATGGCCCGCCATCAGCTGCACCGTGGCCAACCCGATACCGTTGGCCGCGCCAGTGATCAGCGCCGCCTTGCCCGCGTACGAAATCATGCCTCCTCCTTCTTGCACCCGGCGCGCCGGCAGCCGCCGGGGACAACCGCCTTGACAGGCCAAAAAACCGTCGCCGATAATTTATCAGATAACTTTGATCAGTTATCGGACAACATCTAACGACATGTCAGCCTGGAGCGGGGACGGACGGCTGCAAGCGCGGCGCGCAGCGGCCCCGTGACGGATGGCACGCCGGCCGCCGGCGCGCCCCGGCGCCCAGGCGGAACGGGAAAGGGAGACGCGCAGGGTGGAGATCACGGGAAGCACCAGGCTGCTGGCCATCGTTGCCGACCCCGTCGCGCACGTGAAAACGCCGCAGCGGCTCAACGCCCTGCTGGAACGGCTGGGCACGGACGCGGTGATGGTGGCCTGCCACGTGGCGCCGGATGCGCTGCCGGCGTTCTTGGCTGGCGCGCGGGCCATCCGCAACCTGGACGGGCTGGTGGTAACGGTGCCGCACAAGGAGGCCGCAGCCGCGCTGTGCGATGAACTGACGCCGGCGGCCCGCGCCATCGGCGCGGTCAACGCGGTGCGGGTAGCCGACGGCCGGTTGACCGGCGGCAACTTCGACGGCATCGGCTTCGTTGCCGGCCTGCGCCGCCAAGGACACGAGCCGGCGGGCCGGCGCGTCTACCTGGCCGGCGCCGGCGGCGCGGGCAAGGCGATCGCCCACGCGCTGGCCGAGGCCGGGGTGGCCGGCCTGTCCCTGCACAACCGCTCGCGCGACAAGGCGCAAGCCGTCGCGTCCCAGCTCCATGCCCGGTTTCCCCATGTGCCGGTGACGGTTGTCGACGACATCCCGGGCGATTGCGACATCGCCATCAATGCGACCTCGCTCGGCCTGAAGGACGACGATCCCCTGCCTTTTGCGCCGCAGGCGCTCGCGCCCGGCGCGCTGGTGGCCGACGCGGTCATGCGTCGCGACGATACGCCACTGCTGGCGGCCGCCCTGGCCTGCGGCTGCCGTGTCCATCCCGGCCGGCACATGCTGGAAGGACAGCTTTCCGAAATTGCCCGGTTCCTGGGCATAGCCGCGCCGGACTGACCGGGGCGGGGCTTTGACAACCACCACATCCCCGAAGGAGACGCCAATGAAGAAAACCCTCACCGCCGGCGCACTGTGCATGGCCGGCCTCGCCGCCCACGCGGCGCCCATCAAGATCGGCCTGATCGAGACGCTGTCCGGGCCCCAGGCATCGACCGGGCAAATGTTCCGTGCGGCGATGAAGTACGAGCTCGACCGCATCAACGCAGCGGGCGGCTGGAACGGCGAGCCGATCGAACTGGTCGAATATGACAACCAAGGCGGCCCGGTCGGCGCCTCTGACCGCTTCCGCGCGGCCGCTGCCGAGGGCGTGCAGATCATCGTCCAGGGTGCCTCTTCGGCGATTTCCGGCCAGCTGACCGAGGACGTGCGCAAGTACAACCTGCGCAATCCCGGCAAGGAAATCCTCTTCCTGAACATGGGTGGGGAAGCGCTGGAGCTGACCGGCGAAAAGTGCAACTTCCACCATTTCCGCTTCACCACCAACGCCGAATTGCGTGTCAACGCCCTGACTACCGTGATGTCCGCCGACGGCGTGCTGGGCAAGCGTGTCTATGCCATCAACCAGAACTACTCCTGGGGCCAGGACATGCAGAACGCAACCGAGCGCTACGCCCAGAAGTTCGGCTACGAGGTCGTCGGCAAGACCCTGCACGAAGTCAACCGCATCCAGGACTTCTCGCCCTACGTCGAGCGCATCCGTGCGGCCAACCCCGATACGGTGATCACCGGCAACTGGTCCAATGACTTGTTGCTGCTGATGAAGGCCACGCAGACGGGCGGCCTGAAGGTGCGCTTTGCCACGGTCTTCCTGGACCAGGTCGGCAACCTGGCCAATGCGGGCGAAGTCGCGCTGGGCCACTACATCGCCCACCCGTTCAACGCCGAAGCCGGCGGCGAGGAAACCGCCAAGCTGGCCGAGGACTACCGCGCCAAGACCGGCCATTACCCCGCCTACGTCGAGCCGCAGACCATCATGGGCATGAAGTTCCTGGGCAAGGCGCTGGAAATGGTTCAGCCCAAGGACGGCAAGCTGCCGGTCAACGACCTGGCGCTGGCGCTGGAAAAGGTCAAGATCACGACGTCGCTGGGCGAGTACTCCATGCGCGCCGAAGATCACCAGGTGCTGCTGCCGATGGTGGTTTCCAAGGTCACCAAGACCGCCAAATACAAGACCGACGGCACGGACATGGGCTTTGAGCCGGTCAAGGTGCTCAGCGCGCAAGAGGCCGCGGCGCCCGTGCAAGCGACCTGCAAGATGAACCGTCCCAGCTAAGGGCAACGGCCTTCCGACCCCGGCGGGCTGCGTCGCCGTGACGGCGCGGCCCGGCCAGCGGCCCGCGTCGCCGGGTCCGCAGCCCGCCGACGGCTTTGCGGAGCGTACATGGAATATTTCACCGTCTCGCTATTGAACGGCTTGATCTACGGCCTGCTGCTGTTCATGGTTTCAGCCGGCCTGACATTGATCTTCGGCATGATGGGCGTGCTCAACTTCGCCCATGCCTCCTTCTACATGACAGGCGCGTATGCCGCCTACACGCTGGCCCCGCTGACCGGGTTCTGGCTGGCGCTGGCGCTGGCCACCCTCATCGCCGGGATCCTCGGCATGGCCGTCGAGCGGTACTTCCTGCGGCGGGTGCACAAGTACGGCCACGCCCAGGAACTGCTCGTGACCTTTGGCCTGGCCTACATCATCACCGAGCTGATCAAGCTTTTTTACGGCGATTTCCCGGTCGATTACCGGGTACCCGAATTCCTGAGCTTCGCCGCGTTCCGCGTGTTCGCGGCGGACTATCCCTTCTACCGGCTGCTGATGGGCGTGGTCGCGCTGCTGATGTTCGCGGTCATCTATCTGCTGCTTTCCCGCACACAGGTGGGCATCGTCGTGCGCGCTGCCATTTACCGTCCCCGCATGGCCGAAGCGCTCGGCCACAACGTGCCCTTGGTCTTCATGAGCGTGTTCGGCGTGGGCGCGGCCATGGCAGGGCTGGCCGGCGCGGTGGCTGGCGCCTTCTATACCACCAGCCCCAACATGGCGTTGGAGCTGGGCGTGTTGGTCTTCGTAGTCGTGGTCGTGGGCGGCCTGGGTTCGCTCGAAGGTGCGCTGATCGCATCGCTGCTAATCGGCCTGATCAGCTCCTTCTCGGTAGGCGTGGACGCCAGCCTGGCCGATCTCTTCGGCCTGGTCGGCCTGCGCGACTGGGCCGAGGGCATCGGCGGGCTGATGACCGTGCAGGTCTCCAGCCTGGCGGCCACCCTGCCCTTCGTGCTGATGCTGGTCGTGCTACTGGCCAGGCCCTCCGGCCTGCGGGGAGAGCAGGCATGAGCGCCCCGCGACTGATCGTTCTGGCAGCAGCCTGCATCGGCATCGTCGCCCTGCCCTGGATCCTTCCGGCCGGACAGCTCGTGGCCGCCACGCAGATGCTGATCGCCGCGTTGTTCGCCTGCGCATTCAACCTGCTGGCAGGCCAGTCTGGGATGCTGTCGTTCGGGCACGCCGCCTACTTCGGCGTGGGCGCCTTTGCGACCATCCACGCCATGAATGCGCTAGGCGGCGCCGGCCTGCTGCCCACGCCGCTAATGCCGCTGGCCGGCGGCGTGGCTGGCCTGGCCTTCGGTGTGGTCGCCGGCTGGTTCGCGACGATGCGCGCCGGGGTCTACTTTTCGATGATCACGCTGGCGCTGGCCGAACTGCTGCACGCGCTCGCCCCGCACCTCAAAGGCGTATTCGGCGGCGAGGCGGGCGTGTCCGCCATGCGCATGCCAGCCTGGGGATTCACCTTCGGCTCGGAAACCGAGGTTTATTACCTGGTGCTGGTATGGGTGGGTGCCTGCCTGGCCGCCCTCTATGCGCTGACCGGCACGCCGTTGGGGCGCCTGGCCCTGGGCCTGCGTGAAAACGCCGTGCGGCTGCGCTACCTGGGCTACCGGCCGCACACGCTCAAGACGCTGGTGTTCGCCCTGTCGGCCATGTTTTCCGGCATCGCCGGCGGCCTGCAGGCGATGAACATCGAGGCAGCCAATTACGTGCTGTTCGAGATCAAGCTGTCGACCGACGCAGTGCTCTTTGCCTACATCGGCGGGGTCAATACCTTCCTGGGCCCGGTGCTGGGCGCCGCGGTACTGACCTTCCTGAGCCACACGCTGTCGGACCTGACCCGTTCGTGGCTGCTGTACCAGGGCATCCTGTTCGTGCTGGTGATGCTGTTCTTCCCGGATGGCCTGGCCGGGTTGGTCCGGCGCGCCGCGCAGTCGCTGCGCGACCGGGGGCTGGCGCGCTGGCTGCCTCCCTTTGCGGTGTCGGCCGCCAGCGCACTGTCGATTACGGCGGGCACGGTTTTCACCGTCGAACTGCTGCAGCGCATGTTCGCGCGCGACTACCGCTCGTTGCTGGCGATGAACCCTGGCTCGCCCTGGCCGGATATCGAGCTGTTCGGCCATCCATGGGCGCCACTGTCGCCGTCGACCTGGTGGCTGCCTGCGGCGCTGCTGGTCGCCGGACTGCTGGCGGCGCGCCGCGCCGCGGTGATGTGGCGCGAGCCCGAAGCGCAACACCCCGCCACGACGGAGGCCACGCGATGACGGCGAACCAAACCATCCTTTCCCTGGAAGGCGTGCGCAAGTCATTCGGTGGCGCCGAGATCATCCGCGGCGTCGACCTGCAGGTGCGCCAGGGCGAACGCCACGCCGTGATCGGACCAAATGGCGCGGGCAAGTCGACGCTTTTCCATTTGATCTCGGGCAGTTTTGCGCCCTCTGCCGGGCGCATCCGGTTGCGTGGCCAAGACATCGCTGGCCTGCCCCCCGAACGCGTCAACCGCATGGGCCTGGCGCGCTCGTTCCAGATCACCAACGTCTTCCCGCGCCTGACGGTGCGTGAGAACCTGCGACTGGCAGTGCTGCGCATGCACGGGCTGAGCTACCACTTCTGGCGCCCGGTCGCGCGCCACCTCGCCGTCAACGACGACGTCGACCGCCTGCTCGAGACCGTACGCCTGGCGGCGCGCCGCGACGTCGCCGCCGGCGACCTGAACTACTCCGAGCAGCGCTCGCTGGAGATCGGCATGACGCTGGCCTCGCGACCCAGCGTCATCCTGCTGGACGAACCGATGGCAGGGATGTCGCAGCACGAAGTCGACTACACCGTCGGCCTGATCCAGGATGTCACGCGCGACTGCACGCTGCTCATCGTGGAGCACGACATGCAAGTGGTGTTCTCGCTCGCCCACCGGATCAGCGTGCTGGTCTACGGCGAAATCCTCGCCACCGGCACGCCTGACGAAATCCGCGCCAACGCCGCGGTGCGCGAAGCCTATCTGGGAGAACAGACAGTATGAACGTCCCCGCATTGCTGACGCTGCGCGACGTGCACACGTACTACGGCAAAAGCCACATCCTGCGCGGCATCGATCTGTCGATCGGGCCCGGCGAGGTGGTCAGCCTGCTTGGGCGCAACGGCGCGGGCCGTTCGACGACGATGAAAACCATCATGGGGCTGGCGCCTGCCGCCAGCGGCAGCATCGTCGTCGACGGCCGAAACACGACGGGCTGGCGTCCCTACCAGGTGGCGCGCGCCGGCGTGGCCTACGTGCCGGAAGAGCGAGAGATCTTTCCCAACCTGACCGTCGAGGAAAACCTGCGCATGGGCGAGCAGCCGCCGCGGCCGGGTGCACCCGCCTGGGACGTGGAACAGATGTTCACCTATTTTCCGCGGCTCAAGGAAAGGCGTGACACCAAGGGCGGCAACCTTTCCGGCGGCGAACAACAGATGCTGACGATCTGCCGCAGCCTGCTCGGCAACCCCAAGGTGATTCTGATCGACGAGCCGACCGAAGGCCTGGCGCCCAAAATCGTGGAAGTCATCGCCGAGGTGATCTCCGACATTCACCGGCGCGGCGTGTCTGTGCTGCTGGTAGAGCAAAAACTGACCATCGCCTTGAAGGTGTCCTCGCGCGTGAACGTGATGGGGCATGGCCGCATCGTGTTCGAAGGTCCGCCCGCCGCACTGCAGGAACGGCAGGACATCATACAGGAGTGGCTCGCGGTATGACGGCGGCCAGCCTGCGCGGCCGCCATGAATTGCCAAAATGGATCGAACTTTGACTTTGAACCAGATTGCAGAAGGACCCTCCGGCGCGCCGGCCGCCCACGCCGATCTCGAGGGAAAGAGCGTGGTCATCACCGGCGCGGCCAAAGGCATCGGCCTGGCATGCGCCCGCGCATTCGCGCGCCAAGGCGCGCGCCTGGCCTTGCTGGACACGGACGAAGCCGGCGTATCCGCCGCTGCCGAATCACTGTGCGCACAAGGCGCGCAGGCGCTTGCGTTTGCCGCGTCGGTCACCGACGAACAGGCGGTCGAAGACGCCTTCGCCCGCACCGAGGCTGCCTACGGGCGCATCGACGTCCTCGTCAACAGCGCGGGCGTCTCGGCCAACAAGCCCACGCTGGAAGTCAGCGCCGACGAATGGCGCCGCGTCATCGACATCAACCTGACCGGCGTTTTCCTTTGCGCGCAGGCGGCCGGCCGCCGCATGGTGCCGCAAGGCGAAGGGGCCATCATCAACCTGGCTTCGATGTATGGCGTGGTCGCTGCGCCCGACCGCGCCGCGTACTGTGCGAGCAAGGGCGCCGTGGTGCTGCTGACCGAAACCCTGGCCGTGGAGTGGGGGCCGTCGGGCGTTCGTGTCAACGCCCTGGCTCCCGGCTATGTCGAGACCGACCTGGTGCGCGACCTGGCCGAGCGCGGCCGCATCGACCCACGCCAGCTGCAGCGCCGCACGCCGCTGCGGCGGCTCGGGCAGCCCGGGGAAATGGCCGATCTCGTCGTTTTCCTCGCTTCGCACCAGGCTGCCTACATCACCGGACACACGCTGGTCGCCGACGGCGGCTGGAGCCGCTACGGCTACCTGTAGCGAGAACTTTATCTGGAGACATCCGATGGCCACACATACGCCGCTGGCACCGCTGACGCCCTGGCGGGAACTGCGCATCGAACAGGAAGACTGGCGTCGCGCCGATCCGGCGCTGCTGCGCACCATGCTGACCCAGCTGCACTGGATTCGGGCATTCGAGGAAACCGTCCTGGAGCTCGCCGCCGAAGGGCTGATCCACGGTCCGGCGCACTCCTCGATCGGGCAGGAAGGCGGGGCGGTCGGCTCGGTGCTCGCGCTGAGGCCGGGCGACCAGGTCAACGGGTCGCACCGCGGCCACCACCAGTTCCTGGCCAAGGCGCTGCAACACGTCGCCCCGTCCGGCCTGGATCCGCTCGCGCCGCTGACCCCGGAGATAGACGAGGTCCTGCAGCGCACGCTGGCCGAGATCATGGGCTTGGCGCAAGGGTATTGCCGCGGGCGCGGTGGATCCATGCACTTGCGCTGGCTCGAAGCCGGCGCGCTCGGCACCAACGCCATCGTGGGCGGCGGCGTGCCCTTGGCCGCCGGCGCGGCGTGGGCGCACCGGCACGCAGGCACCGACCGCGTGGCCGTGACCTACTTCGGGGACGGCGCGGTCAACATCGGCTCCGTGCTCGAGACCATGAACCTGGCCGCGGCGTGGAAGCTGCCGCTGTGCTTTTTCATCGAGAACAACCGCTACGCGGTGTCGACCACTGTCGAGGAAGCCACGGCCGAACCGCGGCTGTCGGCGCGCGGCCAGGGGTTTGGCATCCCCGCCTGGAAGGTCGACGGCATGGATCCGCTGGCCGTGCACCTGGCGATGCGCGAAGCGGTCGCGCACATGCGCGCCGGCAACGGCCCGACCATCGTCGAGGCCGACGTCTACCGCTACTTCCACCAGAACGGCCCCTTCCCGGGCAGCGCCTTCGGCTACCGCAGCAAGGAAGAGGAAACCCAATGGCGGCAGCGCGATCCGCTGGACCAGGCCGCCGCGCACATGGTCGCCGCCGGCCTACTGTCGGCAACCGATGTCGACGCGCTGCGCCAGGCATGCAAAGCCGCGATGAAGGACATCGCCTCGCGCCTGACCGAGCCGGCCGCAGGCGGCAAGCGCCAGGTGCGCGCATCGCTGTGGCCCAGCCCGGACTTCCGCGACGTGGGGCTGCGCAGCGACGGCAGCGAACTACAGGGCCTGCGCTACGTCGAGCAGCCCGAACACGGCGGCCCCATGATCGCGCGCAAATTCGTCGATGCCGTGGCCGACGTGCTGGATAGGCGCATGCAGGCCGACGACGGCGTCGTAGTGCTGGGCGAAGACGTCCACCGCCTCAAGGGGGGCACCAACGGCGCCACGCGCGGGCTGAAGGACCGCTACCCCGACCGTGTGCTGGGCACACCCATTTCCGAGAACGCCTTCGCCGGGCTGGCTGGCGGCCTGGCCATGGACGGGCGCTACAAGCCGGTGGTGGAATTCATGTACCCCGATTTCATGTGGGTGGCCGCCGACCAGGTCTTCAACCAGATCGGCAAGGCGCGCCACATGTTTGGCGGCGACATTGACGTGCCGCTGGTGTTGCGCACCAAGGTGGCCATCGGCACGGGCTACGGCTCGCAGCATTCGATGGACCCGGCCGGCATCTTCGCCACTTCGCCGGGCTGGCGCATCGTCGCACCGGCCACGCCTTACGACTACGTGGGCCTGATGAACACGGCGCTGGCCAGCCGCGACCCCGTGCTGGTGATCGAGCACGTCGACCTGTACGCGATGTCCGGAGAGATCCCGCGCGACGACCTGGACTACCACATCCCCTTCGGCAAGGCGCTGGTGCGCCGCGCGGGCAGCCGCATCACAGTGCTGACCTACCTGTCCATGGTGCACCGGGCGCTGGAAGCCGTCGAGCAATCCGGCATCGACGCCGAGGTCATAGACCTGCGCACCTTGGACCGCGCCAGCCTGGACTGGGACACCATAGGCGCGAGCATCCGCAAGACCAACAACGTGCTCATCGTCGAGCAGGGGGCACGCGGCACCGGATACGGCGCCATGCTGGCCGACGAGATTCAGCGCCGCTTTTTCGACTGGCTGGACCAACCAGTCAAGCGTGTCACCGGTGGCGAGGCTTCGCCCAGCATCTCCAAGGTGCTCGAGCGGGCCGCTTTCGCCGGAACTGAGGAAATCATCACTGGCCTGCGGGATGTGCTGGCCGACATTGGAGAACGCGCATGAATCCCACCGTCCACCTCGACATGACCGCGCCGATGGAAGTCGGCATTTGCTGCGCGAACCTGGATGCGCTGCTCGGCTTTTACGTGGATGTCCTGGGCATGACGCTGGTCAGCCGCGTTACGGTACCGGCGGACAAGGCCGCCGCCACCGGGCTGAGCCGGCACGGCTACGAGGTCGCCCGCCTGCAGACGTCCTACGGCGAGCGCATCAAGCTGTTGCAGCCCAATGCGGCGCCGCAGGCCCAGCCGCCGGCGCAGGCGATCCTGGACCGGCGCAACGCGAGCTACCTGACATTCATCGTCCGAGACCTGGCCGGCACGGTGCGCCGGCTGGCCGAGCACGGCGTGGCCTTCGACAGCCATCCCGCCCCCATGGAGGTGCGGCCCGGCACCTGGCTGGCATTCTTCCGCGACCCGGAAGGCAACGTGCTGGAGCTTGTCGAATACGACGACATCGCCGCCTACCGGCCCGACCTGGCCAAGGCCGCGAAAGGAGCCTAACGTGGCGCATTTGATCCGATTGCCCGCGGTGGCGGCCGACGCCACGGGCGGCGTCTTGCATCAATGGCTCAAGCGCGAAGGCGACCCGGTCGCCGCCGGCGACGCGCTGGCCGAAGTCGAAACCGAGAAGGCCATCGTCGAAATCAACGCCGAACATCCCGGGGTGCTCGGCCGCATCGTCGTGCCCGCCGGGCCCGAGCCGGTGGCGGTCAACACCGTGCTGGGCGTGCTGCTGGCCGAGGGCGAAGACGCATCGGCCATCGACGCGGCGCTCGCTGCCGAAGGCGCGCAAGCCGTGGAGCCAACCGCAGACAGCGCAGCCTCGGACGGCGACGGTGCGCCGGCCACCGGTGGCGTGCCCGCACCCGGGGCCGCGCCGCAGGCCACACAGGGCCCGCAAGGACGTATCCTGGCCAGCCCCCTTGCCCGGCGGCTTGCCGCCGAATGGTCACTAGACCTGGCACTGCTGACGGGCAGCGGCCCGCGCGGGCGCATCGTCAGCCGCGACGTACGCGCCGCGCGCGACCGCGCATCGCCTGCCGGTCATGTGCCGGCAACGCAAATACCCAGTCCGGCGCCGGCGCGGCGGGTACCGCATACCGGCATGCGCCGCGCGATCGCCCGCAGGCTGACCGAAAGCAAGCAAACGATCCCACATTTTTACCTCAGCGTCGATTGCCGTGCCGACGCACTGCTGGCCCTGCGCGCCCAGGCGGGTGACGCAGGCGGGGCGCGGCCGACCATCAATGACTTCATCGTGCGCGCCGCCGCGCTCGCGCTGCGCGAGGTGCCGGAGCTGAACGTGTCCTGGCAAGAGGACGCCGTGGCATACCACGCCGGCATAGACATTGCCGTGGCGGTCGCCACCGACGGCGGGCTGGTCACGCCCATCGTGCGTGACGCCCACGCCAAGCCGATGGGCGTGATTGCCGCAGAAACCGCCGAACTTGCCGCCCGCGCGCGCGCTGGACGGCTAAAGCCCGAGGAGTTCACCGGCGGATCGCTCACAGTCAGCAACCTGGGCATGTACGGCATCGATCGTTTCGCCGCCATCATCAATCCGCCGCAGGCGGCCATCCTGGCCGTCGGCGCCGTGCAGCGCCGGCCGGTGGCAGACGATGACGGCACGATCCGCGCCGCCTCGGTCATGACGGTCACACTGTCGGCCGACCACCGCGCGATTGACGGCGCGGTGGCCGCGCGGTGGCTCGCCGCCTTCCGCACGCTGATTGAGCAGCCCGTGCGCATCCTGCTGTGAGGCTCGCATGACCGGATCGACCTTCGATGTGGCCGTCGTCGGCGGCGGCCCCGGCGGCTACGTTGCCGCGCTGCGGGCAGCACAACTGGGCCTGCGCACCGCGCTGGCCGAACGCGCCGAACTGGGCGGCATCTGCCTGAACTGGGGCTGCATACCCACCAAGACGCTGCTGCACGGCGCCGCGGTGCTGCGCGCCTGCCGCACCGCCGCCGACATGGGCGTGACGGGCGCGGCAAACGCCGCAGCGGACCTGCCAGCCATGGTGGCCCGTTCGCGCAAGGTGGCCGGCCAGCTCGGCCGGGGCGTGGCGCACCTGCTCAAGAAGAACGGCGTGACGGTGTTTCCGCGCAGCGCCCGCCTGGCCGGCCCGGGCGCGCTAGCGCTGGATGACGGCACGACGGTGTCGGCTCGTCACATCGTCCTGGCCACGGGCGCCCGGGCACGCGAACTGCCCGCGCTGCCGCCAGGCGAGCGGATCTGGACCTACCGCCAAGCATTGACGCCAGACAGGGTTCCGGCTTCGCTGCTCGTGGTGGGCGCCGGCGCCATCGGCGCGGAGTTCGCCAGCTTCTACCGCACGCTCGGCAGTGAAGTGACACTCATCGACGTGGCCCCTCGCGTCCTGCCCCAGGAAGACGAGGAAATCTCCGACCTGGCGCGCAAGGCCTTCGAAAAGCAAGGCATGCGCGTGCTCACTGGCTGCGCCGTTGCGAAGGCCGTCGACACCGGCGCCGGCGTGCGCGTGACGCTGCGGCACGACGGCCGCGACATCGACATCGCAGTCGAGCGCGTGATCGTCGCGGCCGGGATCGTGGGCAATGTCGAAGGCCTTGGGTTGGAAGGCACCGGCGTGCAAATCGACAAGGGGCATATCGTCACCGACGGACTGGGCCGCACCGGCGAGCCGGGCATCTATGCGATCGGCGACGTGGCCGGGCCGCCCTGGCTGGCGCACAAGGCCAGCCACGAAGGCGTGCTGTGCGTCGAGGCCATCGTCGGCCGGCCCGTACAGCCACTGGACGTGGGCAATATTCCCGCCTGCACCTACAGCCATCCGCAGGTGGCAAGCGTCGGCCTGACTGAAGCGCAGGCGCGCGGCCAGGCTGCCGACCGCAGCTGGGACGTACGCGTCGGACGTTTCCCCTTCGTCGGCAACGGCAAGGCCCTGGCCATGGGCGAAGCCGAAGGCCTGGTCAAGACGGTATTCGATGCCCGATCGGGTGAATTGCTGGGCGCGCACATCGTGCACCCCGAGGCGTCCGAGCTCATCGCCGCCTATGGCGTGGCCAAGGGAATGGAAGCCACCGACGAAGACCTGGCACACGCGGTGTTCGCCCACCCGACGCTGGCCGAGGCCCTGCACGAATCGGCCCTGTCGGCCATGGGGCGCGCGTTGCACATTTGAACAATCGCGCCCTGGCCGCGCGCGCCATTCGGCGGTATGCTCGCTGGCGCAGTCACCGTGTCTGCATGGAAAAATCAATTCCAGGAAGAGGAGACGCTCTATGCGCCACGCGCCAGCGCCCGGGCCGGCCGACCACCGGCAAGACGACGACACAGCCATCGCGCCCGCGAGCCGCGATGAAGCCGAACCCGACAGGCGGCGCTTCCTGCGCCGCAGCGGCGCGCTGGTAGGTGCGGCCGCTGCCGCCACGGCGACAGGGGCGCTGGCCCAGCAGGCGTCGGCGCCAGCTGCCGAAGGCTCGGCGCTGCCGCCCAACGTCCCGCCCTGGATGAAGGTACAAGGCGCGCCCACCGGCGGCGAGCTTTACGGCAAGCCCTCGGCCTTCGAAAAGCACGTGGTGCGCCATCTGCGCCCCACCGATAAGCAGTACTTCTCGTCGTCGACCCGCACCCCGCTGCAAGAGCTCGACGGCATCATCACGCCCAACGGACTGTTCTACGAGCGCCATCACGGCGGCGTGCCGGCCATCGACCCTGCGCAGCACCGGCTCATGATCCACGGCCTGGTCGAGCGCCCGCTCATCTTCACCATGGATGAGCTACGCCGGTTTCCCTCGGAAACCCACATCTACTTCCTGGAATGCTCGGGCAACCCGGGATTCAACGTCTACGGCAAAACGGCGGCCGAAGCCAACGGCCTGGTCAGCTGCGCCGAATGGACGGGCGTGCCCCTGAAGACCGTGCTGCGCGAAGTCGGCCTCAAGCCCGAGGCGAAGTGGGTCGTGGCAGAAGGCGCGGACGCCGCGGCCATGACGCGCAGCGTACCCATCGAAAAATGCCTGGACGACGCGCTGCTGGTCTACAGCCAAAACGGCGAGCGGCTGCGCCCGGAACAGGGCTATCCGCTGCGGCTGCTCTTGCCGGGCTACGAAGGCAACATGAGCATCAAATGGCTGCGCCGGCTCCATGTCACCGACAAGCCCTATTACACACGCGAGGAAACGTCCAAGTACACCGACCTGATGCCAGATGGCCGGGCGCGCAAGTTCTCCTTCTACATGGAAGCCAAATCCATCATCACTGCGCCTTCTGGCGGGCAGAAGCTGATGGGCAAAGGCTTCTACGAGATCCGCGGCATCGCCTGGAGCGGGCATGGCAAGATCACCAAGGTCGACGTCTCGGTCGATGGCGGCCGCAATTGGCAGGAAGCGACACTGCAAGAGCCGGTCCTGACGCGCGCAATCACGCGGTTTCGCCTGCCTTGGGAGTGGGACGGCACGCCGACGGTCATCGTCAGCCGGGCCACCGATGAGACCGGCTACGTACAGCCCACGCTCGAAGAATTGATCGAAGCGCGCGGCAAGAACTCCTTCTATCACAACAACGCGATGACGCCGTGGCGCATTGCCGAGACCGGAGAGGTGACCAATGCGCGTCTCTAACGCTGACAAGTCCGCCTTCCCTGCCTGGGCGGCATGCTGTGCCCTGGCCGCGGCAAGCTTGGCTGGCCCAGCCCACGCCGCCGACGAGGGCAAGCGCTTTGGCTTTGGTACGCCCGCCACCGAGGAGCAAATCGCCGGCTGGAACATCGACATCGGCCCGGACGGCGAAAACCTGCCGCCTGGCAGCGGCACGGTCGCGCAAGGCAAGCAGATTTACGAATCCGCCTGCATGGCCTGCCATGGGGCCAAGGGCGAAGGCGGCATGGGCGACCGGCTGGTCGGCGGCATGGGCACGCTCACGAGCGACAAGCCTGTCAAGACGATTGGCAGCTTCTGGCCCTACGCCACGACGCTGTTCGACTACATCCGCCGGGCGATGCCGTTGATGGCACCGCAGTCGCTGAGCAACGACGAGGTGTACGCGGTGACCGGATACCTGCTGCACCTAAACGGCATCGTCAAGGAAGACGCCACGCTGGATGCGCAGGCGCTACGCGAAATCCGCATGCCCAACCGCGACGGCTTCGTCGACGACGCGCGGCCGGACGTCAAGCATCCGGCATGCATGAAGGATTGCCCGGGCGCGCTGTAGCGACCCGGGACTTTCCCATCCGCTGTGGCTGGCGGCGCGTGCGGCGCGGCCGGCTACAGCGGATCGGGACCCCCCCTTACCCGGATTTCGGCCACGATCCTGCCGGCTCGCTCGTCCAGCGAAAACCGGCACCGGTCGGCATATCGCAGGGCCAGGCGCCGACACAGGTTGCCCAGGCCGCCACTCCCCTGGGCCAGGTCGAACGACGCCTGCAACCTACCGGGGTTGGCCACCTCTATGACAAGCTCGTCCGCATCCCTCCGGGCATTGATGTCGATGACGAAGGATTCATGCTCGGAGCGTATGCCATGCTTGATCGCGTTCTCGACCAACCCTTGCAGCGTCATGTGGGGAAGCTCCACGTCCAGCATGGCCGGATCGACCCGGCATCGGCACTCCAGCCGCGCATCGAAGCGCAGGGCCATGATGCGCACGTAGGCCTGGGCCGCTTCGATCTCTTCCTGCAACCGGCACAACCCCCGTCCGCGCCTGTCCAGCGAATAGCGCAAATAACCGGCCAGCCGTCGGGTCATTTCTTCGGCGATCGCGGGCCGCCCTGCGATTTCCGCGACGATGGTGCTGAGCGAATTGAAAAGGAAATGTGGCTCGATCTGCTGCTGCAGGCGCTCGAGCTCCAGCCGCAAGGCCCGCGATTCGGCCTGCATTTTGGAAAAGCGTTCGGCACGTGCGGCAAGCTCTGCCGACACGCCGAAGTAGATCAGCGTCCAGATCGACAGTATCCCCATGTAGTAGATGAAGCCCAGCCTGAATTGGTTGTGCGGGACCGCCTCCAGCACCCCCGGCACGAGCAGCTGATGGATGGCGTATCCGATGCTGGCCAGCAGGGCCGACGCCGCCAGGCACGACAAGACCGCGCAGGCGATCACCGGCACCTGCGAGCCGGGCCTGGGGCGGCGGCGCCCATGCAGCACGGCCGCTGCGCTGGTCAGCGCGAAGGCCAGCGGCTCCAGGCCGAGCGTCAGCCAAAAGGCGGCGGTGGCATTGCCGAAGACGGCCAATCGGATGCAAAAACCGATGATCGCCAAGACGATCCATCCCGCTGCCTGGGCGCGCCAGAAGCCGCGCGCGGACTCGCCCTGCGCCAGGGTCTGGCCTGTGGATGTAATGATCATGGATGTGCCATGGGAAAGCGCCGCGGCCGGGCTGGGTCATGCGCCGTGAAAATGGGGGCAAGGTTCATGTCTGCAAACGCCATAAAACTTCAGGGGGGATATGCTGAGCGTGGTGATCATCGACGATGAAGCGCCGGCACGCCGCTATTTGCGCCGGCTGCTCGAGGCCGCGCCGGATGTCCACGTCACCGGGGAAGCCTCCACCATAGAACAAGCCTGGCGGCTCGTGCGGGAATGCCGTCCGGACGCCATTTTCCTGGACATCGAACTGACCTGCGGCACCGGATTCGACCTGCTGCCCATGCTGTCGCCGGCACCGGCCGTGGTCTTCGTGACTGCGCACAGCGACCATGCGGCCCGCGCCTTCGACGTCGAGGCCGTCGATTACCTGCTTAAACCCGTCGATCCCGACAGGCTGGCCCAGGCGCTGGCCAGGCTGCGGCCGCGCGCATCCGGCCTGGCCATGCGCACGCGCTCCGGCAAGCGCTTCATCAAGGTCCAGGACCTGACCGTCGCCCAGGCGCAAGGCGACTATGTGCGCTTGTCCGGCCCGGGCCATGCGAACGAACTGATCCATGTCACGCTCAAGCGCCTGGCAGCCCAACTTCCGTCACCGCCCTTTTGCATGCTGTCCCGCTCGGTCATCCTCAACCTCGACCACATCTCCCATGTCGCTCCGTGGCCGGGTGGACAGACCGAAGTGAACTTCGCCAACGGCCTGGCACCCATGGTGTTGGGCCGCGCCGCGTCGCAACGCCTGCGCCGCGCCATGGCCTACGGTCGACCGAGCGAGGCGGGCCTGTCGGCCGGCCCCGATCGACGCATCGGCGACGACTCGCTGCCGGCCTAGCCGCAGCGTGCCGGCGGCGTTCAGAAGGGCACCATCACTTTCAGGGTCGCGCTGTGGCTGCGCACATGCTCGGAGAACTGGCCGTCGTACTGCAGCCGGAAATCCATGCCGCCTGCCTGGGTCACTTCCAGGCCGGCGCCCACCTTGCCGATGACGTCGTCGATGGGCAGCGAAGTATCGAAAGTACCCATGCCGGCCGGCGCGCCGCGCAGCCGCGCGCTGGACTTCCAGTCGTCGCGCGACAGCAGCGACACGCCCGCGTACAAGAAGGGGCGCAGCATCGCACCGTTGCCCAGCTGCGCGCGGCCGCCGATTTCCACCATGGGCGAGACACCCAGGATGACCTGGTCGCTGCCGTCCACTGACAAGGCCAGCGGGTTGCTGCCCGATTCGTTGTAGCCGGACATGCGCGTATAGCTGGCATCCAGGTCCACGTAGGGTTTGACGTAGGCCTTGTCGTAGGCGAAGGTGCGCGCCGCGCGCAGCCGCGCGTTGAATCCGTAGACGTCGGGCCGGCTGGACAAGGTGTCCTGGTAGCCGGGGATGCCGATGCGCCGGTCCATGCGATAGGCCCCGTAGCCGCCGCCGATCGCGGCCGAAAGCGTCCAATCGCCCTGCTGCCGCTTGAGCACCAGGCCGACATAGCCGCTGTCGCCATCGCCGCTGACCCTGCCGTCGCTGCCGCGCACGCGGCTGCTTTCGTACGCCACTGATCCGCCCAGGAACCAGCCGGGGCTGACTTCGCGCTGGCCGCCGAACTGATACGCCGTCGTGTCGTAATTGAAACCTGCCACGCCCTTGCTGCCGTCCTGCGTGGTAAAGCGACCGGTCGCCTGGCCCCAGAAGCAGTCGCGCTCGCCGGTCATGGCGTCCACGCCGGTAAAGGCCGGGCAAGACATCATGGTGCTGGTGAAAATCCCCAGGTTGGACGCCGATTGAGCCGCGGGCGCGATGGTCACGCCGGGCGACAGATCAGTGACGCTGCGCCGGTAGCTGCTGGCGCCTTGCCGCGCCGCGATGTCCAGCTGCGCGAACAAGGACGCCAGCGCCGAGTTGCCACCCGCATCCCAGATGCGCTGCAAGTGCCCGGCCACTTGCCGCTGGTTGGCCCGCAGCCCCATCGCCGGCGCATCGAAGTCGGCGGATGCGACGCGCATGCGCACATCGCGTCCGACCCGGCGCGCCTCGTAGTCAAAGACCGCACTGTCGACGGCGCGCAGCGACCCTTCCATGTCACCCTGCACGGTCAGCACCGTCAGCTCCCGGTTGGGCAGCAGCGCGTACGGCAGCACGTCGGCCCATCCCGCCAGGTCGGCATCGCCCTGCACGAGCATGCGGGCAGACCGCATCCGGTCGAAATCCACGTCTGCGCGCAGCACGCCGCTGGCGGATTGGGTCAAGTCGCCGGCCACCCTCAAGGTTTGGAAGCGGCCGGGCCTGCCGCTGACGATCAGGCCGGCGTTGTCGACATTGGCATCGTAGGCCAAGGCATCGGTGGCTACCGCACCCGCCTGGTTGTCGAGCTGGCAGGCCGTGTTGCCGTCGGCATTCTGGCAAATCACGTCGCCCTTCAATGTGCCGTAGTTGTCCACGGTCAAGGTCGAGCCGTACACCCCGTTCGATTTGCCGTCGAAGCGTGCGGCCACGTTCGAGCGCGCACCCAGCGATGCCCCGGCATTGATCTGCAGGCGGTTGTTCACGCCGGACGCGACCCAAACGCCGGCGCCCGAACCCGAGCCGCCCTGCACGGCCCCGTTGATCACGACGTTGACCGTCCCGTGGTCGTCGCCGCCTTCGCTTTGCGCAAAGATCCCGGCCGAGCCAGCGCCGGAGGCATCCAGCGTGCCGGACTGGGTGACGGACACATTGCTCGCCGTCCCGCCGGATCCGATGCTTCCCGCAAAGCCGCCCAGCGACCCGCCGGCCAGCCCGCCGCCGCCGGCAATGGACTGCGCCACGATGCCGTGGGCATTGGTACCGGACGTGGCCAGATAGCCGTTGACGGCCACGCTGACATCCTGCGAATTTGCGGCGAGAAAGCCCATCGCCGCCGGTGTAAAGCTCGCCGCATCGAACGCGATCGCCTGCGCCGTGTCGCCAGCGATGCCGCCGCCTCCGCCTATGGACTGCGCCACCACGCCATGCGCGCCAGCGCCGCGCGTGGCGAGGGTGCCGCGCAGGTCCAGCATGACCTTGCCGCCGGTAGCCGGGACGTCCCCGGCCTGGGTGCTGCCGAGCGTGACCGAGCCGAGGCCGTCGGCCGGGCCGCTGGTCGCGATGCCGCCGCCGCCACCGATGGATTGCGCGACGACCCCCATGGCTCGGTCGCCGAACGTATTGAGATAGAGCTCGGTAGAAACATTGATGGTGCCGCCATTGCCACCCGCCTTGCCGTCGTTGCCCACGCGCAGGTCGAATTGCTGGCTGCCGGGATTGGCCGCGGCGCCCGTGCTGCCGGTCATGGCAATGCCGCCGCCGCCCCCGATGGACTGGGCCACCAGGCCGTAGGCGCTGTCGCCTTGGGTCTGTATGTCGGCATAGCTATCAGCGATGACGATGATGTCGCCGCCCTGGTCTGCCCCGTTGCCCCGGCCGCCGACCGATAGCTTGCCGTGCGCGCGCGGCGACCCGGACCCGGCCATGCCGCCGCCGCCCCCGATCGACTGCATCACGATGCCTATCGCCCCATAGCCCGAGGTACTGAAGCCGTTGCCGCCGTTGCCGTCGAGAAAGGCGGTGATGGTGCCGCCGCGCCCGCCGGAACCGCCGCGCCCGCCAACCGACAGCGTCAGCTCGGACGACGAAAGGCTCGAGGACGCGGAGGATGCGCCGCCCGCGCCACCACCGCCGCCTATCGATTGCAGGACGACGCCATCGGCATAATCGCCGAAGGTGGTGACGTAGCCGCCCAGCCCGGCGGGTTTGCCGCTGCTGCCGATGTTGCCGCCGGCGCCGCCCGCGCCACCGGCGCCGCCCACGTATACATCGAACTTGTATTTGGTGCCCTCGTCGTCGAACGGGTTTGGCCACTCCCGGCCGCTGTCGCCGCCCACGGACCCGCCCAGCCCGCCCGAGCCGCCGACGCTTTGCACCAGCAGGCCGTCCGCATCGGCGCCATAAGTGGTGATGCGGCCACGGCTGCCGAGGGCGATGGCGCCGCCATCGCCGCCGCCGGCGCCGCCGCGGCCGACCGACACACTGGCGCTGACGTCCACGCTATTGCCGGTCTCGCCCTCGCCGCTGAACGCGACCCCCACTTGGCCACCCTGCGACGCGCCGCCGCCGCCGCCGATGGACTGCACGAGCGCGGCACGCGCCCCGTCGCCCAGCGTCGTCACCTGGCTGGCCGAATCGATGGACAGGCTGGCAGTGCCGCCATTGCCGCCGGTGCTACCCGTCCCGCCGATCTCCATCGTGAAGGAGAAGCTCGCGTCCGTATTGACGTCGCGGGCCTTGCCCGAGCCGATGCCGCCAGAACCGCCGCCGCCGCCCACGCTTTGCACCAAGATCGCGTTGGCCGCCTCGCCCGCCGTGGCGATGCGGCTGCCTTGCAGGGTCAGCGAGGCCTGGCCGCCCGAGCCGCCACCGCCGCCGCTGCCGCCGATGGCCGCATGCACGCTGCCGCCGATGGTCTCCTTGGTGCCGATCACGGTAGAGGTCGCCGACGCGCTGCCGCCCGTGCCCCCGCCGCCGCCGATGGACTGAATGAGCACGCCGTGTGAGTTGCCGCCGTGGGTTTCGATCATCGCGTTGGACAGCGCGGCGCTGGCCGTCGACCCCGCGCCGCCGCCGCCGCCCGTGCCCCCGTGCGAGAAGCTGATGGCCATGCCGAACGGGACCTCAGGGTCGGGTATGGCCACGGCCAGGGCCCTGGCCACCGACGCGCCGCCCGAGCCGCCACCGCCGCCGATGGACTGCACCACCACGCCATGCGCGTCGGAATCGGACGCGCCGCGGGCGGTGGTGACGATCCGCGCATCGGAGATGTTCGCGGTGGCCACGCCACCCGCGCCGCCGTCGCCGCCCGTGCCGCCGGCCGCCAAGGCCATGGAAAAACCGACGCCCACATCCACGGCGTACGCCGCGCCTCCCGTGCCGCCGCCGCCGCCAATGGCCTGGGCGACCACGCCGTGGGCATGGTCGCCGCCGGTCTGCACACCCTGGCCGCTGACCTGCACGGTCGACTTGCCGCCTGCGCCGCCACCGCCTCCCGAGCCGCCGATCACGGCCATCCCGTTGGCGCTGCCTGCGTCGCCGCCGCCACCGCCGATGGACTGGCCCAGGATGCCGATGGCCCCCGACCCGGCGGTGACGACCGCATTGCCCGACTGCTTGACGTTGACCGTACCGCCGGCAACGCCCGTGCCACCGGAGCCGCCCAGCGCGACGATGCCGCCGCTGGCGCCGGCGGTGCCGCCGCCTCCGCCGATGGCCTGCGCCACGATGCCATGCGAGGACACGCCGTAGGTCGTGATCGCCGAGCGGCTGTCGATATTGACCGTGCCGCTGGCCCCGCCCTTGCCGGCATCGTTGCCGGGATTGCCGATCAGCTCGAAGCTGTACCCCGTCGCACCGCCGGTGCCGCCCATGGACTGACCCAGGATGCCGAAGGAATTGCTGCCGCGGGTCACGATGACGCCGCCGTCCTGCCCTTGCGAGGCATCACCCGTGGTAATGACGACCGTGCCGCCAGCGCCGCCGGTGCCGGCCTGCTCCGAAGTGAAATGCACGATGCCGCCGCTATCCACGTAGACGCCGCCGTTGCCGCCGTAGCTGCGTGCGGCGATGCCGTGGGACTGCACGCCGTTGGTCGAAACCTGGGCGCCGTCGCGCATATAGACGCCGACATCGCCGCCGAAACCACCATTGCCACCGCTGCTCTCGTTGCGGCCCTTGCCGCCGTCGCCGCCCCAGGCCACCAAGTTAACGCCGGGCAGGTAATTGCCCTGGGTCTGGATGGACGAACCCTTGTCTAGGGTCACGGTGATGACGGGCTTGCCATTGACGGACCCGACGCCTCCACCCCCAGCGCCGCCGCGCTGGTTGCTGAAGAAGTCCGTCGGACCGTCGCCGCCATCGCCGCCGCGCCCGATCATCACGATGCCCCCGGAAAGCACCGACAAGTCGTTGGGCGGGGTCACGGCGTCGCTGGTCACGCTCACCTGGCCGCTGTTGACGATGGACATCTGGCCGAACCAGCCCCCGATGCCACCGTCATCGCTGCCATCGTTGGAGGCGATCCCGTTGCCACCCTGGCTCAGCATCGACAACCCGCGCACGCCTTGGGACATCGCTGCGCCATTGGCCGTCACCTGGACGATGCCACTGTTCTGGATGAGCGACGGTGCGCTTTGGTTGGTCGCGCCGCCATTGCCGTTGTAGACCCCGCCGTTGCCGCCTATGGCCTCGGCGGCAATGCCCCAGGCCAGTCCCGTGACGTTGCTGGCATTGAGCGTGACCGAGCCCCGGTTCGTGATGGTGACGACGTCGACCGCGCCGCCGAAGCCGCCACGCTGGTTGCCACCGGCTGCGCTGTGCTGGCGCCCGCCGTCGCCGCCTATCGACGCCCCGTAAATGCCGACGCCGCCGTAGGGCATTTGCTCGACCTGGATGTTCGCGCCGTTGTCGATGGTGACCGTCGACCCGCGCCCCCCGTCGCCGCCGTCGCCGCCGCCAAATACCATGTCATCGGCGTCGCCGCCCATGCCGCCGACCGACACGCCGTAGATACCGAACATCGTCGTGGCGTCATCCCAGATGCCGGGTGCGCTGCCCGACAGGCCGCCTGGAACCGGATCGTATTGCGTTGCCGAAATGTTGGCGTTGTTGGTGATGCGGATCGTGCCGCCCGCGCCTGCTTTGGTGCCGTCGCTGGCGTCGCTCGAGCCGTTGCCGCCCTTGAGGCGCACCACGATGCCCGGCGAACTGGGGCCAAGCAACGCGTTGTTGTTCACCGTATAGCTGCCGCCGGGGCTGCCGTCGTTTTCATCGCTGCCGTTGCTGCCCGTGAAATCTACGATGACGTTCTGCCACGTGTACCCGCCCTGGTCATACTCGACGGTGCAGGTCGTCGGCGTGGAAGAGCTGGCCGGCGGGCAACTGACGTCGGCCATGGCAGGCTGCATCAGCAATAGGCCGATCGCGCTGGCCGACAGCGACGACAGCGAGCCGGGAAAGGGATGGGGATCCGGCAGCCTGCGGCCCGCCTTGCCTGCGATGTCCTTGCTTCTGGTCAAACTGCGCGCCGCCCCCTTCATGCTCGCTCCTTATCGACAAGGCGAGCCGGTCACGCGAGCGTCCGCCTTTTTGAAACCAAGACGCTCGACTTTTAGCATCGGTCTGCAAGTTTTTTGTCGATTTTTCGATGAATCGGCGGTTTTCTTCGATGAAACGGCGGGCCAGCGAAATCAAGCAAGGAGATTTGTGAAAGCGCCGATCACTCTAGCGCCCAGTCCGGGTGATGGGTGCGCAACCAATCCACCGTGTGGTGCAGCAGCTTCTCGGCAGCCTGCAGACAGGCGTATAGGGTGGCATCGGTAACGGGCTCGCCTTCGTAGTCGCTCACATTGCGTTGTCGGCGCAACGCATCCAATGTGATCAAGTCAGCCTTGGGAACACGCATGGTCTGGTCCAACGTCTGGATGGCCGTCTGGTGATGACCCGGTTGGCTGGTGGAAGTGCGCCATCCATGGGCCCACAGGCCCAGCATGGCACACTGGAGGATGCACTTATAAGCGGCATCGAAGCGGTTGCCGTTGCTGATTTGCTCCACATAAGCGTCGGACAAGTTCTGCCGCGCCGCCTGCAGCAATTTGGCCATGCCGGCCGGGTCAGGCACTTGGGGCTGCAGGCGGCCGATGGCCTGCAAGTTGCTCAAGCTCATGTTGACCTCCCCAAATCCAGAGTTTGGGCTTGCCCAGCACGTCGCGCACGAAAGCGTCGCCCGCGCGGGCCTTGTTGGCCAGCTCCTGCGGTGACCAAACGACGGGATTGATCTCGCGTCCCAGCTGATCGTGCAGCGGGTAGAGCGCCTGCACCACGTCCGTGAAACCGACATCGCCCACCAACATGACGTCCACGTCGCTGCGCTGTGTGGCTGTGCCGCTGGCCATGGAGCCGTAAACGAACGCCAGCATAAGCCGGCCCGAAAGCGGTTCCAATGCCGCACGCAATGCGGGAACCACGCCATGTGTCTTGCGGAACATGGCGGCCAGCTCGGGGTATAGCGGGTGCTCCACGTTAGCGCTGTAGCGTGTCTGGTTGCCTTGGTCGCTACGCACCAACAACCCCGCATCGGTCAGTTTGCCCAATTCGCGCCCGAGCGTGCCCGCATGGCTGCCCGTGAGCCTGGCCAGCTCGCGCAGGTGCAGGCTGCGCCCCGGCTGCAGCAGCAATGTCGCCAGCGCCTGCTGTCGCAAGGCCGGAAACAGCAGGTCCATGGCATCCTGGATGTTGCTCATAAGGCGACTATTGTTGCCTTTAAGGCTGCATTTGGCAAGACACCGACTGGCACCTGCGCCACCCGGCCATCTGATGCGCGGAAAGCCGTCTGGCCGGGTCTGCCTGGCGCGTCAGCGTGCCCAACTCGCGCACCGCGCCTCGGTCCTCGGTGCTTGCTCACAGGCGTTCGGACAAGAAATCCAGGAAACAAGCGATGCGCCGGGCCAGCTGCGTGTTGCGGTAATACACCGCATGCAGCGGCTGGCGGAAACCGTTGTCTGCCGATGCCAGCAGGCAGACCAGCCGGCCCGACTCCAGGTCCGCGCGCACCATGAAGTCGGCCAGGCAGGCGATGCCCGCCCCTGCCAGTGCCAGGCCGCGCAAGGTCTCGCCGCTGGAGGCGGCGATGGTCGGCTGCACGGTGTAGCTATTGCCGCCGTCATGCCGCAGCGGCCAGACGTTGAGCGACTCGGGCTGGGTGAACCCCAGCAAGGCATGCCCTTCTAGCGCCGCCACCGTGCGCGGCCGGCCATGGCGCGCCAGATAGTTGGGGCTGGCGACGACGTGCAGGCGCGCGGCCAGCAGGCGCCGCGCATGCAACGATGAATCCCCCAGCGGGCCGGCGCGCAGCGCAATGTCGGTGCGATGCTCGACCAGGTCCACGATGCGGTCGTTGCTGGTGAGCTCCAGGTGGATCGCGGGAAAGCGCTCGCGAAACGCCGCAACGTGCGGCACCACGCAATGCTGCATCACCGGCGCTGAAGCATCCACGCGCAGCGTCCCCGCTGGCTGCTGGCGGCGGATGCACATGAGCTCCTCGGCCTCGTCGAGCGCAGCCACGATGGCACGCGCCCGCTGCAGAAACAGGCAGCCCTCTTCGGTCAGCTCCATGCGGCGCGTGGTGCGGGTCAGTAGCGTGACCCCTAGCTGTGCCTCCAGCCGCGCCAGCGCGCGGCTCACGCCCGAAGCGGTTTGGCCCAGCTGCTCGGCGGCGGCGCTCATGCCGCCGGCATCCACCACGGCAAGAAAGATGCGCAGGCTGTCGGAATGAAGCGGCATTTTTGCGCCATCGTCATAAGTCAATTGATTTTAGACCTATTTTTCTCAACGATTTTGCGGCGCACAATGTGCGCCGTTTCTGTTTCTCCAATGACGGCTCCAAGCCCCCGTGTCCGTCGTGTCATTTTCCGAAAGGAACCTCGCATCATGCCTATCGCGCTTTGGGCGCTTGCCGTGGGAGCCTTTGGCATCGGTACCACGGAATTCGTCATCATGGGGCTGCTGCCCCAGGTGGGCGCCGACCTCGATGTCTCGCTATCGTCTGCCGGCCTGCTGGTCACCGGTTATGCGCTCGGCGTCACGCTGGGCGCGCCGCCCGTGTCCATCATCACTTCGGGCTTGCCGCGCAAGACGCTGTTGCTGTCCCTGATGGTCATTTTCACCGTGGGCAACCTGGCCTGTGCGCTCGCGCCGAATTACGCCGCGCTGATGGCCGCGCGCGTGCTGACCTCGCTGGCGCATGGCGCCTTCTTCGGCGTGGGTTCGGTGGTCGCCACCAGCCTCGTTCGCCCGGACAAGCAGGCCTCGGCCATCGCACTGATGTTCACCGGCCTGACGCTGGCCAATGTGCTGGGCGTGCCCTTCGGCACGTGGCTCGGCCAGGCCTGGGGCTGGCGTGCGACGTTCTGGGCCGTGACCGCGGTCGGCCTGGCCGCGTTGGCCGCCATCGCGGCCTGGGTGCCGGCCAGCCGCGGCCAGCACCAGGGCAACCTGCGAGGCGAGCTGCGCGCGCTGGTCCGCCCCCAAGTGCTGTTGGGTTTCGCCACGACCGTCTTGGGCTTTGGGGGTGTATTCACCGCTTTCACCTACATCGCCCCGCTGCTGACCGAGCTGTCCGGTTTGCCGTCCTCGGCAGTCTCGCCCATCCTGCTGCTGTTCGGCGCCGGCCTGGTGATCGGCAACACCTACGGCGGCAAGCTGGCCGACCGGCGCCTGATGCTCACGCTCGTAGGCAGCCTGGCGCTACTGGCCACAGTACTGGCGCTCTTTGCCTTCACCGTGCACATCAAGGTTGCGGCGGCGGTCACCGTGGCCGTGCTGGGCGCGGCGGCCTTCGCCACCGTGCCGCCGTTGCAGATGCGCGTGCTGGAACAGGCAAGCGGCGCGCCCAACCTGGCATCGGCCTTCAACATCGCCGCCTTCAACCTGGGCAATGCCGCAGGCGCATGGCTGGGCGGCATTACCATCGATCACGGCCCAGGCCTGGGCGCCACGCCGCTGGCAGCCGCGGCCGTCACTGTAGGCGGCCTGCTCGTCGCGCTCTACAGCTGGGGACTGGATCGCCGCGCCCACCGTGCCGCCGCAGCCATGTGCTAGGCGCAAAAAAAAACGGCCCGCGCCAAGCGGGCCGTCTTCACACCGTCAGCGTGGCTTTAGCGCTTGAGCTGCGCCACATCGCGCACCGCGCCGCGGTCGGCGGACGTCGCCAGCGCGGCGTATGCCTGCAGCGCGGTGGACACCACGCGCTGGCGGTTCGCGGGCTTCCACGCCTTGTCGCCACGCGCCTGCATCTCGGCGCGGCGCTTGGACAGTTCTTCGTCGGGCACGGCCAAGTGGATGCGGCGGTTGGGGATGTCGATCTCGATCACGTCGCCGTCCTCGACCAGGCCGACCGTGCCGCCTTCGGCCGCTTCCGGCGAGGCGTGGCCGATGACCAACCCCGACGACCCGCCGGAGAACCGGCCGTCGGTAAACAGCGCGCAGACCTTGCCCAGTCCCTTGGACTTCAGGTAGGACGTGGGATAGAGCATTTCCTGCATGCCCGGGCCGCCCTTGGGCCCTTCGTAGCGCACGACCACCACGTCGCCCGGCTTGACCTTGTCGCCCAGGATGCCGTCGACGGCTTCCTCCTGGCTTTCGAACACGCGCGCCCGGCCGGTGAAAACCCATTGCGACTCGTCCACGCCCGCCGTCTTGACGATGCAACCCTTCTCGGCCAGGTTGCCGTACAGCACGGCCAGGCCGCCGTCCTGCGAATAGGCGTTTTCCTTGCTGCGGATGCAGCCGCCCTTGCGGTCGAGGTCCAGCGCTTCGTAGGTCGATTCCTGGCTGAATGCCTCGGTCGTAGGGATGCCGCCAGGCGCGGCACGGAAGAAGCGGCGCGCCTCGTCGGTGGCGGCAGGACCATTGACGTCCCACTTGCGGATGGCTTGGCCCAGCGTGCCGCTATGCACGTTGCCGCACGACGTATCGAGCAACCCGGCACGGTCGAGCTCGCCCATGATGCCTAGGATGCCGCCGGCGCGGTGCACGTCTTCGATGTGGTACTTGTCGGTGGCCGGCGCGGCCTTGCACAGGCAAGGCACGCGGCGCGAGATGCGGTCGATGTCGGCCATGGTGAAGTCCACGCCCGCTTCTTGCGCGGCGGCCAGCAGGTGCAGCACCGTGTTGGTCGATCCGCCCATCGCCACGTCCAACGACATGGCATTTTCAAAGGCGGCCTTGGTGGCGATGCTGCGCGGCAGGACCGAGGCGTCGTCCTGCTCGTAATAGCGCTTGCACAGGTCGACGATGAGCCGGCCCGCCTGCTCGAACAGGCCGCGCCGCCAGGCGTGCGTGGCCACCAGCGTGCCGTTGCCGGGCAGCGCCAGGCCGATGGCCTCGGTCAGGCAGTTCATGGAATTAGCGGTGAACATCCCCGAGCAGGACCCGCAGGTCGGACAGGCGCTGCGCTCGTACTGTTCGGCCTCGGCGTCGGTCACGTTGGGATCGGCGGCCTTGATCATCGCGTCGATGAGATCGATCTTGGCCACCACCTTGCCATTGCCCGGCGCCTTGATCTTGCCCGCTTCCATCGGGCCGCCCGAGACGAACACGGTCGGGATGTTCAGCCGCATGGCGGCCATGAGCATCCCCGGGGTGATCTTGTCGCAATTGGAGATGCACACCATGGCGTCGGCGCAGTGCGCGTTGACCATGTATTCCACGGAATCGGCGATTAGCTCGCGCGAGGGCAGCGAATACAGCATGCCGTTGTGGCCCATGGCAATGCCGTCGTCCACCGCGATGGTGTTGAATTCCTTGGCCACGCCGCCGGCGGCCTCGATCTCCCGCGCCACGAGCGCGCCCAGGTCGCGCAGGTGCACGTGGCCGGGCACGAATTGCGTGAACGAATTGACCACGGCGATGATGGGCTTGCCGAAGTCGCCGTCCTTCATGCCGGTGGCGCGCCACAGGGCGCGGGCGCCGGCCATGTTGCGGCCGTGGGTGGAGGTGCGGGAGCGGTATTGCGGCATGGCTATCTGGGTGTCGTCCAAAAGTTGTGGTCGGCCGGCGGCCCCAAGGCGCCTGGCGGAAAAGCGTCAAATCATACGCCCGATCGCCGCCGGGCGGACTTGGCAGCGCCCGGCGCGGCCTTGCCGCCGGCCGCGCCGGGCAGGTCGCCGGCAAGCGCCAGCAGCATGTCCAGCACCTGGCGCAGCCCGCGGCCCACAGGCTTGTCGCGCCGGGTCACCACCGCCAGCTGGCGCGCCAAGCGTGGTTGCAATGCCCGCACGGCCAGGCCGTCGCGTGCGCCCGAACCGCTGACCGCCATGCGAGGCAGCACCGCGCAGCCCAGGCCGGCGGCGACGATTTCCTTCATCGCCTCGGTGCTGCCCAGCTCCATGACGGGTCGCGCCCGCATGCCGGCCAGCTCGAACCATTCGTCGACCAGGCCGCGCGTGCGCACCCCCGGCTCGAAAAGCACCAGCGGACGGCAGGCCAGCTCGGCCGGGGTCGCCCGCACCGGGATGCCGGAGCCGGAAGCGGGAAAGATCGCGACGAATTCGTCTTCCAGTACCGGCGTGACCTGCAGCGCGCGCCCGGGCGCGGGCATCGTCACCAGCCCGACGTCCAGCGCATTGGATTCGATCGCGCGCAGCACGTCAGCCGTGTTGCCGGTGCTGACCACCACGTCCAGCCGCGGAAACCGCCGCCGCAGGTTGGCAAGCAGCGGCGGCAGCAGATAAGTGCAGGCGGTGCCGCCGGTGCCCAGCCGAACGCGGCCGCCCACCGTCGCGGAATGCGACTGCATGGCCAGCTCCGCCTCGGCCATGGCGTCATGGATGCGGCACGCATGCGCCAGCAGCTCGTCACCCGCGGCAGTGGGCACGACGCGCCGGCCGACCCGTTCCAGCAGGCGCAACCCAAAGCGCCGCTCGAGCCGGCGTACCTGCTGGCTGACCGCCGGCTGGCTCAATCCGTTGCGCTCGGCGGCAGCCGAAAAGCTGCCCAGCGCGGCCACGTCCATGAAGGTGCGCAAGTGATCGAGGTTCAGTCCGCGCATGGGTTCCCCGGCAGCCCGTCAAATCAAACTTTTGCTTATGACAAATAAAAACAAAGCAAGCTTCCCTTATTTTTGCGCTTGCCGCAAACTCTTGCCGTTGCAAGGACCCGCCATGGACACCGCCACCAAACCTTCTGTCCTCGTGCGCGACGCCGCTGAGGCCGACGTCGCCCGCATCCAGCAGATCTACGCCTATCACGTACTGCACGGTACCGCCTCTTTCGAACTGGAGCCGCCCACGCTCGAGCAGATGCGCGAACGCTACGCCGCGGTTCGCGCCAACGGCATGCCCTACCTGGTGGCCGAAGTCGACGGCGCCGTGCGCGGCTACGCCTATGTCACCCCTTACCGCCCGCGGCCGGCGTACCGCAATACGGTCGAGGATTCGGTCTATGTCGAGCACGGCTGGCACGGCCTGGGCATCGGCAACCGGCTGCTGGCCGAGCTGGTCGCGCGCTGCCGCGACGGTGGCTGGCGGCAGATGATTGCCGTCGTTGGCGACAGCCGCAACGCCGCCTCGATCGCGCTGCACGCGCGCCAAGGGTTTCATCCGGCCGGCACGCTGCGCTCGGTCGGCTACAAATTCGGCCAGTGGCGCGACACCGTGCTGATGCAGCGCGAACTGGGCGACGGCGACCGCACGCCGCCGTCATCGTGAACGCGCAGCCAGCCGCGCCTGCTTCGCCCGGCGCGCGCGTCATCGTCGCGCTGGGCCTGTCCCAGCTCATTACCTGGGGGATTTCGTTCTATCTGGCCGGCGCCTTCGGCCCAGCGATCGCCGCCGACCTGGGCTGGAGCCAGGCGCGCGTCTACGGGGGGTTTTCGCTGGCCATCGTGACCATGGGCCTGGCCTCGCCGCTTGCGGGCCGGGCCATCGACCGCCGCGGCGGCCGCAGCGTCATGTCGGCTGGATGCGTGCTGATCGCCATCGGCTGCCTGCTGCTTGCGTGGGCGCACGAACCGGTCGGTTTCTACGCGGCCTGGACGGTGCTGGGCCTGGGCATGCGGCTGTCCCTTTACGATGCCGCCTTCGCCACCCTGGCGCGCATCGGCGGGCCCGCGTCAGGACGGGCGATGGCGCAGATCACGCTGTTCGGCGGGTTGGCCTCGACCGTGTTCTGGCCGGTGGGCAGCGCGCTGCAAGCCTGGCTGGGATGGCGCGGCGCCGTATGCTGCTATGCCGGCTTCGCGCTGCTGGTGCTGCCCCTGCACGCCGCGCTGCCGGCCAGCCGCTACACCTTTCAATCCGCAGGCGCACCTGGCGCCGACGATGGACGGGGCCTGGCGCGCACCGACGCCGACCGGCGCAGGGCTAGCCTGCTTTTCGCGATCCTGGCGATGCTCACCAACTTTCTGGCTGCGGGCAATGCCGCCCATTTGATCGCCGTACTCGGCGGCCTGGGCCTGGATGCGAAGGCGGCGGTGGCCACCGCCGCGCTATGGGGCATCGGCCAGGTCGCGGCACGGCTCGCCGAAGTGTTGTTCGGACGCCGCCTGCATCCCCTGACGCTGGCGGTCGTCGCGTGCGCCGTCTTGCCCTGTGCCTTCCTGGCCGGGCTGGCCGCGGGCGTCGTGCCGGGCGCGGCGGTGGCCTTTGCGCTGTGCTTTGGCGCCTGCAACGGCTTGCTGACGATCACACGCGGCACGCTGCCCCTGGCATTGTTCGATGCACGCACCTACGGCGCGTTCACCGGCCGCCTACTCGCGCCCAGCTTTTTGCTGATGGCGGCCGCGCCGCCGTTTTTCGCGCTGATCCTGCAGGAGGCCGGCGCGCTCGCGATGTTGGCGGTGTCGCTGGCACTGGCCATGACCATGCTTGCCGCTGCGGTCGCGCTGCGCCGCCGGTTCCTGCCCGCCCAGGCGACGCGCCCGGCGCAACGCGGCTAGCCCCTTCGTCCCGTCACGGCAGGTTCTCGCGTAGCACGATGCTAATAGGCATGGGGTCGACCCCCGCCATGGGGCTGCGGCCGTCACGCAGGTTGGCGAATATGCGCACGCAATTGAGCACCGTCGCCTGCGGGTTCTGCGTGATGACCGCATCCATGGTGCCATCGACCAGCAGCGCCCGCGTATCGGGCGTCAGTCCATGGCCGATGAAAACCACGCCCTGGTCGCGCCCTGCTTCCTTCAAGGCGCGTGCCACGCCGTCGGAAGCGCCGCCGATGTTGTAGATGCCAACCAGGTCCGGATACTGGTCCAGCAAACTGCGCGCCGCCTGGTAGTTCAGCTCGGCATCGTCGTGCCCTTCGCGCAGGCCGACCACCTGCAGCGTAGGAAACATCTCCTCCAGGATGTGTAGGAAGCCCATTTCCCGCTCTTCGTGGGCGCGATAGCTGAGGCTGCCGGCGATCATCGCCACCTTGCCCGTGCGCGCGCCGGCAAAGCGCCCGAGCAGCAGGCCCGCCGTACGGCCAGCGGCGCGGTTGTCCAGGCCCAAATAGGCCGCGCGCCGCGAACTGGACAAGTCGGAAATCAAGGTGACGGTGTGCACGCCGCGATCGGCCAGCTGGTTGACTGCCTCGCGCACCAGGGGATGCTCCAGGGCCATGAACGCCACGCCGTCGGCCCGTGCCCCCTCGCGTAGCAGCGCCGCCGCCAGCGCCTGCGGGTCGAACCCGTCGATGTAGCGGCAATGCGCGCGGGCGTTGTAGTGCGCGAACTGCTCCCGCGAAATACCCACGATGTCGCCCAGCATGCGCAGGAAAGGATTGGTGCCGGCCGGCAGCAGGAAGGCCACGCGCAGCGGCGTGGCCAGCAGCGCCTGCGCGGCGGCGTCGCCCAGGTAATCCAGCTCGGCGGCCGCGCGCAGCACTTTGCGCGCGGTGGCTGTCCGCACGCCCGGGCGGCCGTGCAGCACCCGGTCGGCCGTGGCGGTCGATACGCCTGCGGCGCGTGCAACGTCGGCCAGCCGCGCACGGCGACGGATCGGTTCATCAGTCATGCGATCAACCCAATAAACATCAAAATACATCAATCACTTTGATTGACCTCCTTCCTATGCTAACGGAGAATCCTTCTAAATAACCGACTTTTCCGGCGCAAGCTGTCAATCAAACAAACTCAGGAGACACCATGGACGGCCATTTCCTCCCTTCGCGCCGCCGGCTGCTGCAGGCCGGATCGGCCCTGGCGCTGGGCGCTGCGGTTCCCGGCGCGCTGGCCCAGAAGACCCGCGAGTTGCGCTACGGCCACATGAACCCGCCCAATAGCGCCGCGGGAATGCAAGCGCAGTGGCTGGCCGATCTGGTCGAAAAAAACACCGGCGGCCAGATCCGCATCCGCGTCTATCCCTCGTCGCAGCTGGGCAAGATGCAGGAAATGGCCGAAGCGACTTCCATGGGCACGATCGCCCTGTCGCACAACACCGCCGGCGGCACAGGTTCACTCTATGAACCCTTCGCGGCGCTGGACACCCCCTACCTGTACCGCGACGTCGAGCACCTGCTCAAGGTGACCGACGTGGACTCGCCGGTGATGCAAACGCTGAACAAGGGCCTGGTCGACGCAGCCGGCGTGCGCGTGCTCTACACGTATTACTTCGGCACCCGCCACCTGACGGCCAACAAGCCGGTGCGCACACCGGCGGACCTCGCCGGCGTCAAGATCCGGGCGCTGCCGTTTCCGATTTCCATGACCGCGGTCGAAGGCCTGGGCGCGGTGCCCGTGCCGGTGGACTGGTCGGAAGTCCCCACGGCGCTGGCCACCGGCCAGGTCGCCGGCCAGGAAAACCCCGTCAACACGGTCCTGTCGAGCAAGCTGTATGAATCCCAGTCGCACCTGATGCTGACGGGCCACATCATGAACCCGCACGTCATCATCATCAACGAAGACCTCTGGCAAGGCTTTACGCCCGAGCAGCGCGATGCGATCTCGCGCGCCGCGCTGGAGGTGCGCAAGCGCGCCAGCGCCATGGTCCTGCAGCAGGAAGCCGACGAGCTCGAACAGCTGCGCAAGCTGAAGATGACGGTCATCGGCCCAGACGACGGCCTGCAGCTCGACGCGTTCAAGGCCTCGGTCAAGAAGCTGGTCGACGAACGCTTCACCGACAAGTTCGGCAACCTTTATCGGCAGATCGCCGCCATCCAGTAAGCTGCGCCGCACGCTGATGCGTCGCCCGCGGCCTGCGGGCGGCGCGTGGGACCTGCCATGACATCCTCGAACGCTTCCGGGCAGCCGCTGCCCTTGCGCCTATTGGGGCGGCTGTGCCGCCTGGCCGAATGGCTCGCCATCGTCATGCTGCTTGTGACGGCCGCCCTGGTGCTGGCCCAGGTCATCGGCCGCAACCTGTTCCACACCGGCCTGCCCGTTGCCGACGAGCTGGCGCGCTACGGCGGGTTGGGCATGATCTACCTGACCGTGCCCTTGCTGTTGCTGCAGAACAAGCACATCACCGTGGACATCTTCATCGCCAAGCTCGGTCCGCGTGCGCGTCGCGTCATGGACATCATCAACGAAGCGCTCGTGCTGCTGTTCTGCGTGCTGTTCCTGTGGGGCGGCTGGCTGTTCCTCAAGCGTGCCGGGCGCTTTGCCACACCCGCGCTCGGCATGCCCAACACCTGGTTCTACCTGCCTGCGCTGACCGGCCTGGCCTTGCTGACGCTGGTCGCCCTGTACCGCGCCGTGGCGCTGTTGACCGGACAGCGGCCTGAAGGAGACGCCGCGCCATGATGAGCCTGACCGTACTGCTGCTGTTCTTGGCGACCATGCTCATGGGCCTGCCGATCGCCGTGGCCATGGGGTTGTCGGCCGGCGTGGTCGTGTGGTGGAACGACCTGCCGCTGGCGGTGATCGCGCAACGCACGGTCAACGCGCTGGACTCCACGCCCCTGCTGGCCGTGCCGCTGTTCATCTTCGCGGCGGCGCTGTTCAACGCCGGAGGCGTCACTACCCACCTATTCGACCTGGTGCGCCTGATCGTCGGCCGCATCCGCGGCGGCCTGGGCCACGTGTCGGTGCTGACCAGCCTGATTTTCTCCGGCATGTCCGGCGCGGCGCTAGCCGACATCGGCGCGCTGGGCGGCACGCAGATCCGGCTAATGCGCGAGCAGGGCTACCGCGACGAATTCGCCGCCGGCATCACCATGGCCTCGGCGACCATCGGCCCGATCTTCCCGCCCAGCATTCCGTTGATCATCTTCGCCAGCGCGGCCGAAGTCTCGGCGGTCAAGCTGCTGTTGGCAGGCGTCATCCCCGGCCTGCTCATCACCGTGCTGCTGATGGCGCAAATCGCCGTGATGGCGAGGCTGCAGAACCTGCCGCGCGACCCTATAAAGACCAGCCTGGCGCGGGTCTGGCGCAAGGCGCTCGTCGCGCTGCCGGCGCTGGCCGCGCCCGTGGTGCTCATCCTCGGATTGGTCAGCGGCCTGTTCGGCCCAACGGAGGTGGCTGCGGTCACCGTGCTGTACGCGCTGCTGCTGGGCACGGTGGTTTATCGCGAACTGACCTGGGCGAAGTTCGTCGAGGCCGCCCGCGAGACGGTCCGGTCCACGGCCAGCGTCCTGTTCATCGTGGGCTCGGCCGCGCTGCTGGCCTGGGTGCTGACCGTCGACCAGGTACCGACCATGGCCACCGAGTTCATGCTGTCGTTGTCGACCAACCCCATCGTGCTGCTGATGATCGTGAATGTGATCCTGCTTTTTGTCGGCATGGTGATGGAATCGATCGCGGCCATCCTCATCCTGGCGCCCATCCTCACCCCCGCGCTGCTGGCCGCGGGCGTAGATCCGGTCCAGCTCGGCGTGGTGGTCGTGCTCAACCTGATGGTCGGACTGCTGACCCCGCCGGTCGGCATGAGCCTGTACATGGTGAGCATCGTCGCAAAGATGCCCTTTCATCGCGTGGTCGCCGGCGCGATGCCCTTTCTCATCGCATTGGCCGCCTCGCTGCTGGTGGTGACGCTGGTCCCGGCGGTGTCCACCTGGCTGCCCAACCTCGTCGTCGACTGACGGCATCCACTTTCACCCATAGGACGATCAATGAGCAGGTTTCTTGGAGAGATCCGCCAGGCCGGATACGTGGTGCACGACATCGAAGCGGCCATGGACTACTGGACGCGCGTGCTGGGCGTCGGCCCCTTCTACTACATGGAGCGCGTGCCGGTGCGCAACTTCCAGTACCGCGGCCAACCGCAGGACCCGCACGTGTCGGTGGCGCTGGCCAATTCTGGCCCGCTGCAAATCGAGCTGATCCAGCAGCGCAACGATGCACCGACCATGTACCGCGACTTCCTGCAAGCCGGGCGCACCGGCTTGCAGCACATCGCCTACTGGACCGAAAACTTCGACGCCGACCTCGCCCGCCTGACCGCGCAGGGCTTCAAGCCGGTGATGAGCGGCGAAGTGGGCGAGCGCGGCCGCTACGTCTACTTCGACACCGAGTTCCACCCTGGCGCGGTCATCGAATTGTCCGAAGTCGCTGGCCCAAAGGGCACGGTATTTCGCATGATCCGCGAGGCATCCGAAGGTTGGGATGGCAGCGACCCGGTGCGCGCCTTTCCCGACTTGAGCAAGATCAAGTAGCGCCAAGCCGCCATGACTGCCGTGGCCCCCACCGACACGACCTCGCGCTTTCGCGCGGTCTACCTGCTGGAGACCCCATTCGACCCGGCCCGCGTGGCCGACGTCATGGCCGGTGAACAGTCCAGCGGCACCTTCGTGCGCGTGCAAGGAGAAACCGACGCGCTGCGCGCGCGCATGGCCGCCATCGTCGAATCGGTCCAGGAGCTCGACGCCGCGCCGCAGCCCAGCCTGCCCAACGCCTGGCTGCAGCGGCGCGACATCGGCGGCCCCTGGCGGCGAGCGCGGGTGACGCTGTCCTTTCCGGTCGACAACATCGGCGTGAACCTGCCCACGCTGGCGGCCACGGTCGCCGGCAACCTGTACGACCTGGGCGAAACCACCGGGCTGCGGCTGGAACGCCTGGAGCTGCCGGGCGCATATCGGGCACGCTACGAGATGCCCCGTCACGGCGTGGCCGGCACGCGCCGGCTGGCGGGCGTGCCCGACCGGGCCCTGATCGGCACCATCATCAAGCCCAACCTCGGCCTGTCGGCTCAACAAACCGCCGAATTGGTCGAGCAGCTGTGCAACGCCGGCATCGACTTCATCAAGGATGACGAAGTCTGCGCCAACCCGGCCTGCGCGCCGCTGGCCGAGCGCGTGCCGGCGGTGATGGACAAGGTGCGGCGCCATCGCGACCGCACCGGGCGGCAGGTCATGGTCGCCTTCAACATCACCGATGAACTCGATGCCATGCGCCGCCACGCAGAACTGGTCGAGCGCGAGGAAGGCACCTGCGTAATGGTCAGCCTGAACTGGTGCGGGCTCTCGGCCGCGCAGGCGCTGCGCCGCGCCACCGGCCTGGCCATCCACGGGCACCGCAACGGCTACGGCATGTTTGCACGCCATCCGGCGCTGGGCATGTCCTTCCATGCCTACCAGGCGCTGTGGCGGCTGACCGGCGTCGATCACCTGCACGTGCATGGCCTGCAAGGCAAGTTCGCCGACTTCGACGAAGACGTGATTGCCGCCGCGCGCGACTGCCTCGCGCCCATGCACGACAACGATGCCGTCCTGCCGGCGTTTTCCAACGCGCAGTGGGCGGGCACCGTGCCCGCCACCTATCGCGCAGTGGGCACGCAGGACCTGCTGTTCATGTCCGGCGGCGGCATTCTCGCCCATCCGGATGGGCCGGCCGCAGGCGTGGCCAGCCTGCGCCAAGCCTGGGACGCGATGGCCCAAGGGCTGACGCTGGAGCAGGCCGCGCGCCAGGCGCCCGAGCTTGCGCGCGCACTGGCGTTTTACGGCAAGCCGGCGGCATGACCGCACTGCTTCGTCCCCGCATCGGCTATTACGGCGACGACTTCACCGGCGCCACCGACACGCTGGCCACCGCCGCGCGCGGCGGCTTGCGCGCGGCATTGTTCTTGCGCGTTCCCGACGACGCGCAGCTTGCCGCGGCCGGGCCGCTCGATTGCGTGGGCGTCGCCGGCGCGGCGCGTGCCTTGCCGCCGCCGGACATGCAAGCCGAGCTTGCCCCCGTCGCGGCGTTCTTCACCCGGCTCGCACCGCCACTGCTGCACTACAAGCTGTGCTCGACCTTCGATAGCGCTCCGCACGTGGGCAATATCGCCGTCGCCCTGCAAGCGCTGCGACGTGGCCGCCCCAACCCGCTGGTGGCCATCGTCGGCGGCCAACCCAGCCTGGGACGCTACTGCGTGTTCGGCAACCTGTTCGCCACCGAGCAGGCGGGCGGCGCCCCGCAGCGGCTGGACCGGCACCGCAACATGAGCCGCCACCCCGTCACCCCGATGGACGAGGCCGACCTGCGCCGGCACCTGGCGCGCCAAGGGCTGGCCAACGTGGCGGCCATGCACTATCCCGACTACGACCTGGACGCGGCCGCCCAGGATGCGCGCCTGGATGCGCTGCTTGCCCGGCGTCCGCAGGCCGTGCTTTTCGACGTCGGGCACGACAGCCACCTGCGCCATGTCGGACGCATCCTTTGGACGCGCGCACGACGCCAGCCGCTACTTGCCGCCGGTGCAAGCAGCGTGGTGCAGGCGCTGCTCGCGCATTGGCGCCACGCCGGCGAACCACCCGGCGAAGCGACCAGCGCCGACGGCACGCGCCTGGCGCCCGCGCAAGGTCCGGTATTGGTGCTTGCCGGCAGCATGTCGCCCGTGACCGCGACGCAAATCGCGGCATCGCCCTCGTATCGCCGCATCGCCCTGGACGCGGCGCGCCTGGCCGCCGGCGAACCGGGCTATGCCGATGAAACCGTCACGCGGCTGTGCGCCGAACTGCGGCAAGGGCACAGCATCATCGCCCACACGACGCCGCTGGAAGCGGCCCAGGGGCACGGTGCCCCGGCTGCGCGCGCAGCGGCCGAACTGGCCAGCGCAAGTGCCGCACTGCTGCGGCGCGTGCTATGCCAATGCCCGGGCCTGCGCCGCATCGGCGTGGCCGGCGGCGACACCTCCAGCCGTGCCATGCAGGCGCTGGATATCCAGGCCTTGCGCTACCTGGCTACCCCCGCGCCAGGAGTAGCCGTCTGCCAGGCGCTTGCCGCCGATCCCACGCTCGACGGCATGCAGATCATGCTCAAGGGCGGCCAGATGGGACCGCCCGACTTATTTGAGATCCTGCTGCGCGGCACCAGGTAGCCCGGCACGACGTGCGTACAATCGGCGCCAGGCCATCGCCCTTGCATCGACGGAGAGACGCCTTGAACGCTGCACGCACCCCGCCGACCCATCAATCGCCCGACCGCCGCGACATCCGCCTGCTGGGCAAACTGCTTGGCGACGTCATCCGCGAATGCGAAGGTAAAGCCGTCTATGACACCATAGAAACGCTCAGGCGCTCGGCCGTGCGCTTGCGGCGCGAAGGCCGCGACGCCGACGGCAGGCTCCTGGAACGCAGCGTCAAGGCACTACCCCGCAGCGACATCAACTCGGTGGCGCGTGCCTTCAGCTATTTCCTGCACCTGGCCAACATCGCCGAAGACCACGAGCAAAACCGGCGCGCGCGCGAACGCGCGTTATCGGGCGCGCCGGCGCCGCGCGGCAGCCTGGCCGATGCGATGGCCACGCTGCGCGAGCGCGGCGTCACGACCGGACGCATTCGCAAGCTGCTGCAGCAGGCGTGCATCACGCCTGTGCTCACCGCGCACCCCACCGAAGTGCAGCGCAAGAGCACGCTGGACGTGCACCGCGAGATCTCCCGTTTGCTGGCGCGCGGCGACGCGCCGCTGACCGCCGACGAGGAGCGGGAGCGCTACCTGGAGCTGCTGGGGCGCATCGCCACGCTCTGGCAGACGCGCATGCTGCGCTACAACCGGCTGACGGTCGCCGACGAGATCGAAAACGCGCTGTCCTACTACCGCAGTACCTTCCTGCACGTCGTCCCACGCCTGTACGCAGACCTGGCGCGGCTGCTCGAGCGCGCGCCATCGGGGCCGTTTGCACCGCCGCCCGGGCCGCTGGCGCCCTTTTTGACCATGGGCAGCTGGATAGGCGGCGATCGTGACGGCAACCCCAATGTCGACGCCGGCACGCTGCAGCATGCGCTGCTGCGCCAGTCGACCGTGGTGCTTGAACACTACCTGCAGGAAGTGCATGCGCTGGGCGCGGAACTGTCCATGTCCACGCTGCTGATCGATGCCTCGCCCCAGTTGCTCGAACTGGCCGGGCGCGGCGGCGATGACTCGCCGCACCGTGTCGACGAACCCTATCGCCGCGCCCTGATCGGCGTATATGCGCGGTTGGCGGCTACCGCGCGCGCATTGACCGGCCAGGACCTGGCGCGCCGCCCGACAGTTCCGGCCGAGCCCTATGCCGACGCCGGCCAATTGGGGGCCGACCTTGCCGTGCTGGCCGGATCCCTGCATGCCCACCATGCCGCGCCGATCGCGCGCCTGCGACTAGCCGGCCTGCAGCAATCGGTCAAGGTCTTCGGCCTGCACCTGGCCACGGTGGACCTGCGGCAAAGCTCGGACGTCCACGAGCGCGTGCTGGCCGAACTGTTCGCGCGCGCCGGCGCACGCCACCCGGACGGGCGGCCCGTGGACTACCTTGCGCTGGACGAGGACGAACGCGTCGCGCTGCTGCGCACCGAACTGGCGCAAGCACGGCCGCTCGCCTCGCCGTGGATCGCGTACGGCGAGGAGACCGTGCGCGAGCTGGCGGTGCTGCGCGCGGCCGCGCAATGCCGGGCACGCTATGGCAAGGCCGCGGTACGCCAGGCCATCGTGTCGCATACCGAAAGCGTCAGTGACCTGCTCGAAGTACTGGTACTACAGAAAGAGGCCGGGCTGATCGCGCCGTCGGGCGACCCACAACCGGACGACGGGTTGATGGTGGTGCCGCTGTTCGAAACCATCCCCGACCTGGAAAACGGCCCGGCCATCATGGCGGCTTTCTTGGACCTGCCCGAGGTGCGCAAGCGCGTCATGCGCGCGCAAGGCGGCATCCAGGAGGTGATGCTGGGTTATTCCGACAGCAATAAGGACGGTGGCTACCTGACGTCGAACTGGTCGCTGTACCAGGCCGAGCGCGCGCTGGTCGACGTGTTTCGCGCACGCGGCATCGGGCTGCGCCTGTTCCACGGCCGCGGCGGCACCGTGGGCCGCGGCGGCGGTTCGAGCTTTGACGCCATCCTGGCGCAGCCGCCTGGCACCGTCGCCGGCCAGCTGCGGCTGACCGAGCAGGGCGAAGTCATCCAAAGCAAATACAAGGATGCCGAAGTCGGGCGCTGGCACCTGGAGCTGCTGGTATCAGCCACGCTGCAGGCGAGCCTTGCGACGGGCGAGCGCGCGGCCAGCGCCGAAGACGCGCACATGGCCCGCCATGGCGCGGCGATGGCCTTTTTGTCGCAACGGGCCCAGCAGGCGTATCGCGGCCTGGTCTTCGAGACGCCGGGCTTTGCGCGCTACTTTTTCGCGTCCACGCCGATCAACGAGATCGCCGGGCTAAACATCGGCTCGCGGCCGGCCTCGCGCAAGCCGGGCCAGCGCATCGAAGACCTGCGCGCCATTCCTTGGGGATTCTCGTGGTCGCAGTGCCGCGTGCTGCTGCCCGGTTGGTATGGCGTGGGGTCTGCCATCGAGGCCTACCTGAAGGAAGGCGCGCCCGGTGCGCCGCGCTCGCAGCGGGCGCGGCTCAAGCAGCTGCAGGAAATGGCCGCCGATTGGCCGTTTTTCCGCACCCTGCTGTCCAACATGGAGATGGTGCTCGCCAAGACCGACATGCAGATCGCGCGCCGCTACGCCGGCCTGGTGCCGCAAAAGGCACTGCGCGAACGTATCTTTTCGATGATAGAAGCCGAGCACACCCGCACGCTGGCGATGCTGCGCCAGATCACCCGGCGCGGGTTGCTGGAAGACAACCCCCAGCTGGCGGCATCGTTGCGCGAGCGCTTTGCCTACGTCGACCCGCTCAATTACTTGCAGGTCGAGGTCATTCACCGCCTGCGCCGTGCGCAACGATCCGGGCGCGAGCCGGACGAGCGCGTGCGCCGCGCGGTGCACCTGACCATCAACGGCATCGCGGCCGGTTTGCGCAATTCGGGCTGACGGGCGCAGCCGCGCCTGTCAGGGGCGCGCACCCCGCCCTAGCCTACTTGGCCGGCTTGCGCACTTTCGGGCCGTCGCGTTTTTCCAATACGGCGGGCGTGTCGTCGCGCGGCTTGAGCCCGGACGAATCCTCGTCGCTGGGCTGCGGCGCGGGATTGCCGTCGAATTGCGTAGCCTTGTGCCCGCCCGGCCCCCGGTTGGTGCGATGCGGATCGGTGGAGGGCGCCTCGGCTTCGGCAGGGTCGCATGACGACGCCGGCCTGTGGGGATCGCGTGTGACGGGTTGGGTCATGGCAGTTCCTTGAAAGCCAGTAATGGCAATGCCTTGCCAGCAACGATCATGCCTGGCATAGGCATGCCACTTGCGCAGCCGCGCTGCCGGCAGGCACAACGCGCCGCTGGCCATCACTTCCCGCAAACCGAGGAAACGCCCATGCCGCACCCCTTGCTGACCACGCCCCGTCCGGCCTCGCTGCGCTGGGGCGCACAGCTGCTCGGTTTCGCGCTGGGCGGCTTTTTCGACGGCATCCTGCTGCACCAGATACTTCAGTGGCACCACTTGCTTAGCGGCATCGACACACGCGCAAGCGACTTGGCGTTCCAGCTATTGGCCGACGGTATTTTCCACCTGGCCATGTACGCCGTGGCGCTGGCCGGCCTGGCGCTGGTGGCCGGCCAGCGCCGGCTGCTTCCCAAAGTTCGCCGGACTTGGCTGCTTGCGCACGTGCTGCTGGGATTCGGCTTTTGGCATGCGCTGGACGCCGTGCTGGTCCACTGGCTGCTGGGTTGGCATCGCATCCGGATGGACAGCGCGGTGCCGCTGCTCTGGGACCTGGCATGGCTGGCCGCATTCGGGCTGGCCTTCCTGGGCGCGGGGATGTGGCTACTGCGCCGCTCGCCTGAGCCACCCGGCGGCGCAGGCTGGCTCGCCATATGGGTGGCAGTGCTCGCCGGCGCCGCAGGCGCCGCGCAGTGGACGCCGTGGCGTGCGCCGTCGAGCATGGTCGTGGTGCTGCTGCCCGGTGCCTCGCCGGCGGCCGTGTACGCCGTCGCCGACGAAACCGGCGCGCCGGTCGTCGCGGCGTTACGCTCTGGCGCGGTATGGGTGCTTGCCGCACCCGCGGCAGGTGCCGCGCCGCCGATCTATCGGCGCGGCACGATCATTGCATCGGCCGGCCGGCTGCCGGCCGGCTGCTATGCCTGGATACAGGACGGTACGGGCAGCATTTAGGCGCGCCTGGCGGGCGCCCGTGCGCGGCCTTACATGCTGGCCGTCAGCCCGCCGTCGACGGCCAGCACCTGCCCGGTCACGTAGCCGGATTCGCGCGCGGCCAAGAACACCATGGCCGAAGCCAGGTCCTCGGGCTCGGCCCAGCGCCCGGCCGGCGTGCGCGCGCGCAGCCACGCGTCGAACTCGCCGTCCTGGTGCAGCGCCTGCGTCAGGGCCGTGCGCACATAGCCGGGAGCCAGCGCATTGACAGTCACCCCGCGCGGGGCCAGTTCGGTGGACCATTGCCGTACCAGCGCGTGCAGTGCGCCCTTGGCAGCCGTGTAGGCCGTGATATCGCGCCGGCCCAGTATGGCGGTGATCGATCCGGTAAAGACGATGCGCCCGTAGCCGCGTGCGGTCATGCCTGCGGCCACGTGGCGCGCCAGCGCCCATTGCGCGGTCAGGTTGGCGAAGACCACGCGCTGGAAATCGTCCAGGCCGAATTCCAGCAACGGCTGCCTGTGCTGGACGCCTGCATTGGCAAACAGGATGTCTATCGGCCCGGCGCCATCGACCGCAGCGGCGGCGGCATCGATGTCCGTGCAATCGAAGGGCAGTGCTGCGGCGTCGATGCCGTCGCGACGCAGGTCCTGCACGGCCTCGTGCAGCCGCGGCGTATCGCGCGCGTTGACCAGCACGCGCGCGCCCTGCCGACCGAGCGCGGCCGCACAGGCCAGCCCGATGCCGCGCGACGCGCCGGTCACGAGCGCGGTTTGCCCCGACAGGTCGAACATCGACCGGGACACGCCGGGCCCGCCGGGCTCAGAACGCGACATTGTCCGCCCCCTTCAGGTCGAGGATGCGCCGCGCCTCGGCCGGCGTGGCGACCTCGAAATTCAGCGCTTCCAGGATCGTGCGGATGCGGCTGACCTGCTCGGCGCTGGAGCTGGCCAGCTTGCCCGGGCCGATCCACAGCGAATCCTCCAGCCCCACGCGCACGTGCGAGCCCATGGCCGCGCCTATGGTGGCCAGCGGAATCTGGTTGCGGCCCGCGCCCAGAATCGACCACTGATAATCCGACCCAAACAGCCGGTCGGCGGTGCGCCGCATATGCATCAAGTCCTCCGGGCTGGGCCCGATGCCGCCCAGGATGCCGAACACCGATTGCACGAACAAGGGCGGGCGCACCAGCTTGCGATCCAGGAAGTGCGCCAGGTTGTACAGGTGGCCGATGTCATAACACTCGAACTCGAAGCGCGTACCGTTTTCCGTGCCGCGTGTGAGAATCTCCTCGATGTCGGCGTAGGTGTTCTTGAAGACCAGGTCACGGCTGTTTTCCAGGTGCTGGCGCTCCCACTCGTGCTTGAACGTCTTGAAACGCCCCAGCATGGGATACAGCCCGAAGTTCATCGACCCCATGTTCAGCGACGCCAGCTCCGGCTTGAAGGTCATGGCCGGGCGCATGCGCTCGGTCACCGTCATGTGCGGGCTGCCGCCCGTGGTGATGTTGACCACGGCGTCGGTGGCCTCGCGGATCTTGGCCAGGAAAGGCCGGAACAGTTCCGGATCCTGCGATGGGCGGCCATCGGCCGGGTCGCGCGCGTGCAGGTGCAGGATGGCCGCCCCGGCGCGCGCGGCCTCGATGGCGGCGTTGGCGATCTCGTCGGCGGTCACCGGCAAGTGCGGCGACATGCTGGGCGTATGGATGGCGCCAGTCGGGGCGCAGGTGATGATGACTTTGTGCGTGCTTGCCATGTGCGTGATGCCTCCTCGAATCTTGCGCCGCCGGGCGACGCCGATATCCTAGCCTTGGGCGGCGGGCGGCGCCGAGCCCTGCTGTTCGGCGCGCTCGGCGCGCCGCTTCAGCGCCGCCAATTCCATCAGCCGCCTGTCGCGCCAGGCCCGCCGCTCGGCCAGCTGCGACTCGGGCAGGACCTGGCGGCGCTGGGCCTGCAGCTGCTCGATCAGTGCCGGCGCCCAGGCCGATGTGTCGGTCTGCTGCATGGCGATGGACTGGTACATGGGCCCGTACCGCTCACAATAGTCCGCGATCCCGCCGGGCGCGTTCAAATCGATGGTCTCGAAAGGCCCCATGAACGACCAGCGCAGCCCCAGCCCGTCGCGCACTGTCCGGTCCAGCCCCTCGGCGTCGACGTAGCCTTGCTCGACCAGGCGGAAGGCCTCGCGCAGCAAGGCGCCTTGCAGGCGGTTGAGCACGAAGCCTTCCAGCTCGCGGCGCACGTGCACGGGCTTTTGGCCCACTGCGGCCATCAGTTCCCACGTGCGTCGCACCGTTTCGTCGGCCGTCCAGGGTGCGGGACACAGTTCGACGACCGGCACCAGATAAGGCGGGTTGACCGGATGGGCGACCAGGCAGCGCTCGCGCCCGGCCAGCGCTTCGGTAAAGGCCGAGGCAGGAATGCTGGAAGTCGAGCTGGCCAGCACCGCATCCGGCTCGCTTGCCGCGTCCAGCTTGGCGAAGATTTCACGCTTGACCGCCACGCGCTCGGGCAGGTTTTCCTGTACGTGGATGGCGCCGGCCACGGCCTGCTCCAAGGTCGAGGCGACCGTGATGCGCGCCCCGATGGCTTGCGGATCGTCCACCAGCCCGTAATGCGCCAGGTCCTGCAGCTGTCCGGCAATCAAGTCCTTGGCCTGCGCCAGCGCCTGGCGCGAGCCGTCCCACATCGCGACGCGGCAGCCGCCACGTGCGAAAACGATGGCCCAAGCTTGGCCGATGAGGCCGGAGCCGATGATGGCCACGTGCCTGTCGGACGGCACGGCGCCGGCAGCGTGCGCCTGCCCAGCTCGATCGGATACACCCATTCGCGCCTCCCGCTTCAGCTCAGGGCCTGCGTGTGACCGTCCACGGCCAGGGCCTGCCCGGACACGTTGGCGGCCGCATCGCTCGCGGCAAACACGGCCATGGCCGCGACATCCTCGGCGGTCACCATGCGGCCCAGCGAAGCCTGCTTCTCGTAGGCGTGCGTGACCTCTTCCACCGGTTTACCCAGCGACTTGGCCTTGGCCGCGATCACCGCCCGGATACGCGGCCCGTCGACCGCACCCGGCAGGATCGCGTTGGCTCGGATGCCGTCCGGCCCCAACTCGATGGCAAGCGATTTGGTAAAGCCCACCACCGCCCATTTGGACGCCGAATACGGCGTGCGACCCGGAAAGCCCAGGTGGCCCGCCGCCGACGATAGATTGATGATGCTCGGGCCGCGTCCTTTGCGCAGCCGCGGCACCGCCTCGCGCGTGCACAGGAACTGGCTGGTGATGTTGACCGCAAGCGTCCGGTCCCAGTCTGCCTTGGCGAGCGTCTCGACCGGACCGGTCGGCCCGGCGATGCCTGCGTTGTTGACCAGCACATCCAGGCCGCCCAGCTTGCGGTCCACCGCCTCGAACAAGGCCTTGACCTGCGCCTCGTCGGACACGTCGGTGCGCTCGGTGGCCACGCCGGGCAGTTCGGCCTGCGCTGCGGCCAGCGCCGCCTCGTCGATGTCGCAAATCATCACCTGCGCGCCCGCCGCGCGAAATGCACGCGCGATCGCCAAACCGATGCCGCTTGCGCCAGCCGTCACCAAAGTCCGCTTGCCCGCCAGGGCCTTGTCGCTGAATGTCATTGCAGCTTCTCCTTCATACCCAGAGTTTTTCGCGGCGCAGCGCCAGGTCCCGCAACAGCGGCACCGCCGGCCCGTGATGGGAAATGCGGCCACGGTCCAGCACCAGCGCCGTGTCGGACAAGGCCAGCGTAAGGTCCAGGTTGTGGTCCACGATCAAGATCGTGATCTTGCCCCGCAGCGCCAGGATGGCGTTGAAGACCTCTTCGGTCATGGCCGGCGACAGCCCTTCGAACGGCTCGTCGAGCAGCAGCACGCGCACGTGGCCGGCCAGCGCCCGCGCGATCGCCACCATTTGCTGCTCGCCGCCGGATAGCAGCTCGGCGTTGACGTCGTAGCGCTCGCGCAGCCGCGGGAAGATCTTGAAGAGGTCTTCGTCACTCCACGCGTTGGAGCCGGCACCCGCGCGGCGCAACCGACCCAGCATCAGGTTGTCGCGCACGGTCAGCCCAGGAAACAGCCGCCTGCCTTGCGGCACGAAGGCCAGTCCCAGGCGTGCCATGGCTTCGGGCACCGGCGAACGCACGCGCCGGCCGGCGACTTCGATTTCGCCGTCGCCCAGCCTGGCCAGCCCGATCAAACTCTTGAGTAGGGTGGATTTGCCCGCGCCGTTCCTGCCCAGCACCGCCATGACTTCACCCTCGCGCACGTCAAAGTCGATGCCCGACAGGATGTGGCTCTTGCCGTAATAGGCTTCCAGCCCGCGCACCTGCAGGGCGATGGCCTGCCCCGGGTTGCCGGGCGGCACGCGCGAGGCCAGCGCCTCGCTGCCCGAACCGATGTAGATCTCGCGCACGCGCGGGTCTTCGCGCACGGCGTCGGGGCGGCCGGCCAACAGCACGCTGCCCTGGTTCATCACCGTGACGCGGTCGCTGATGGCGAACACCCGGTCGACGTCGTGCTCGACCAGCAGTACCCCAAGATGATCACCAATGTCGCGCACGAGCCGCCCGATGCGGTCGCGCTCGGCGGCAGCCAGGCCCGCGAGCGGCTCGTCCAGCAGCAGCAAGCGCGGCGCCGAACCCAGGGCCAGTCCCAGGTCGACCAGACGCTGGCCGCCGTAGGATAGGTCCTCGGCCAACGCGTGCTCCATGCCGCCGACGCCCAGGTAACGCGCCAGCTCTTCTGTCTGCGCCTGCACGTCGGCCAGCGTCTCGATCCGGCGCCAGGGCGAGAAACGACCCGGATCGCGCGCCATCACCGACAGGCGCAGGTTTTCGTGCACGGTCAGGCCCTTGAACAGGTTGGTAATCTGGAAGGACCGCGCAATGCCGGCTGCGCAGATGCGCGCCGGGTTGCCCAGCGCCAACGGCGTGCCGGCATAGGCCACCGTGCCCGCGTCGGGCGCGAACATGCCCGAAAGCAAGTTGAATAGCGAAGTTTTGCCCGCGCCGTTCGGTCCGATCAGCGCATGCACGCCACGCGGGTCGATGTCGATGTCCACGCCCGACACGGCCGCGATGCCGCCGAAGCGCTTGGACACGCCGCGGCATTGCAGCGGCCCGCCGGATCCACCTCCCAGGAACGATGGCAGCGGCGCCGGCTGGGTCGGAACGACGCGCGCGCCCATGGCCGCCTTGCTTTCGGGCTCGGGAACGACCATGCGATAGACGCGCCGCCCGATGCCAGCCAGCCCTTCTGGCGTAAACAGCACGAAGGCGATGAACACCAGCCCGAAGTACAGCAGCCAGTCGGGCGTGAGCATGGACAGGTATTCGCGAAACAGCAGGTAGAACAGCGCCCCGTAGATCGGCCCGGCAAAGCTGCGCATGCCGCCGATCAGCACGATGGCCAGCAACTCGCCGGAAAACACCACCGACAGGCTTTCCGCCGAGGCGATGCGGTGGTTTAGCACCGACAGCCCGCCAGCCAGCCCGGTGACGATGGCCGACACGACGAAGGCCAGCAGCTTGTAGCGCCGCACCGGATAGCCGATGAAGGTTGCGCGCTGCTCGTTTTCGCGGATCGCCACCAGCACGTGGCCAAAGGGCGAGCCGGCCAGCCGCAGCAGCAACGCCGCCACGCAAAAGCCGATCACCGCCACGAATGTGTAGAAGGCCAGCGAGTCGTCCAGCGACACGCCCAGCACGCTGTTGCGCTCGACGCCGCCCAGGCCGTTTTCGCCGCCGGTCAGCGACGTCCAACGGTAGGCCACGGTAAAGCACAACGCGCTGAAGGCCAGCGTCAACAGCGAGAAGTACACCCCGCGCCTGCGCAACACCAGCGCGCCGATGACCAGCGAGGCGACCGCCACGAACGCCAGCGCGAGCAACAAGGGGGGGATCACGCCGTCCGGGAAAAAGCGCAGCTGGATGATGGCCACCGCGTACGCGCCCAGGCCGAACCAGGCGCCGTGGCCAAAGGACACCAGGCCAGTCTGGCCCAGCAGCACGTTCAGGCCTAGGCCGACCATGGCCAGCAGCACGCAGTCGCTAGCCGAGGTCAGTGTCAGGCCGCCGGCGCGCAACACGACTGGCAGCAGCACCAGGCCCGCGGCCAGGGCGATCAGGCTCTTGGCTTCGTTCTTGCTAGGCATCGCGCTACTCCAGCCGCTGCATGCGCTCGCCCATCAGCCCGCGTGGCCGCACCAGCAGGATGAGCAGCATGAGCAAATAGAGGGATGCCTCCGAGGCCGGCGGGAAGAAGTACGACGTCAGGCCCCGGATGACCCCGACCAGGACGGCCGCGACCACCACGCCCCAAAAGCTGCCCAGGCCGCCGATGACCACGACGACGAAGGCCGCGGTCAGGATCTCCTGGCCCATGGCCGGATGCACGCCGGTGATGGGTGCCATCAGCGCGCCGGCCAGTCCGGCCAGCCCGATGCCCAGCCCCGCGACCGCTGTCAGCACCGGCGCCAGCGATATGCCCAAGGCCCTGACCATGTCGGGGTCGTTGATGCCGGCGCGCACGACCTTGCCGAAGGGGGTGCGGTAGAGCAGCCACCACGTGCCGGCCAGTGCCGCCAGCGCCACGCTGAGCATGGCCAGGCGGTAGATTGGATACATGAAGTCGCCGGCAGCGACGATGCCTGTGGCGTAGGGCGGTATGGCGAACTGCACGGGCGATGCGCCGAACACCATGCGCAGCGCCTGCTCGATGACCATCGCCAGTCCAAAAGTGAACAACAGCCCCAGCACAGGATCGGCCTGGTAAAAGCGGCGCAGGAACAACCGCTCGACCAGCATCCCCAGCAGCGCCACTGCCACGGGAGAAACGGCGAAGCCCGCGCCGTAGCCAGCCAGGCCAGTGATCCATACCATCAGGTAGGCGCCCAGCGCGTAGAACGCGCCATGGGCCAGGTTGACGACGCCGCCGAGGCTGAAAATGATGGACAGCCCCAGCGCGATCAGCAGGTAATACAGACCGAGCAGCAGGCCGTTGGCCACCTGCTCCAGGACGAAAACGATCTCGATGCCCAAAATTGCCCTCCGGGAATCGGGCGGCCTGGGCCGGCCGCGCCGGTTCTGTCGGCCCAAGGTGCGCGGCCTGCCGCCCCGGCGGCCGGCAGGCCGGCTTCGGTCATGCGAACGTGCAGGCGTTTTCCTGCTGCGTGGGCAGCAGCACTTCCATGTCCTCGTCCTTGCCAGGGACCGGATCGCTCGTGACCATCACGTCCCACTTGTCCGCCGACGGATCGGGATTGGGGGTGACGGTGTACATCTCGAACACCAGCTGGTGGTCCCAGGGCCGGAAGTAACCTTCGCGCCCGCGCAGCACGTCGAACTTGACGCCGCTCTCCAGGTAGGCGATGAGCTTGTCGGTTTCTTCGCCTGCCTCCTTCATGGCCTGTGCCAGGATCTTGATGGCCAGGTAGTCGCCGACGGCCTGGTTATCGGGCGGACGGCCGAAGCGCTTAGTGAATTCTGCGGTGAATTTCTGCGCCGAATCGGACTGGATCTGGTGCGTCCAGACGATGGGCCAGGTACCGGAAAACCCCTGCTTGCCTGCGCCCCAGATGCTTACCGCGTTCAGGTCTGCCCCTGCCAGCGGGATGGGCAGCTTGAACTCGTTGTATTGCTTCATGAAGTTGGTCGTCTGGTTGCCGGCCAGGTTGCTCATCACCAGGTCAGGCTTTTCCTGGCGGATCTTCAGGATCAGCGAGCTGAACTCGGTGGCGTCGGTGGGCACCAGGTCGTTGGAGACGAAGACCGCGCCGTTCTGCTCCATGAAGGCGCTGGTCTGCTTGAACAGGTCGTGGCCGAAGGCGTAGTCGGCGGTAAACGCCATCCAGCGCTTGCCCTTGACCATGCCTTCGCGCAGCAGCGACCGGCCAACGGTGCGCACGTACATCGTGTTGTTGGCTTCCAGGTGAAACATCGTGCGGCTGCAATTCTTGCCACGCAGTTCGTCCGAGTTGCACCCGGTCTGCAAGAACAGCTTGTTGGCGCGCGCGGCCACCTGGGCGATCGCCAGTCCCGAGGCCGAGCTGATCTCGCCGACCAGCGCGAACACGCCGTCGCGCTCGACCATGCGCTGCGCCTTGGTCGAAGCCGTTTGCGGATTGACACTGTCTTCGGCCAGCAGCTCGAACGGCCGGCCGTTGACCCCGCCGGCGGCGTTGACCTCGTCGACCGCCAGCGTCGCGCCCATGACGGCGTATTCGCCCATGGGGCCGAGGAATCCGGTGCGGGGCGTCAGGTGCCCGATGCGATAGGGCTTGCCAGACTGCGCGCGCACCAGGCCCGGCATGGCCAGGCCGGCAGCCGCGGCGGGCGCGCCGAGCATCAACCGTCGGCGCAAGGGAAAGCGAGGGAATCCCTGGTTCACGTTGATCTCCTCCGATGATGTCGGGCGCTGTTATGTGCGCGCGCGGCCGCGCCCCGCTCGTCATGCGCGCAAATCAAGTATATCTATCTGTGATCACAGATATCGATATAGGAGATACCCTATATAATCGCTCGCCATGCCGTTGCCCGAGTACGTCACCCCCCTGCCCAAGCGCCAGACGCTGGGCGCCGATGTCTACGACCGGATCCGCGAGCTGCTCATCAGCGGCCGCATGATGCCGGGCGAACAGATTTCGCTGCGCACGACGGCGCAGGCCCTGGGCGTCAGCGTCATGCCCGTACGCGAGGCGGTCTACCAGCTGGTGGCCGAACACGCGCTCGAGGTCGCGCCCAACCGCACCATACGGGTGCCGCGCATCACGGTCAGCCAATTCCGCGAAATCACCGCCATCCGCATCCATATCGAAGGACTGGCCGTGCAGCGCGCCGCGCGCGCGGCCACGCCATCGCTCATCGCCCAGCTGCGTGCCACCAACGGCGCGCTATCGGACGAGATGGCCTCGCCGGGTCCAGACGCCTCGCGCCTGATCACGCTGAACAAGGATTTGCACTTCTCGGTTTACCGGGCCGCGGGCATGCCCATCCTGCTGCGCATGATCGAAAGCCTGTGGCTGCGCATCGGTCCCATCCTGAACTATGACCTGCGTTCGGGATCGCAGCGCGTGCAGCAGCGGGTGGCGGTGACCCACCACGACAGGCTCATCGACGCGCTGGAATGCGGCGACGGCAATGGCGCGCAAGCCGCGCTGCAGGGGGACATCGAAAGCGCCGCGGAATTCATCGTCAGCGCAGGCGTGCTGCTGGCCGCAGACGACAATGAAACACCCGCCCCTTCCGCATAGGCACCCATCGCACAAGCACCGACCGGCTGTCGCACGCGCGTGCCGCGGCTGCGGCAACCCGCGCAACACCCCGACACGCTAGGCCTGCTGCTGCGCGGCCTTGCCGCGGACCTCGACGCCGGCCTGCTCTTCGACCAGGCGGATGATCTCGGTCAGGTCGGCCTGCTCGCCGAAACGGGCCAGCGCGTCGTTGAGCAGGTTGCGCACCGCATCGCCGACGCGCAGGTCCACGCCCAGGCGTTCGCTGGCCTCCAGGCATAGCCGGATGTCCTTGGCCGACAGGCCGAGCGCAAACCCGAAGCCGAAGGTACGCGACAGCACGTATTTGGGAATCTTGTCTTCCGAAGCATTGCTGCGGCCCGAACCAGCGTTGATGATCTCGACCATCACGTCCGGGTCCAGTCCTGCCTTGACCCCCATGACCAGCGTCTCGGACGTGATCGACAGCGCGGTCACCGAAATCAGGTTGTTGATGACCTTCATGGTCTGGCCCATGCCGGGGCGCGGGCCGACGTAGAAGATGCGTCCGAGCACTTGCAGCGCCGGCTGGACCTGCTCGAAGCTGGCTTGGCTTGCTGCGGCCATCAATGCCAGCGAGCCCCGCGTGGCGCCGGCCACGCCGCCGCTGACCGGGCAGTCGACCGTGTCGATGGATTTGGCCGCCAGGCCTTGGGCAAGCTGCTCAGCGGCTTGCGGACCGGTCGTCGACAGGTCCACCACGATGCGCACCGCCGAGCCGTGGATCAACCCCTGGTCGCCCAATGCGACGGCCGTCACGACTGCCGGCGTCGGCAGCGACATCAGCACGATAGGTGCCGCATCGGCCACTGCCTTGGGCGAATCGACGCGCTGCGCACCCTGCGCGGCGAGTTCGGCCACCGCGGCTTCATTCGTGTCGAACACCGTCAGCCTGTAGCCCGCCTCGAGCAGGCGTTGCGCCATGGGTTTTCCCATGCGGCCGACGCCCACGAAGCCCAAATGCTTGCCGTTGCCTGATGTCATGGCTGTTTCCTTGAGGGGCGATAGCCTGAAAAAAACGCCGCGCGCGTGCCGCTCATGCCGCGGGCATGGGCGCGGGCGCGACGTCCAGCCGCACGACCTTGCCCTGCAGTGGCGGCGAGGCTGCGGGGTAGCGCGTCATCACCAACGGGTCATGGCCGGGAACGACATGATCGTCGGAATCGGCCAGCGCCCGCACCGTGCGGTGCCCTTCGAGCATGTCCGCCACGTTGTAGACCGCGGGAAACGGAATGCCGCGCGCGATGTTGCCATACAGATGCGTGGCATCCGAGGCCAGCACCACCCAGCCGCGCCGGGTGAACACGCGCACGGCCTGCAGCCCTGCGGTGTGCCCGCCGATGCGATGCAGCGACAGCCCCGGCGCAAGCTGCGCCGCGCCGTCGTGAAAGCACACCCGGCCGGCATAGACCTTGCGCACGAAATTGACCACGTCCTCGACGTCGTAGGGGTGGCGCAGCGCCGCATGGCACATGCACCGCCCGGTGGCATAGGCCGGCTCGGCATCCTGGATATGGAACGTCGCCGACGGAAAATCGTTCAGCGTCCCCGCATGGTCGTAGTGCAAGTGGGTAATGATGACGTCGCGCACCTTGGCAGCATCGATCCCCAACAGCGCCAGCCCTTCGGCCGGGCGCATCAACAGGGTCCGGCCACGTTGGCGGGCCGATTCTTCGGCAAAGCCCGTGTCGATGACGAATACCTCGTCGCCGCGGCGGGCCACCCACACGAAGTAATCCAGGTTGGAATCGGCGTCGTGGAAATCGACCGGGCCGAGGTAATTGTCCGCTGCACGGCGGCCATCGTGGTAGGCATAGCGCAGCGCATAGACTTCGAATGGTTCGACCTCGTGGGCTTCGGCCCGGACTGCCTCGCTCATGTGTTGTCCCTCGCTCAATCTGGGGTGCACCAATACAATAATATTGTATTACACATAGTCGCCGCCGTTGCGACGCGCAGCGGCGAGCGGTCAGCATGATTCCGGCTTCAAAGCCGCCTGGCCAGAGGAACCGCCAGCAAGGTCACCGGCCTGCAGCCTAATCGGCCCAGCTTGAAACTCGGACCGATTACACCCCTTCAGCCACCTTGTCCAACACCTTGCTGACGGCCAGGGTAGTTGCCCATCGATAGCGCGACGTCTAGATGGTTTACAGGTCTTTGATTTCCAAGACTTGACCGGTGTCCGGGTTGATGCGTGTTTGGACCACTCCCTGCACCCTACCACCATAGGCGTTTGTTCCGGTGAATCTGGTAGTGATCCAGACTTCGAGATTCTTTTCCTTGTTTCGGATGAACCGGAAGGTCGTGCCCAGGTGTTTGAATGAGTCCGGGTCATGCATCCTTCGTTTGATGGCTTCAACAGAGGGTGGGTGTGACCCGTCCCAGCGGCTAAGCTGTTCTAAGAAGTCATAGAAGCTGTAGTCGCTTTGCGCTTGCCTGAATTCTGCAGGGTCTCGCTTGTATGCGTCCAGACACCATCCCATGATTGTGCTGACCAGCAGATCCGCGCTCTTGGTTCGCGCGAGGTCGCCCATGTGTCAGCGCCGAAGTAATACTGACCCCTGGCGCCGAGGTAAAACTGACCCCCTGGGCGATGATGGCGGCTTTTGGCCGCCAAGATGTTGACCCAGGAGCAATCATTGGAGATTCGAGTACTGGCCCGTCAGGGCCACGGCATCAAGGCGATCGCGCGAGAGTTGGGCGTGTCGCGCAACACAGTCAGGCGATACCTGCGCGGTGAGGCGACGCCTCCCAGCTACGGCCCGAGGGCTGCGCGGCCACGCAAGCTGGACCCGTACACGCAGTACCTGCGAGATCGCATCGAGGCGGCCCATCCGCACTGGATTCCGGCGACGGTTCTTCTGCGCGAGATCCGTGAACACGGTTACACGGGCGGCATTAGTCAGTTGAAGGCGTTTCTGGCGCCGTTGAAGGTTCGTCCCGCCGAGCCTGTGGTGCGGTTCGAGACCCCACCCGGCAAGCAGATGCAGGCCGACTTCACGACGATACGGCGAGGCCGCCATCCGCTGAAGGCCTTCGTCGCCACGCTGGGCTACAGCCGCGCCACCTTCGTGCTATTTTCCGAGAGAGAAGACAGCCCGGCTTGGCTACGCGGCTTACGTGAAGCATTTGTTTATTTCGGCGGCGTGCCCGAAGAGGTTCTTTTCGACAACGCCGGTACGGTCGTCACCGAACGCGATGCATACGGCCAGGGTCAACATCGCTGGCACCCAGCACTTGCCTCGTTGGCCGATGAGTTTGGCTTTCGTCCCAGGCTGTGTCGACCCTATCGAGCCAGAACCAAGGGCAAGGTCGAACGGTTCAACGGCTATCTGAAGAGCAGCTTCGTCACCCCGTTGGCTGCGACGCTGAAGACGGCCGGCCTGCTCCTCGATGTCGATACGGCCAATGCCCATATCGGCCGCTGGTTGGCAGAGGTGGCGCAGCAACGCATCCACGGCACGACGGGTGAGAAGCCCGAAGTGCGCCTTGCTCACGAGCGACATAGTTTGATGAGCCTGCCCAGGGCGTTCGCTACGCCGCCGGCCGTTACCGTAAAAACTGCAGATATGGTGATTCCGCACGAGAGCCTGCAGCACCCGCTGTCGGTGTACGGCGCCTTACTGGAGCATGCCGCATGAACCTGCAGCACGCACGCATCGCCGAGCTCTGCATCCAGCTCAAGCTCGAGCGCATCGCGGCCGACTGGGCCCACCTCGCACAGCAAAGCGCCGACGAGCAAGCAAGTTTCGCCGATTTCCTGGAGAAGATCCTGAGCGGCGAACACCAGGCAAAACTGGAGCGCAGCCGCTCGACCTTACTGAAGATGGCAACGCTGCCAGCAGTCAAGACGCTGGAGCAATACGACTTCGCCTTCGCCAGCGGCGCACCCCGCGCGCAGATCCAGGAACTGGCCAACCTGGCATTCATCGACCGTGCCGAGAACATCGTCTTGCTCGGACCCTCCGGCGTGGGCAAGAGCCACGTGGCAATTGCCCTGGCATATCGCGCCACCATGGCTGGCGTGAAGACCCGCTTCATCAGTGCCGCCGATCTCATCCTGCAGCTGAACGCGGCACATCGGCAAGGACAGCTCAAGCAGTACTTCAATCGAGCCGTGCTTGGCCCACGTCTGCTCGTCATCGACGAGATCGGCTACCTGCCCTTCGGGCGCGATGAAGCAAATCTGTTCTTCCAGGTGGTCGCCAAGCGCTACGAGCGAGGCAGCATCATCTTGACCAGCAACCTGCCCTTCCCTCAATGGGCCAGCGCCTTCGCCGACGACCAGACGCTCACGGCAGCCATGCTCGACCGCCTTCTGCATCACGCTCACATCGTGCAGATCAGTGGCGAAAGCTATCGGCTCAAGGACAAGCGCAAAGCCGGCAACAGCCCGGCTCGGGCTCGGACTGCTGCCCAATAACCCTTCAACCCCAGGGGGTCAAATTTACTTCGGCGCGAGCGCCGACAAAGGGGTCAGTTTTCAACCGGCGTTGACACCCATGCACCGATAGAAAGTGTCAAAAAAGTCTTTCGGGACCTCATTCTCTGCCGCAAAGCCAGTCGCAATCTGGAGTGCCAGATCCTTTGAAATTTCCCGAATGTCTGCGACTTTTTTGTCCTCGTACTCGTTGTATTTGTCAATCTCTGCACGATAGCTTGGCGATGGTAGAACACCGGTAGCTGCTGGCTGGGGCTTATCTGTCGTATCGTTTTTTTCTGTGTCCGGGATCACGACAGCCAAGGCAATCAAGATGAGCAACAGCGCACCGAAACTCGCCAACGCCCAAAGAAGGATTTTTTAATGCGTGCCCACATGGTTGAAGTATCTCCACTAATTCTTTAGCGCCTACGCGATGGACCTCAAACAAATTCACCAACGCCTATGGCAGCGCCATGCGCCTGCGACCGCCCCAGCACCCGTTGTGGGTAAGCAGACGGGAAGGACGGTTGGCAGATCGTCTCGATGCCGCTTAAGCCAAAAACACTGCACTCGGCGCTGGTCGACCTTTGACCTTCTAAAGTGCCCCACGATGATTGACGACCTTGCGAGGCGTAGCCTGGGATGACGGCCAACCCCATCCACCGAGCTCCCAAAGGACTGCCAATTATGTATTAGAAAAATATGGTCACAAAGTGTATCAGGCTACGCATTTGCTGAAATGCTGTTCGCAATGTCCAGACGGCATCCGCGTACCCTCGGCCTGATCACCCCGCCGGTCGGCATGGCGCTATTCGTATTGCGCAGCATGAACGAGCAAGCCAGGATGACCGACATCGTCTATGGGGCGATGCCTTTCGTAGGCATCATCCTGGCCTTCCTGGCTTTCCTCTATGCCGTGCCCGACGTGGTGATGTGGCTGCCCAACCAGGCGCGCTGAGCGCGGCCACGGCGGCAGCGCGGTGCCTGGCCCGGCCTTACTGCGCGGCGGCCTCGCGTTCGGCCTGCTGGCTCTTTCTCAGGATGTCGATGGCCACCGCCGCGGCATTGCGCACGTGGCGGCTGCCAGCAAGGCGCGCGGCCTTGCCGTCGCGCGCAGCCAACGCCTCCATCAGGTCGGCCAGCTCGGCCACGCTTTGCTTGGCCCGACCGGGTGCCTGCATGGAAGTCGACCGCAGCAGCATCACCCGCGAATTGAGCAACCGCAGGGTGTTGGTCAGCGCCTCATTGCCCGCGCCTTCGAGCAGGCATTGATAAAAGTAGTTCTTGGCCGCGACCTGGCTCAACGCATCGCCTTGCGCCATGGCGCGCTTGAGATCCCGAAAGGCCGCCTGCAAGGCCTTGTGCTGCTCGGACGTGGCCCGCTCGGCAAATAACTGGCTGGCCAGGCCTTCGAGCTCTTCGCGCACTTGGTAAATGCCTTCGGCCTGCTCGGGGGTCAGCTTGTCGACCACTGGGCCGCGGTGAGGAATGACGTGGATCAGCCCTTCGGACTCGAGCTGGCGCAGCGCCTCGCGCACCAGCGTGCGGCTCACGCCGGTCATCTCGCACAGTTCGCGCTCGGGCAGGCGCTCACCGGGCCGGAATTTGCCCACCAGGATGGCGTTGCGGATGCTTTCGGTGACGCCGTGGCGCAACACCGAAGCCACCCGCGGAACGGTGAAATCTGGTGCGCAAGCCGCTTTCATACGGGACAGGTCGGGGGAGTGGTCGTGGCGACGCGGCATTTTAGCGCTTCTCCTTCCGACGGACGGCTTGGCCACGGCGCGGGGTGCGCCGATGCAGCGTCCGCATGCCAGCCCGCGCCG
>Ga0207865_100113_pt1 | contig 101393 bp, 99 predicted proteins | sample HigsolmetaAR204D_FD_184836 | JGI IMG/M metagenome (GOLD analysis project Ga0207865, IMG submission 184836) | Ionic liquid and high solid enriched microbial communities from the Joint BioEnergy Institute, USA - AR20-4-D (SPAdes) (version 2) ... | reverse complement strand
CCCATATCATCTCTTTTCATGGCGAGAGCTATAGACTGTCCCACGCATTGTCGAAAAGGAATTAAATGGGTGGCAAACCTCTGCATTTTTAATTGCATTTCTCTGCACTTTTCTATTGCAAAATACATTCGTCTTTTCTCGTAAATCGCACTTTTGAAACCTTGATATAACGATAGTAAAAAATCTGACCCCTATCGGAAGTCGTTTAAATTTCAAACTATTTTCTTGTTTATAAGGGTCAGATTTTCTGTTTCTTTTGAAATTATTATCTTTCTATTGATCTAAATGACTCATGTCCCCGATCTTTTCTACTGCAAATTGTGTTCCATCCCATTTAATAATAGTAAGGCTAGTCCCTTGGATAAACGGACCATCCCAAAATTTTTCAGTCGTTAAGTTAAGGCAAAATGCCAGCATTGCTCGAATGGCTACAGCATGGGAGACAATCAGTATGTTCCCGTCAACGTAATCTGAGATAATGTTCATAAGTGCAAGTCTTATCCGTTCTTGGAAATCTTGGAGAGACTCGCCACGATGGCTACGGTGGTCATATTTATGCGGACTTGTCCAAAAATTTTCGTATTCTTTTCCATTGATTTGTCCAATTTCTTCCCTCGTTTTTCCTTCCCATTCGCCAAAATTAAGTTCTTTTAAACCTTCTTCCTGCACAATTGGAATGTCTCGCTCCAATCGAATCAGTTTTGCTGTTTGTACCGCTCTTCCACTTGGGCTCGTATAAATCGTTTGAAAAGGAATGTCTGCTAATCTCTTTCCCAGCAAAATCGCATGTTCACTCCCTTTCTTTGTTAGTGGCGAATCTTTCCAACCTTGTAGCCGGTTTTCCCGATTCCATTTTGTTTCTCCGTGGCGAGTAATAAAGATGTTGAGCACAAAATCCCTGCTTTCATTATAAAATTGTATTAAAAAGTAGCTATCTTTATTAAACTGCACTTTTCAAAGTTTTTAAAGGAGAAAATAGGCTAAATCGGTTACCCCATCTAAACATGAAAAAAGTCTTGGTTTATTTTTTCCATTTCGAAATAAGATGGAATATAAAAACACCCGTTAACCTTTTGAAGTTAAGCAGGTGTTTTTTTGTTGCGAATCCAACCTTATTTAGGCTTTTTTATATTTGTCTTGTGTTCTTCTCGAATGTACATCCCTTTTAAAGACGTACGATTGGTTTTTGCCTGGTCATCCCCAAAACTTGATGCGACATTTGACATCGGTAATTGCTCCAATTCTTTTCCCCTTGGCATGCATCCACCTCCTTCTCCCCTATTGTTTACATTGGAGAAGGAAAAATCATAAAAACTGCTAATGAAACATGTTTTTTATAAATATTCTTAAGGATTATAAAAATCGTTTTCTCATTTCCGGTGAAGGGATTGTACAAGCTTCTTTTTTACCGAACCAATTGTAGCGGTTTTTTGCGATCAGTTGATAAACGAAATCTCGAAATGGTCTTGGAATAACAAGAAGCAGATATCCAAGTTTCCAAAAGCCGGATAAATTTTTACAAATACGAAGTGCTGCGGTTGACTTTATATAATAGTTGTTGCCATCAAGGAGAACGAGACTATCCACATCTTTTGCCACATTGTATTGCGAAAGTAGCTGCTTTGCTAAATCACTTTGGAGAGAAGCAAACTTGAAATGTCCCTTTTTATCCCGCTTAATAATAAATTGGACGCTCCGATCACAAAACTGACAAACACCGTCAAAAAGAATTATTTTTGTCAATACGCTCGCCCTCTTTTAATTAGTCATTTATTTATCTTTCCTGTCTCCACTAAATTATATATTGGCCTTGCTATCCAATAAAAAACCTTGAATGGCTTTGATTAACAATGAGGATAAAATGGGATACCCCACCCTACTTTTCTTTTCCAAATACAGATATGACTTCATTTTTTAACTGAACGAAAATCCTTTCATTTGCTATTTTGTTTTCCAGTTTATGAACGACTTCCCGGTAATACCATGCCTGCTTTTCGCGTCCCCTCTTGAATCGGGTCCACACCTTCTCCCCTTCTCTTTCAAGTTCTCTCTTAATAGTTGTTAGATTATGCAGTTTGTCGGCACAAACGATGAGGCAAACATCTCTCGGCTCGGTAGCAAGATGATCGATTGTGGCCTGTTTTCTCTCTTCCCAACTTAAGCTTTTATCTTTCTCAGATGCACCGCGTACGATGTCGGCAATTCTTTCTCCAAAATCCTTTCTGATATCATCAAGCGTTAAATCAGTATCTTCCACGGTATCATGCAAAATTCCGGCGGCAACAACTTCCTCGGCATACCCGAATGTTAAAAGCAACACCCCAACAGTATATGGATGCGAGATATACGGAAGATTGGTCCCTTTCCGATATTGGTGATCATGGGCTTTTGCGGCAACTTCAATTGCTTTTTCAATGACAGACATGCTTAAACTTCCTCCAAAAAAAGAATAAGGAAAACAACAGTACTTTTAATTATTTATTTTCTCTCTTTTATATTGTTGATACGTAATTATTCCACAAGGGATACCAACTTGAAAAGCAGCCAGCAGACTCCAGTAGAAAAATCCCCACTGATGGGTAAAAAGCGAGATGATGAGAAAGACCATTGGAATAAATAGACAACTTTATAAAATCCCGAATATGCCCCATTTTATATTTTTACTCATAATGCCCCCTCTTGATTATCAGAATAGTCCTATAATAAAGTTTACCATAAAAACCAATTATTTTTAACCATATTTCAAAAGGATGTTTTTTATAAAAATGTAAATACTGTAATTAGTATCAATGATAGATGGAGGAAATTTCATGAGTTACTATTTACGGGATTCAGTTACTGTTCAAAAGGAGCAAGGCGAAGAAGTTGATTATTTTATTGAAGCGCTGTTTGATGTCGATGATGAAAGTTATGCGCTGATTCGAAATGATGATGAGACGCTGTTAATGAAAATTGAAGAAGAAAAGGGAGAACAATTTCTTGTTGGTGTTGAAAAGCCGGATTTGAGTGAATCTATTTTGGACGCTTATCAAATAGCTGTTAAAGCGAATCCAGCTGATCAGCCGAAAGAATGAAAACCTTGAAATCATTTTAACGAGGAGGATTTAATGTGAAAAAATTGAATCAAAAAGAAGAGCCGACGATTGCACCGGGGATTGACAATGATGAGGAATTAGAACAAAAGGCAACAAAAGCTGAAAAAGAAAAGCGGGAGTACACGGAAGTAACTACCCTTACATTGGATGATTTTGATTGATCATCCAATAGTCATTATAGAAAAAAGCGCTACAACACGTAGCGCTTTTTTTATCTTATTATCCTAATTCTTTATACATTTCCCTCAAAGTCCGTTTTAACAGTTTTCCACTTGGGTTTTTCGGCAATTCATCGGCAAATTCAATATATTTGGGTACTTTAAATTTTGATAAATGGTTTTTACAAAAATTCAGTACATCCCCTTTCGTTAAATTTGCCCCTTTCTTTGGAACGATAATGGCCATAACTGCTTCAATCCAATATGGATCGGGTATGCTAATAACCGCCACTTCGGATACCCCATCCAATTGATAAATAACTTCTTCCACTTCCCGGCTGGATACATTTATTCCACCTGTTTTAATCATATCTTTCTTGCGGTCAACAATGGTAATATAGCCCTCTTCATCCATTACCCCCAGGTCTCCGCTATGAAACCAACCATTCCGAAATGCTTCCTCTGTTTTCTCCGGGTCAAACAAATATCCTTTCATCGCATGTGGGGTACGGTGAACAATTTCCCCAATCACACCACGTGGGACCTCCACATCATTTTCATCTACAATTTTTGTTTGAACATTTAAAGACGGCTTCCCTGCTGAACCAAGTTTTCGCATTTGGTCTTCCGGTTTTAAAACTGTAGCGAGCGGGGCGACTTCGGTTTGACCGTAAAAATTAAAAAATCGGGCTTGCGGCAGGCGCACAGACAGTTCTTTTAATACTTCCATCGGCATGATTGCTGCACCGTAATAACATTTTTCCAACGAAGATAAATCCCGTTTATTAAAATCCGGATGGCGAAGTAACGAAATCCATACTGTTGGCGGACAAAATAATTGCGTTATTTTTTCCTTCTCTACCGTCTCTAAAATGACATCCGGCTTTGCGCTTTCAAGAATAATTCCACTCGACCCTAAATATATACTAGGTCCGAGAAAACAGTGAAGTTGAGCGCTGTGGTAAAGCGGTAAAGCATGAATACAAACATCATTTTCCGTCATCTCACCGCTGACAATGCAACTCACATATTCACTGACAATGCTTTTATGAGTAAGCATCACCCCTTTTGGACGTGATTCGGTGCCGCTTGTGTAAAGGACATGTGCTAGAGATTCATCATCAATATCGGCATCAATGAATTCAGTTGATTGGTCTTTTCTCTCAACTGCAAGTGATTTCCAGCTTTTCAATTCATCGGGAACGGATTTGTCTATCGGATAATCCATTAAATAACGGAACCGAATGGCTCGACTGCCTGCCGCAGTATCAAGCACAGGAGCAAATTCAACAGCAGACAAAAATCCGCATACACCGGCATGATTAATGACATACTTCACATCCTGAGAAGTAAGCATGTAATTCAGTGGGATCATCACCGCTCCAATTCTTGCTAATGCGAAATTGACGATAACAAAATCAAGACTGTTTTTCGAAATAACAGCAATCATATCCCCTTTTTTCATTCCATCAGCAATAAACGCATGTGCTGTCTGATTAACGAGATCATCCAGTTCAGAATAGGTAAGCCGCATTCCGTTGTAAGCGATTGCAAATTTATTCGGAACTCGCTCTCTTGTTCTTGTCAACAAATCCCCTAACGTATTTCTTCTTACCCGGTCGATCCTTTTCGATACTTCCACATTCATTTCTGTATTCATGCCCCTACCCCCTGTTTTATAAAATATTGAAAATTTATACGTTTATTTTAATAAAGAAAAATCGGGTTGGCAATGGCGGAGTTTGTCTATATTTGGCGAATAGAAAAAAGTATCCAATAAAAAGGAGCATATACCTTTTACTGGATACTTCTTCATCTTTACACCATTACCTTACACATATCATTTGTGAATGCTACCGGGTCTTCAATCGGTAAATCTTCAATTAATAATGCTTGGTTATATAAAAGTTTCGTGTAGAGTTCAAGTTTTTCTTTATCGTTTTCAAAAGCGGCTTGCAAGGATTTGAACACATCATGATGGGTGTTAATTTCAAGTACCTTTTCAGCTGTCACTTTTTGTCCATTCGGGTTAGGCATAGCGTTTAATACTTTCTCCATTTCAATGGTAATCTCACCCTCGGTTGACAAGCAAACCGGATGTGTTTTTAATCGTTTGGATGCTTTTACTTTCTTAACCTTACCACCGAGGACACTTGCCATGTAATCAAACAGTTCCTTATATTCCTTTTCTTCCGCTTCTGTTTCTTTCTCTTTCTCCTCCGATTCAATACCGAGGTCGTTGTCGGATACAGATTTAAATTGTTTTTCTTTGTAATCCATGAGCATTTTGATGGCAAATTCGTCAATATCCTCGGTGAAATATAAAATTTCATAGCCTTTATCACGAACAAGTTCGGTTTGCGGTAATTTATCAATTCGGTCAATCGAATCACCTGTTGCATAATAAATATACTTTTGGTCTTCCGGCATACGTGATACATACTCATCTAATGTCACTAATTTTTTCTCTTTGGAAGAATAGAACAACAGCAAATCTTGTAATACATCTTTATTCGCACCAAAATCGCTGTACACGCCAAACTTTAATTGACGGCCAAATGCTTCATAAAATTTTTCGTATTGCTCCCGCTCATTTTTCAACAAGTTTTCCAATTCTCGTTTAATTTTATTTTTAATATTTTTGGCAATCACTTTTAATTGCCGGTCATGTTGCAACATCTCACGGGAAATGTTCAGTGACAAGTCTTCCGAGTCGACCATCCCTTTGACAAAGCTGAAATAATCCGGGAGTAGATCGGCACATTTATTCATGATGAGCACACCGTTCGAATACAATTCTAACCCTTTTTCATAATCCGGTGTGTAAAAATCATACGGTGCCCGTTCCGGAATATACAGAATCGCATTATAGCGTACGGTACCGTCAACACTAATATGAATATGTTTTAACGGCTTGTCGAAACCGTACCGTTTTTCGTTATAAAAATTCATGTAATCGTCATCAGTCAACTCGCTTTTATTTTTCTTCCAAATCGGTACCATGCTGTTGATTGTTTCTTCTTCTTTATAATCAACATATTCATTACTGTCATCATCTTTCGGTTTTGAATGGGTGACTTCCATCTTAATCGGGTAGCGGATAAAATCGGAATATTTCTTAATAATTTCTTTTAAACGCCATTCATCTAAAAATTCATCATAAGATTCATCTTCCGTATTTTCTTTCAGTTTCAAAATCACTTCAGTACCGATATCCGCTTTTTCCACCGGTTCAATGGTGTATCCGTCTGCACCACTTGATTCCCATTTATATGCTTGGTCAGAACCTAACGCACGACTTATGACAGTCACAACATCAGCGACCATAAACGCAGCATAAAACCCAACTCCGAATTGACCGATAATATCAAAACCGTCTTTAATTTCATTTTCTTTTTTGAAAGCAAGGGAACCGCTTTTGGCAATCGTTCCGAGATTTTCTTCCAATTCTTCTTTCGTCATCCCAATCCCGGTATCAATGACCGATAACGTCCGATCGTCTTTATTCGGCACAATTCTTATGTAGTAGTTATCTTTATCAAAGGAAAGGGAATCATCCGTCAATGCTTTGTAGTAGATTTTATCAATCGCATCACTTGCATTGGAAATCAATTCACGCAAGAAAACTTCCTTTTTTGTGTAAATGGAGTTAATCATCATTTCGAGAAGTCGCTTTGATTCCGCTTGGAACTGTTTTTTTTCCATAATCTTTCTCCTTTCAAACAAAATTATCTCGCATTTATTTTAGCACTCTATTGTCCAAAGTGCTAATCGACATTTATGTAATATCATACAATCTAAGTTCTGTCAATTTCCTTTATTAGGTCATTTTTTCTTTCATTCAACAATTGAAATACAAAACCGTCTTTCTCCTTTTGCTTCCGGTTGATAAATTCGTTCAATATAGGAAACTTCATTGTTTGACATAAGCATGACGGTTGAACTTCGCGTGCCATAGTCATCGCTTTTAATAAAAAGTGGTGATAGCATTCGTTCCATCTCTATTGGGACACCGGTATTCGGTAATAGCCCGTCCGGAAAAGGGTCGGCTTTCATTAGTAACTTAAATAATTCGTCAGGGAGGTCGGTGACGTTCTTGTTCAATAATTTTCGAAAATTGTCTCTGCCAACTTCCACCTTTGGCCATGGTGTATTCAACAAATGATTGCTTAGACCGTAAATTCCGGGCAACAACTCTCGAACGATCCCTTCTATATTGGAAAAATAATACAATTGATCTTTGTCACCGGCAATGAAATTAAAACCTGGAAATTGATTGGACTCTGCTTGTACGATTTTAAAAAAGTCGGGAATTTCCCTTTTAAAGGTGAGTGCATTTCGAACAAGTTCCCCGCGTGATTTTTTGCCAACAATATTTTCACTCGGATCCCGATAATTCGTTAAAGCGGCAAACCGTCCAAATTTTGTGACCCCCATCCAAGTGCCCATTTTTTCCAAATCCCGTCCGGCTAATATATTCGGTTCGTCATCCCAAAAGTGAACAGGTGCTGTCGGTCGTTGAAAAAATTCATCCCGATTTGCTGCCACGATTAATGGGTACTCCGGATGCATTTTATAAGCAAATAATATCAAACACATTTTCTTCCCCCACCTTCTCTACCAAAATCACATCTATTAATGTGTTAAATTTTTTTCTTTGTAATTAAATCTTTACATATTTTAAAATGAATATAAAGCCAAATTTTGTTTTTTTGAACTTTGCCGGCAGGAGGCGTACTATATTTATAGGGAAACGTATTTAAAATGAAAGAAGGAGAGGAAATGACATGTTAGAAGATTGGTTAAAATCATCTCGTCATACGGTTGTCTTTACCGGAGCAGGGATGTCAACTGAAAGCGGGTTACCGGATTTTCGTTCAAGCAATAACGGACTTTGGAGAAAAAAAGATCCAAGTCAAATTGCCAGTACGAAAGCCTTGAATGATAATGTCAAAGAATTTATTGAGTTTTATCGAGAACGCGTATTAGGTGTAAAAGAATTTGGCCCTCATCAAGGACATTATATATTAGCCAAATGGGAACAAGAGGGGATTATTCGCTCCATCATCACCCAAAACGTTGACGGTTTTCATCAAGAAGCGGGCAGCACTCGTGTGGCCGAATTACATGGAACACTTCAAAAACTGCACTGTCAGAAATGTGGAAAAGAATATAGCAGTGAAAACTATGTAAACAAAGATTATTATTGTGAATGTGGCGGCGTGTTACGTCCAAATATCGTATTATTTGGTGAAGTATTGCCGCAAGATGCTTTTCAACTTGCTATGGAGGAAACAGAGAAAGCAGACTTGTTTATCGTTTTAGGTTCTTCTTTATCCGTTACGCCAGCCAACCAATTTCCTTTAATTGCCAAAGGGAGTGGTGCGAAATTAGTAATTGTGAACATGGAACCTACCCCATTTGATAAGTTTGCCGATCAAGTGATTCATGATAAAAAGATCGGGGAATTACTTACAGAACTTGATCAAAAGATACAATAATCATTCTCTTGTTTCAAAATTACATTTTGGTTCAATCAGTAAGGATTTTTCCATCCCACTGATTGAACGCTCGACTTGTCTCTTTTTGAAATTAGTAAAATTTTGCTTTCTAAACGCATCCGTGATAACTGAATAGACGAAATCAATATAAACATTATAAGAACCGAATTACCTTCTTAAAAGCTTCAAATAACTTCGCAAAAATCGAATCCATTTTTTTCGTTCACGGAAATAACTTTGAAATAACTGCAGAAACGCTAAGTACTTTCCTTTATATGGATACCATTGAATTTCTTTATTCAGCTTGCCTCTGTCTAAAATAATCGCTTTTTCATGGCAAAAAATCTTTAATCCTTCTTCACTGTGGTAACGACCTATACCGCTATTTTTTGTTCCGCCAAACGGTAAATAATGATTGGCTACGGAGACTAATACCTCGTTTATCGTTACAGCTCCTGAAACGAGTCGACTGGCTACCCGCTTTGCTTTTTTTAAATCAGATGTCCAAACGCTGGCATTTAATCCGTAATTGGACTCGTTAGCCAGCTTAATTACCTCTTCTTCCGTTTTAAAGGGGATGACCGGCATCACCGGGCCAAACGTTTCTTCACAAACGACTTCCATATCTTGCTTAAGATTGGCTAAGATTACCGGCTGAATAAACATGGAATCATCCCATTTATCGGGTGGAGTGCCCGAAACTAACACAGCTCCTTTCTCCAATGCATCCTTTACATGTTGTTTCACAATTTCTTTTTGCTTCGGAAAAGTCATCGACCCGATGTCACTGTCTTTATCGGTACCTTGAATAAGTTTTTCCGTTTCTATCTTTACCATATTTAAAAAATCATCGTATATCGATTCCTCTACATAAATTCGTTCCGCACTCATACATACTTGCCCGGAATTCGTAAAAGCACCCCATACCGCACCTTTTGCCGCCCGTTTCAAATTTGCATCTTTAAATACAATGAGCGGATCTTTCCCACCAAGCTCTAATGTGGTCGGAATTAATTTTTTGGCGGCAACCTCTTGAATGATTTTTCCTGTACGGACCGAACCGGTAAAAAAAATGTAATCAGGATTTCCTGCAGTCAATGCAGCACCAACTTCTTTTCCGCCATGTGCAATTTGGATAACATCTTTTGGAAAACCGGCTTTTTGAAAAATTTCTTCAATATATTTACCGACCAATGGAGTGACTTCGGAAGGTTTTAAAATAACTGTATTTCCTCCCGCCAGCGCACTGATGACCGGAACAACAGCAAGCTGAAGCGGGTAATTCCATGGCGATATCACCAGAACAACCCCTCTTGGCATATATTCGACATATGATTTTTTGCCGATTAATAAAAGCGGTGTTTTTACTCTTTTAGGAGACAATATTTTTTCAGCATGTTTCACAATTGTAGTAATCGCATCCAATGTCGGCATGATGTCTGCTACCAGTGCTTCGGTTGGAACTTTCCCTGTATCTTGGACAATTACTTGGGCAAGCCGGTCCATGTTCTCCACCATAACCGACTTCAATTTTTTCAAATAGATGAGTCGTTCCGAAATGGCAAGTGTGCTCCATTTTTCAAAAGCGGTACGCGCTTGATGATAATACAGCTCCACTTCCTCGATTTTTGTCTCCTCAATATCTTCCATATATTCACCGGTGGCCGGATTAACAGCTTGCAATAGGGTCATCATTCCCATACCTTTCAATTAAATAATTAAAATAAAACTAGAACCGTTTCTATTATCTTATAACAATATGATACTGATCATTATCCTTATTTTCTAAATAAAACCGGATCATGGACGGCATTTGATCTTTTAAATCCGGGCAAGATATAGAAGCTTCCCGCAAATCCCTTTGTGCATTTGTGCAATCAAATTTCCCCATCCATGTGAGATAATCCAAAGTTTCTTTTTCAATCCGTAACGCTTTTCGTATCGATGCAAAAGAAAGCAAAAATCTTGGAATAAATAATGGTATTTTCCCTCTGGGGCGTTTTCCAAGTAATTCTATTAACATCATTTCATATAAAACCGGAACTTTGTAAGGTTTCGGATCAGTTAAATGATAAGTTTTCCCCTCACCGACATCCGCATGGCTTAAGTAAAGGACTGCTTCCACAATAAAATCAACCGGAACTAAATTAATTTCCGCTTCCGGATTTCCCATTTTTGGAAAAAGGCGGGCATTTCGCAAGCGGTCCATCATATTTAAGAACAGATAAGGCCCGTCAAATTTCATCGTTTCTCCCGTTCTTGAATGCCCTTTGACAATTCCCGGCCGGATAATCGTTACCGGAACTTGCTTTTTTAATGCATGGACTAATAATTCCGCTTCATATTTTGTTTCTTCATAATAATTTTTAAAACCGGGTGGACGGATCAATTCGTCTTCCTTTAGTATACCTGTTCTTGTCCCTGCAATATAGGCCGTACTGAAATAGGTATATCGTTTTAATTTTTGAAGTTTCTGTACCCATTCATTGACATTTCTCGTCCCGTCTACGTTGACCCGATAAGCAATATCCCTTGGTACCGCCAAATCGTAAATAGCAGCGAGATGAAATACATGGGTTACAGATGTCTCAAGCTCTCTATTTATTTTTTCGTTAATTCCTAAATGAACTTTCGTAATATCGCCTTCTATAATCGATATTTTACCATCCGGGAGCGAATATTGTTCATTGAATTGATTGATTCTCACTTTTGCTTGATGTTTCATGGTCGGAAGAACGAGCACATATATTTTTTCAACATTATCATATTTCGTTAAAATCCCGTGAATTAATTGATTAGCAATAAAACCCGGAAAACCGGTAAAAAAATAAACCTGACTCACCCTTTCACCTCCATAGCCATATTTTTCATCCCATTAAGCGGTAAATACTTTTACATTTTTCTTATCTTTATCTTCTTCATCGTAAGCCTTTTCGATTGCATCCCGATACTTGTTTTCAACCACTTTATATCGGACGGATAGCTTCGGTGTAATTTCACCGCTCTCAACAGTCCATTCATCTTCCACGATAATGATCCGCTTTGGTTTTTCATATTCGGCAAATTGTTGAATCGCTTGTTCTACTTCACTTATTAATAAATGTTGTACCTTTTCATCACGGACAATTTCATTATAAAACTTTCCCTGAATGCCATGTCGCTCCATCCATGGGATTAACTGTTCATAATCAGGTTTTATTAAAGCCACCACAAATTTTCGCTTGTCACCTACAACTAAAGCATATTCGATAAAAGCACTTTCACAAATGGCATTTTCAATTGGCTGTGGAGCGACGTTTTTACCGGTTGATAAAACAAGAATTCTCTTTTTCCGATCAACAATTTTCAAATAACCATCTTCATCCCATTCTCCGAGATCTCCGGTTTTAAACCAATCACCATCAAAGGCTTCTTTTGTTGCTTCTTCATTTTTATAATAACCTTTCATTACACTCGGACCACGAACGAATAATTCCCCGTCATCAGCCATTTTGACTTCAAGGTTAGGTAGAACTTTCCCTACAGTTCCGATTTTAGCCCTAACCATTGGATTGGTTGCTACAACAGGTGCCGTTTCCGATAATCCGTATCCTTCTAAAATAGGGAGATCAATGGCCCAAAAAAAGTTTGCAATATCCCTATTTAGCGAGCCACCGCCTGAGACCAGTCCCCGAAGATTGCCCCCAAGTTGTTTTTTCACCTTTTGAAAAACTAAACGATCGGCAATTTTCCATTTTCTTTTTAACGACTTTGGCATGGTATCGCCTAAAATCAATTCATCGACACGAGCTTTTAGATAAAGTTCATACCTTTCTATTCCCACATTCACTGCCCAATTGAACACTTTTTTCTTAATGGCACTACCTTGTTCGATTTCTTCCATTACCCTTGCATACACTTTCTCAAAAAAACGGGGAACACTGGTCATGACGGTAGGTTGAATTTCCTTTAAATTTTCCGGCAAAGTATCAATACTCTCTGCATAAGCAATTGTTGCCCCGACGGAAAGCAAAGTATAATGTCCTGCCATTCTTTCAAAAACATGAGAAAGAGGTAGGTAGGAAAGTGCTAGATCATCCGGTGTAATTTCAATTAACCAAAACTGGACGGCCTCAATATTCGCCAAAAAATTACCATGAGTAAGCATGACACCGTTTGGTTTTCCGCTTGTACCGGATGTATGAATAATTGTCACCAACTGATCACGATCAATATTGCGCCATCTTTCCTCCCAATCATTTAAAGAATTCCTTTTCCCAATTTCTTCTAATTGAGCAAAACTGATTTCTTTATCCGTTGATGTATAATCATCATTCGCATACATGGTGATAATATAATCAATCGTATCTACCCGACTATCAATAATTTTCTTTCTTTGCATTTCATTTTCAACGACAACTGTACGCACATCCGCATTTTCAAGAATATAACGAACTTGGTGAGTCGGCAAAGTCGGATAAATCGGTACACTCACTGCATTTAAACTTGCCAAGGCAAAGTCTGTGATTCCCCACATCGGATTACTGTTCGAAATAATGGCTACTTTATCTTGCTCTTGGATACCTAAATGATGAAGTCCCGATGCAACATGGATAATTTTTTGCCAAAAGGTACGATAGGTCATTTTTTGATAAATCCCATCTTCTTTCCAAATAAAGGCGGTCTTATTAGAATATTTGTCAATGGTACGATCCAACATTTCCACAAGATTTTCCGGTTTCATCCGATTCCCCCTTTCAAGAAAAAAATGAATTTAAACTTCTGTCGTCCATTCTTGATCTAATTGAACTGCATCAGCATATTTACGTGCCCGATCAACCTGGTTTTTCCGAATTTCAAACTGCCTTTTTGCATATTCCCTCATGATATTTGAATCAAAATCAAATCTTGTTCGTACCCAATCTTGGGCAACTTGGATATCATATAATGTTGTTAAGTATTCAATGACGCCGTATGCATCCGGCCATAATTCATCCATATAATCAATGAAAATTTTAAAGTTTTTCTCATTCCCGGCGACATGTCTTTGGATAGTATAAATCCCGAAACGAAGATGCCGACCTTCATCCTGGTTCAAATAATCAATCCCTTGTAAAATGCCCGGTAACATCCCTGCTTTTTTAAATATTTGGCGAAAAGAGTAATAACCGGTTTCTGCCAAAATCCCTTCAACAATCATATTGTAAACGGTTGCAGCCTTAATGATAGCTTCCGGTGAATCATCGGTATTGAGTCGTTCCATTTTTTCCGGTAATTCTTCATAAAAAATTCGCTTATAACTGTCGCCATGGAAAGAGGTAAGATCAATATTTTGAATCCCAATTTCTTTTTGCCATCTGGAAAATAATTCCGTATGTTTCGCTTCATCAAACATGAAAGTCGACAAAAACATTGTATCTTCCAATCTTCCTTGCCTTGCCATCAGCTGTACCATTGGCAAGATATCTAATGTGACAGCTTCTTCACCGCCGGCAAATGAGGCAACCAGCGGTAAAATCGTTATTCTTTCATCATCGGTCATATTTTCATAATCAATTTTATCCTGTGTAAAATCAATTTCGGCAGGGTCCCATTTCCCGTTTTTCTTCGCTTTTTCCCACAATTTATACATCGGTGATTCCCAATTCAATTGGCTGTCAACAGTTTGAAAACTCTCATGAACCATACAAATACCTCCTTGAAAAATTTGTCAAATTTAGCCGGCACAAACAGTTACTAAATCTTCCTGTTATGGTTTAAGAGAAAGATGTAAAGGAAGAAAATAAGTACCCGAAAGGCCCGATTGGTTCATCTAACCGTCAGTGGAGGATGAAGAAAACCCCACTAATGGAGTTTCACTTTATTAAGAAACGGCCCTTTCATGTAATGAGCCGTTCCGATTGTCAATTTCCAAAATCAATTTCTTCTATAAGCTAGAAATTTACTGCGTTAAGCAAGGTTTGTAGTTTCAGTGCAAGCCCCATATTCCCTTTGATTTTTAGTTTTCCGCTCATAAAGGCAACGGTCGGATTCAATTTTTTTGCAATCATATCTTTGAAATCTTCCGTATTTATCACAAGTATACAAGTTGGTTTCAATTCCTCCCCGCTTACGGCTCTGCCTCCCTTTTCATCAATGATAATTTGATAAGTACCGCCGTCTTCTCCTTGTAAGGTAAATTGATACACACCTTCTTTTCCTTTTGTTATACTCGGATCATGTTTTAATGCCGCATCAATCATTTCAAACACTTCAATGGAACTTGGTTTGGTAAAATTCATTTTAAATCCCTCCAATTTTGTTATTTTCATTCCATTTTTTCGATAATTGTGGCAGTGGCCATGCCAAAGCCGATACACATAACTTGCAGACCGTATTTTCCATCCATATCTTCCAAAGTATGAAGCAAAGTAGTCATTATTCGTGCACCACTTGCACCTAACGGATGACCGAGCGCAATCGCCCCACCTCTTGGATTTACTTTTTTCATATCCGGCTTTAATTCCTTCGCCCACGCTTTAACAACCGAAGCGAAGGCCTCATTAATTTCGATGACATCCATTTGGTCTAATGTAAGTCCGGCTTTCTTTAAAACTTTTTCAGTAGCCGGGATGACTCCGGTTAACATCATGACCGGATCAATCCCGACAACGGATCGGGCAATAATCTTTGCTCGCGGCTTTAGACCGAGTTGTTTGGCTTTCTCGGATGACATCATTAATACGCCTGCCGCTCCGTCACTGATTTGGCTTGAGTTCCCCGCCGTTATTACGCCGGATGACGGATTGAAAGAAGGAGTTAGCTCGGATAATTTTTGTAAATTGGTATCCCTGCGAATCCCTTCATCTGTTTTTATTTCCTGACCGTTTTCTCGAAAGGGTAAAATTTCTCTGGAAAATAAGCCCTTATCTGTCGCTTCAATTGCCTTTTGGTGACTTTCATATGCAAATTCATCCAGTTCTTGTCTTGATAATTGCCAATGCTCGGCAATCAGTTCTGCCGACATCCCTTGGGGTATTACTTGATGCTTATCTAACAGCTGTTCGCTGAAATTTCCGATATCGCTGGCCATTGGTACTCTCGACATATTTTCAACGCCACAAGCAATCACAATATCGTCATCATTAGCCAAAATCGCTTGTGATGCATTATGAATTGCTTGTTGGCTGGAACCGCACATCCGGTTTAAGGAAAAGGCAGGAATTTCTACCGGCAAACCGGCTGCCAAAACGCTCATTCGGCCGATATTGCCTCCTTGTTCATCCGTCATCGTTACACAACCGCAAATGACATCATCTATTTCTGATGGGTCCAATTGGTTCCGCTCTACTAATGACTTTAAAACTGGTACCAATAAATCTACCGGATGAACTTGGATAAACATTCCTTTCTTTCTTCCAATCGGTGTCCGTATTGCGTCAACAATTACAGCCTCTCGCAATCCTCTCCCTCCTTTTTCGAATCTGTAAACCTATCATTCTAGAAAGTAAATAATTCGATACCGCCGGAAACATTTAGTCCAATACCGGTTATATATTTTGCTTTATCTGAAACTAAGAAGGTAATGGCATTGGCAATATCTTCCGGTTGCCCGGGTCTTCTAAAAGCGGTCCGTTTAATCATTCGTTCATTCATGTTCGGATTCCCCATCCGAAAAGCTTCCGATTCGATCACTCCCGGAACAATGGCGTTCACATTAATACCGTGCCTTGCCCCTTCTAACGCCATACTTTTTGTAAAACTTAAGATACCACCCTTTGTTGCTGAATAGCTGGCCTGACCAAAACCACCCAAGGTCCCCGCAACAGAAGATAAATTAATGATTTTTCCGTATTGTTGCTCTTTCATATATGGCCAGACTGCTTTGGTACAATTATATGTTCCGGTTAAGTTGACATTTAAATCTCGTTGCCAAAAATCATCATTTTGGTCCGTAATTTGTGAAACATGATCTAATGTTCCGGCATTATTAACTAAAATATCAATTTTGCCAAATTCCTCTTTTACGTGAGCAAAGACATTTTTTATCTGTTCTCGATCAGTAACATCCATTTTGATCGCCATCGCTTTCCGACCCATTTCCCGAATTTCCATCGTGGTTTTTTCTGAATAAATGACATTTGTGCTCTGCATAATTTGAGCGATCGGACCATACTTTTCCGCCACTTGTTCATTACTGTCATCTGATTCCAGTAAAATATCGGTAATGACGATATCGGCACCGGCTTCTGCCAAGGCAAGTGCTGTTGCTCTGCCAATTCCACGTGAAGCTCCCGTTATAATCGCGGTTTTTCCTTTTAAAAATTCATCCCAACTGGACATGACTCTTACCTCACTTTACCTTTCAAATAAATATTGCTTTTTCTTTATTAAAAAAGGCCGTTAAACCGATTGCCGGTTCATCCGTTAAAAATGTTTCAGCAAACGCTTTTGCTTCAATTTGTAATCCTTTTTCGATCGGCAAATCAGCGGCATTGACCGCCCGTTTTGCTAAACCCATTGCTTTCACAGCGCCTTGAGCCAACAGTTCCGCAAATTCCGTCACTTCCTGTTCGAAATGTTCCGGATTTACCGCCTGATGAATAAGACCAATTTCTTTCGCTTCCTTTGCTTCCAATTGTTTGGCAGTAAAAATCAGTTCAAGCGCTTTTGCTCTTCCAACGAGTCTTGTCAATATTTGTGTTCCGCCTGCACCGGGTAAAATTCCAAGGGATACCTCCGTAAGACCGATTCGCCCTTTGCCCATGATTCGAAAGTCACATGCCATTGCCAACTCGCAGCCACCTCCTAAAGCATGGCCGTTAATGGCTGCAATTACTGGTTTTTCAAGTGTGGAGAAGCGGTGAAAACAGTTTTGCATGCGCATACTCCCTTTTTCAATACCGTTTTCTTCTCCTGCATAATCGGCTGAATTGGCAATCATCGCTTTTAAATCTGCCCCTGCTAAAAAAATCTTTGGATGTTGGCTTGCGATAACAATGACACGCACATCCGGATCGTTTTCTAATACATCGGCAGCTTTTTCGAGGTCATCCATTAACGTATCATTAATCGCATTTACAGGAGGATTGTTTATCATTAGCCAAGCTACACCTTTGTCTCGCTTATGAATGTTAATCGTTGCAAATTCCATGTTCACACCTCCAATCCGTAAATGTGATGTGTATGAATACTCGTTTTTAATACAATCTATTCAAATTGCCTGCTTTTCCCTGATAAAAACGTTTCCATTCAATTGTATAAAACGTGTTTCATACACATTAAATCAGACTCGAATGTTATACGGGGCATATTGTCGGCGAGCAACAACCAAATGCTGAATTTCATTTGTCCCTTCGAAAATATCAAATACTTTTACATCTCTATACCATTTTTCCACCAAGTGACCGGTTAATCCAACCGGTCCAAGCAAGTCTAAACATTTTTTACAAACGACAAGAGCCATTTGACCGGCAAGTGCTTTACACATTGCGGCTTCTTTCGCATTTTCTATTCCGATATCTGCTTTCCAGGCAGCTTCCCAAGTTAGCAATCTTGCAGCTGCAATGTCCTGATCTGCCTCGGCAAGCATTTCCAAACTAATTTGATATAAACGGCCATGTTTTGGAAATTCCTTTTTTACTATGTCCAATGTGTATTCATATGCCGCTCGTGCTATACCAATCGCCATAGCTGCTACAATGGGCCGGGTGCTGTCGAACGTTTTCATGGCTACTTGAAATCCGGAAGCCTTTGAAGCCCTTTGTTCATAAAGTTTTTCTCCACCCAAGAGATTTTCTTGGGGAACGAAGCAATCTTCAAAAACTAATTCAGCTGTTTCATTGGCACGAAGCCCCATTTTATCTGCTATTTTCGGACAGGAAAAACCTTCCATTCCTTTTTCAACAACAAATGCCCGATGTCCCGCTCTGCCGAGAGACGGATCAACCGTGGCAAAAACAACCACCCATGATGCCCTGGCTCCATTTGTAATGAAGATTTTTTGACCATTTAAAATATAACCTCCCCCTACCTTTCGGGCTGAGGTTCGGATTCCTGATGCATCCGAGCCCGCATCGGGTTCTGTTAATGCATATGCCCCCCATCTCGGCTGATCTGCTGTAAAAATCGTTAAAAACCGCTCTTGTTGCTCGGGAGTACCGCTCGTCATGATAGGAGGTCCTCCAAGTCCCGGACCGGGCAAAGATAAAGTAATGGCGGCATCTCCCCATGCCAATTCTTCCATTGCAATAACACCCATTCGGTTTGCTTCATTTTCTTTTTTCGGTCGCCCGTTTTTTGCTTTATCCCCCTTAAAAGATGCCGTGTTTAAATGAATCCCCATTTGATTCATTTGATTTAAAAATTCTTCCGGTACTTTTTTTAACCGTTCGGCTTCCAAGGCAATGGGTCGAATTTCATATTCAGCTAAATAATGAGTCAACTCTTTCATTTGTTTTTGTTGTTCAGATAATTCAAAGGAAATCATAATCGGGCCACATCCTTTTCCTCTTCGACCAGTCGTTTTCCATATTGCAGTAGCAGGTCTTTTTCTTTCCCGTATAACATGACCTGTGCTTGGGCATCTCGCATCCACTTTTCTACCGGGTATTCCCTGATAAATCCGTGCCCGCCTAACAATTGAACGGCAGAGTCAGTCGCAAAACAGACGGCGCGATGGGCACGTTGTAAGCCTCTTAAAGCCAGGCTATCGTTCGTTGATTTTCTATCGGTATTGACTGCTGCTTCCAGAACTAGATTATTGGCTGTTTTTCCCTCAATCGCCATTTTTGCGATCCGAAATGATACCCCTTGAAATTTCGCTATTTCCTGACCAAAGGCATATCTTCCGGCTGTATATTCAGTTGCATAATCGAGAGCTGCTTCCGCCAAACCGACTTCTTTTGCTGCCTGAAGAATTTGGATTCTACCCCGTGCTTGAGTTATCACCTTTTCCGCTTGGTCACCAATACTGAGTACTTGACTCTTCGCAATTTTCTCCCGATGAAATTGAAGGGATGCAATTCCGGAAGAAACTAAACCAAACTGATTATTTTCTTCCTTCTCCCAGTCACCATGATCGAGATAAAAGATCACTTTCCTTCCGAAAGAATCTGTCGTACTTATGACAACAAAATGAGCTTGCATGGCTAATCTGGTTGGGAGAGTCCGACCACTCAGGATATATCCATCACCATCATTTTCTAATTGTATGGTACTGCCCCAATCCATTTCCTGATCAACAGCTTCCGTATAGGCGATCGTTTTATTTTCAGCAGATAAATATTTTTCTCTAAAAGTTTGCATTTCTTCTGTTTCCGGTAATAAGCGAATTAGAGAAGCTGCATCCCCTGCTCCGGGTAGGCTTTGGATAAAATCTAAGTCCCCGTAACTAAGCGCTTTTAATATTTGCACTTGGGAAATGAGTGGCAGTTCTAATCCATGCCAACTTTCCGGTAATTCCATATCTAAAAATCCGAGCTCACTCATTTGAGATAATGTTTCTTGTAAACCTTCACTGTTTTGATCAACTTCTTTAATCAGTGGCCTGATTTTATTTATTGCCAGGTCTTTAGCAACTTCAATAAAGGCTGTCTCTTCTTCTGTCGGGCGAAATGAAATCACCTAGACGTTCCTCCTCGTTTCGTTCATCTTCTTTCTATTTTGCTGTTTTTAATGAGGATAAATAAGTTTGTAATTTTAAGGCCAGCCCTTTATCCCCTTTAATTTTTAACCTTCCGTTCATAAATGCTTCGGTTCCATTTAATTTTCCTTCTGTTGCCTTTTCAAAGTCTTCTTTTAGAAAAATCATGGTGCAATTAGCTGCTTCTTGCTCTCCTTCAACTATTTTGCCATCTGCCCCATGGATAATTAGTTGATAGACGGAATTGTCATCATGAAATTGAAATTGATAAACAGCATCTCTTCCTCCCAAGAAATTCGGATCAGCTTTTACCGCTGTTTCCAATTTTTGAATGAGTTCTTTTACTTCTGCCATCTGAATCCACTCCTTATTTGATTTCACAAAATTTTGTGTTGTCTACATATTATAGTTTTTTCTGTTTAAAACATATTCCGTACTTAGTCGTGTTAAGAAACGGCCAATTTGGTTTTTCCGAAAATTATACGTTACTCTGTAATCCAGATGTTGCCGGTAAGTAGGAAACTAGATTAATAATTGCTTCCTTTGATTCGCCCGCATGGTTACCGGTTCGATTAATGAATTGTTCTTTTCGGTATTTCCGTTATTGGTATTATTTGGCTCGTTGTTTGGGTTTTCCGGCTGGCTGTCATTTGGGGTTTCTTCTTGCTCCGGTGTTACTGGTTCATTATTGTTTTGTTCTTCAGGTGCATGATTTTCAACGTTTTCTGTAGTATTTTGATTTTCTGCCGGATTCTCATGAACGCTTTCATCCTGATTGTTCTCTTCCTGTGCGGGATGATCCAGTTCACCTTTTAATAATTTGATAAGATAATCAAATAAATCATCGGTTCCTTTAATGTCCTCGATTTTATAGGCTTCCGGTAAGAATGCTTCGATCTTCGCCTTACTATCCGGATTTGCTTCAAGTAAACTTTTTAATTCTGCCAATTTTTGTTGTCGTTCCTGTTGATCCGTCCCTTGTAACATCATTTTTTTTAAATTTGGACATTCACTTTCAAAACAACTATTTACTTTCATATTCGGAATAGAAATATTTTGAACAGACTGAGAAACTAACGTCATTTGGACATTTTCCAAACAAATCCAAAGGAGCTTACTTGGTTTACATAAACCAGAAAACTCAGGCATTTTTCCGTCAATGGTTTTTGCTTTTAGATTTTTAACAGGTATTGGTCCGGGCGATTCGATATTCAGTTTCAAATTTCCAAATCCACCGGTGTTTAATGTTTTCGTAATTTTTAAACCTTCAATTTGCCCATCCGGTATGTTAACGTTTCCAAATAAGGCTCCAAGTAAATCGATGGTCCCTTCAACTTTATCCGACGAGACAACAAAACCGCCGCTGTGTTGTTGGGCAGCAGGTTCAGCCGCATGAATTTCCTTTCCATAGAAATTTTGGAGAAATAATCCTAATAAAAACATAAAAATAAAAGCTTGGATAATTTTGTTTGTCATTTTCATTTTCTTTCACCACCCTTTTACTAATATGAAATTCCTATACTATTGGACGAAAAACAAATGATTCGTTTAACGATAAGTAAACCTCCTTCCCTATAGGTTGGTGTATAAAATATTTCAATTTTTCTATTATTTTAACTGGTAAGATGATAAAAAACTACCCGACAAATTTAGGGGAATTGAATGTGCAAAATCTACACATCACTCAAATTACAGTGAACGGAAAAATAACATTGGTCCAGAACGCACGAATTTCAACCATAAATATGAAATTTCAAGCATTCTTTTCCATTAATAAAATATAATTCATTGTAAGGAAAATGTAGTCAAAATGGATTGTGAAAGTAATACAGACAGAATGACATTTTCTAGTGTTGTTTCGCTTTCTGACATTTTTATATTTCTATTAATTGAATATTTCTTTTTATTGCAAATTAAAAAAGGTTTGCTAAAATGTAATTAACGATTTTACATCCAGTCATCATGCATGAATTCAAACATATATTCTTTTCCTTTATGTTAAAAATATCAATACTTGGAGGGAGGTTTTGTTATGTTTATGACGTTAAACGACCAAATGAATACACTATTTCAAAGAGGTTTAACTGTAATAAAGGATAATTATGAAGACATACAGAAAGAATTGCACTGGGTTATTCAGCAATATAAACGCAATAATAAAAATATCGCAGAAGCTATGGAAGACACCTTCCGTTTTTTGACTGAACATCTGATTCATGCTGAATTTCCGTTAAATCATTTTATTTCGAACCTGCCTTCAAAAATGAACACAAATCCATTCATCCTATTATTACTGGAAAATGTTGTCCATAAAGTCCTTCAAGAAAATGCAAAAAAGACGCATCATGATCATTTTTCAATACATTATGTTTTTACAAAGATTAGTGAAGAAGTTTTCTTGTTTCCCTACCAAAAAAACTCAAGTTTAAAAGATTTTATTAATCATCTTGTTGCTTCCCACCAATTGCCGATTGATTCGATCATTGTAGCTGAAAACATAAATAATTGTTTTGTTGCGACTCAGGTCTATACAAAAAACCCGTCATCTTTATCTTTACCAGCCGAAAAATTGGAAGCGGATACAATTTATGATTTAACAGAAATTTTATATAATTATATTACAGGAAATAAAAACAATCTGTCGGCAGTCCCAATACCGTATGATCATGTTACCTTGATCGTTTTTTTACCGAGAGAAGACATTTCAAAAGTGATTCCTTTTCTTACTTTCACCCTAAAAATGTATAACGATAGTCAAAAAAGTTTACTAATAGCGAAACAATCCCAGCAATGGAAAGACTCGGTGATTATGTTTAATGAGAAGGTAATGGGTTCGCAAACCTATACCGATGCCCTACAAAATATTGCCAGCGGTTTTGTGGAATTTCTTCCGTTCGAACGCAGTGCACTCTTCTCCTATAATAAAAACGAACAAACAGGTCTTGGTCTGTACGGACATCATATAGATAAAGAGGCAATTAGAAATATTACAGAAAATGTGCAAAATCTTCCATTAGTTCATAAGCAGTTAAAAATTTTAGAGAATTTTGGGCGGAGACTTAAATATATCCAACCGCTTTACATTCGGGATGCAAAAGGTATTTTTCCCGAACAATATATCAATCAATTCGAATTAAAATCTGTTGTGGTTGTCCCGGTTTATTTATCATCAAGTAATAAACTATTAGGGGCTGCTATACTCGATCAAGGTCCATGGCAGTATTTCAAAATCGATAAAGATACTTTTTTGGCCCTTATCAAGTTTGGGCAAAGTGCCGGTGAAATTTTGGCTAAATACGATAAGGAAAGGAAATCAGGGAAAAAATGGCATTTTTCACCTCGAGAATTAGAAGTGCTGAAGTTATTAGCTGAGGGGGCGTCAACATTTGAGGCGGCCATTGAAATGCATTTAAGTGAGTACACAGTAAGAGATTATGTATCCGCCATCATGCAAAAAATGAATGTAAAAAACAGGACGGAAGCTGTTGCAAAAGCAATAAGAGAGGGACTCATCTAATGCCTTGATTTTCTTATTTAGGTGCATCCCTTGATTCACTATCATTGTTTCTGGCTCATCAATAATGGAAATAGTTTGAAGTCTAAGTATGCTGTGATATGCTTCCTGTCAAGTATTAGATTTTTCGGCAAATACGGTTCTGCTGTCGCCTAATTTTCTTTACTGCCTACTTGACAGGGAGCAATATTTGGCACATCCTTAGGTTTTGCTTTTCCTCAAGTCAGAGAAAACTTTTCTGCCGGGGATTACATTCATTATTTTTTCTCTTCTTCTTTTTCATTTTCTGCATCATTTAAGCTGATTTTTTCGCAACCGACATAAAGACAAGAATACACTTCTAAATCCGGTTTTGCCTTAGCCAGCCCTTTTACGTACGGATAAACAATATCCTTAAAGTTCTCGCTTACTCCTTCTTCTTCCAATATCCCGTATACATAAAGTTTTTTTTCATCAAACAGTAATGCCACATTGCCAAGTGCCTTCTCTTGTCCATTTACCACATTTAAAATTTGAAATTGAGGTGTAATAACTTCAGGTGAAAAATAAATTTCCAATATGATCTTCTCCTTTTACGTATATTGCAATTTTTCAAATAAACTATCTTCATTTGCTTTATTTTTATTCTGTCCTTCCTCTTTCTTGCCAACCTTAATAAAGAATAGACTTAGCAGACAAACAAACAGTGTTAATCCTGCAGTGGTCAAAAACATACCGGTCCTTAACCAATCCATTAATGTACTATAGATCGGCGGACCTATGGCAACACCTAAAAATCGAACGGAGCCATAAATGGACGTGACAAACCCGCGTTTTTCGGTAGAGACACTGCCGGTGATAAAACTGTTAATACAAGGAAGAGCCAAGCCTGTCCCGACACTACTCACAACTAAAACCGCAAAAAACGGAATCAATTGTTTAAAAAATACAAGCGATGCAAATGAAATTGTCATGAGTAAAAGTCCAATTACAATAAGTTTTTTCATGAGTTTCATGTTCTTTCCTATTTTGGTTCCGGTAATATAGGAAGTTGTTGTCATGAACAAAAGAGGAACTGCCAAAATCCCGCCCTTTAAAACACCATCAATTTTGTAATCCTTCTCCAACACATCAGATATGTAAAAAAGGATACCGAATAAAGTAAATAGACATGTCGCCCCAGTTAAATAGGCAACAGACAACCACCTTCCTTCTGATTTAAAAACTGAAACCAATCCTTTTACATACTGACCAACTGGTGGAGGTTCAGCCTTTTTTTTCTTTTCCTTAATAAAAAAGATGGTTAATAAGATCGAGATCAGACAAAAAAGGGGAAATGCAAAAAAGGCCGCATACCAAACGATTAAGGCGAGTAAAGAACCGATAATCGGACTAATTACTTTTCCAAACCCGTTTGAAGCTTCAACAAGTCCTAAAACTTTACTTTGTTCCCCGCCTTTAAATAAATCTCCCGCCAAAGCCATTGCCATGGAAGTTGTCCCGGCTGCACCAATCCCTTGCATGATTCTTCCTGCGAGCACCCATGTATAGGCGCTATCAAACCATGCAGATGCTGCACCCGCCAGTAAGCCTCCTAACCCGTATAATGTTAACGACGGGATAACAACAGCTTTTCTGGAAAAACGGTCCGATAAATAACCTAAAATCGGAATCATGATCGCTGCTGAAATAGAAAAGGCAGTAATAACTAAACTTGTTTGAAATTGGCTAATATCGAGTTCAGATTTCATTTTCGGCAAGATCGGAATTAACATTGAATTTCCTAAGACAAGAATTAAAGGAATCGATCCAATGGCTGTTATCGTTAATCCCTTATGTTTTTGCTTTGACAAGGATACTCCTCCTGACACTAAAGTTAATGCAAACATATTGTTCGAAGTTTCCACCCAATTTATACAGCAGAGATTCATTATAACTCTGCCCAATTTTTGAGAAAATCACCCAATGTGTAAACATTCGCCTAAAATTTGAATAAATTATCTTTAGAAAAGTGAGGTGTTAAAATATGAATTTCCTATCTATTCCGAAGAGAAAGACGGGTAATCGTGTATGCGGAATTACTTCCGTCATTGATTTGGGGATTCCACTTGGCGTATTACAATCGATTCTTGAGGATTATAGTCCATATATTGATTTTGCTAAAATCGGGATCGGTACGGCCTATGTAACGCCCCGCTTACAAGAGAAAATAAATTTGTACAAAGCTTATCATGTCAAACCGTTCTTCGGAGGGACATTTTTTGAAAAATGCTATCATCAGAATAAACTGAAAGAATACGTTCAGACTTTAAACGAATTTGAAATAGAATGGATCGAAATATCGACAGGGACTTTAGATATACCTCTTGAAGAACGATTGCAATTAATTTCGATGTTAAAAAATGATTTTCATTGCTTGGCTGAGGTTGGCTCAAAAGATAATTCATTCGATATGCCTGTTGATGATTGGAAACAGGAAATAAAGTTATTACTTGAAGCCGGAAGTACCTACTGTATTACAGAAGGTAGAGATTCCGGGACATCCGGTATTTATGAAAAAAATGGTGAGATCAAATCCAATTTAATTCATGAACTAATAAAAGACATTGATGTCAATAAAATTATTTTCGAAGCACCGACACCGAGACACCATATGTTTTTTATTAACGAATTCGGTGCGAATGTCAATTTAGGGAATATAAAACTTACCGATGTACTTGCTCTCGAAGCTGAACGATGCGGTCTTCGCAGTGAATCATTTTTTATGGAGGGATAGGATGCTTTTATCTTTAGTCCGTCACTTGCCAACCGAATGGAATAAAAAACAATTACTACAAGGGAAAAGAGATATCCCTCTTTTACCGGTCACTGAAGAAACGATAACTTCCATTCAAAGGAATTTGGAAAAGTTAAAAAAACAGCCGTCCTTCGATATTGCCTTAGCAAGTACATTACAACGAACCCAACAGACAGCAGCCTTATATGGCATCCAACCGGAAATCGACGGACTACTAGATGAACTCGATTTCGGCCCATTCGAGGGAAAAACAAAAGCTACCTTATTTCGCCAAGATGGTGAAAACTGGTTGGCTGATCCGCAAAAATCAATTTTAAGAACGAATATTGAAGACTTGGAAGAAAGAATTAAACTTTTTTTAGAAAAATATAAAAAGTATCATCATGTATTAGTGTTTGGACACGGTTCCTGGATTAGGGCAATGCTTTCCTATGTTCAATTTGGCAACCTCAAGCAAATGAACAGGTTAACTGTAGAAAATAATATGTTAATCCAAATATTAGTAAATGGCAAAGGAGAATGTTAGATTGAATCATTTTTTGACATATGAAAATTGGGATGAAGATGAAGCAACGGCCATCATGGATGAAGAAAAAGATTATTTTGGAATATTAAAGTGGGCATATTCCCAGTATAATGACAAAATTATTTATGCCTGCAGTTTCGGTGCTGAAGGAATTGTATTGATTGATTTAATCAGCAAAATTAAAAAAGATGCCAAGATCATTTTTTTGGACACAGATTTACATTTTCAAGAAACATATGATTTAATTGAAGAAGTAAAAAAGCGTTATCCTTCATTGCAAGTGAAAATGGTTCGACCGAAGTTAACGCCTCTTGAACAAAAAGATCGGTATGGTGACGAACTATGGACGCGGGAACCAAACCTTTGTTGTTATTTGCGAAAAATTGCTCCGCTTGAAGAGGCTTTAAAAGATTCAGTTGCCTGGATTTCCGGACTTCGACGCGAACAATCCCCATTAAGAAAAAATACACAATATATTAATCTAGACCACAAATTTAAAAAAATAAAAATTTGCCCGCTCATTCACTGGACTTGGGATGAAATCATGACATACATTGAATTAAATAACCTTCCATATAATCCACTCCATGACCAAGGCTATCCGAGCATTGGTTGTGCCCCGTGTACGAGACCGATCAAAGAAAATGAAGACTTTCGTGCAGGAAGATGGTCCGGCATGGCAAAAACCGAATGCGGACTACATGTGAATTAACACCCTGTATCAATCGGTATTACTTTATAATGCTTAATAAAATAAGATGACGAAACCAATCTATGTCCAAGGACAAGAACGAAGAACACGATTATCGTTAGTTAAAACCAATTGGATATATACGGGCAGCCCGTCCTCCAACTATCTTCTTTGTTGAATCTCTTGATTGCCGTTAAGATGAAATAAAGGAAACTTGTCGTCATGAAACACACACTGGTCAGGACGTCCAAGTTTCCTTTATTTTCTTCTCCATGACAAGGATAAAGAAGGAATTTTAGGGACTTCCAATACATAAATATAATCAATCACCCGTGTTGAAAGAAACTGACAAATAATAGCAAATAGAATGATTTTATAATCAATGACAACAGAAGTAAGGAGAAAAATACACAAATTAATCCAAAACATGACCACCCCTGGATTCCAGTTTCTAATTCTCGCAATCATTAACGACGGAATGACCATGCCTCCGCTCGATGAACCAACCCGAATCAAAGTTCCGACACCAATTCCGTAAAAAATACTTCCCAACAACAGATCAAGGCCGATATGTATATGTGTCAAAAACACATTTTCGGTCATATAACTGACTGTTAATGAAGTTGTTGCCACCGATAAAATCGTCTTAATAGTCCAAGTAAAACCGAAATAATTCAGGGCAAAAATTAAAAAAACAGCATTTGCAATCCATAAAGCAAATCCTAAAGGAAAATGAAAAAAATGATTAAGCAGAATCGCTAATCCAGCACCGCCGCCAGAAGGAATATTATGGGGAAATAAAAATAAAGACATTGCCAAGCCTTGAATTACTGCTCCGAAGAATAACAATATGTAAATAATGATTTGTTTTACCATATGATCTTTCCCTTTTTTATCTGATATGCCACATGAATCCCCCCGTTTCCCCTTCTTGTCCATTTTATGAAAAATCGAGTCAGATTATGATTAGGAACAATTCAATTTCCCACTTCTATTTAGGAACCGTTATCATTCACTATGTCCTAAAATGTCATCAATGGGACGTACGGACGCACAACCATTATGTGTCAAAATCTTTCTAATCACTATTTCTCTATTCTTATCATTCATGTAAAATAAAAAGAAAGGAAATACATAGGAGGAGCTTGAAATGGAAGATATCATTGCAACTATTATGATGTTTTCAATACCCATTATCGCAATTGTAACATCACATCTCCGAAAACAGTCTGCAATTAAACAAAAATTAGTTAAAGAGGAAATTGAGTTGGAAAAATTAAAACAGGAAAATTATTTACTGGAGACTGAGAAGCTAAGACTGGAATTAGAAAAAATGCAAAAAATCGATTTTAAGGATGATAAAACGAATTCATTATAACTGTGCTCAATAATTAGGAGGAAAAAGTTAAAAGAAGTGCATTTTTGGAGTATCGAGCCTATACTGTTTTATATGTGAAGATTGGAACAGCAATTTGTAAAAAGTCGAAAGCTATTTTTTTCTTGACAGGTAACGAGGACCGAATTTGTATCCGGTCCTCGATTTACACCATATGTCGAAAACTTACAGTACCCCTGCACTGCCACCGTCAATATTAACAGAAGTTCCCGTCACATAGGAAGCTGCATCGGAGACTAAAAAAGTTATTACTTTCGCTGCTTCTTCCGGTTCGCCAATTCGTCCCAGTGGGATATGTTTTCCGGTTTCTTTGGAATATTCATCCCAGGTTAAATCAGGTCTTTGTTTTTGCCAAATTTTTTCGATCTGATCGCTCCGAACTAAGCCGATACATACGGTGTTGACTCGGATATGATCAGAGCCTAGATCTTTACTCATTGCTTTTGTCAATGCCATGCCCGCTGCACGGCTGACACTTGTTGGTAAAGATGACGCACCTGGAGTCTTGGCAAGAGCAGCAGTCACGTTAACAATGGCACCATGCCCACTCTTTCGCATATATGGAATAGCAAAGCGTGAACAATGGATCGCACCAAACAATTTTAAATCTAAATCTTGTTGCCATAGTTCTGTCTCAACAGTTTCAAACGGATTTGCTGAACTTGTACCGGCGTTATTTACCAATATATCTAATCCGCCATAAAAATCTGCTGTTGTAGTCACGGCCCGTTTACATTCAGCTTCTTTTCTAACATCTGCCTCTATGATCAATACTTCCTCATTCGTTTGTTCTTTTATTAGCGATTGTGCTTTTTCCAATCCATCTAAATTTCTCGCACATATTGCCACCTTTGCCCCTTCTTTTACAAGTTGGAGTGCTGTGGCAAGCCCAATTCCTTTACTTCCCCCGGTGACTAGAGCAATTTTATCTGTTAGTCCTAATTCCATCTCATCCTCTCCCCCTTCTTTTAACTTTCATAAAATACTTTATAAGCCTCATAACGAAAGCCATAATATTGGTAATTCTGCTTTTGATACATTTCTCTCGGTGTATCTTCCCCTTCTGCGATTAAAATTACCCAATGATCCGGGAAGTGATCCATAACATACTTTTGTAAAGCAGTGCCCACACTTAAGTTTCGGTATCTTTCCATTACTTGCAAGTTATCTAACTCCACTGTTTGGTCACGAATGATACAGTCAACTGTCCCCACCGGTTCTCCTTTATAATAAGCCAATAATTGCAGGAATGAAGAGTCTTCAAAATGTCTTCGGTGAATCTTTGCCTTTTGTTTCGCAAATTCTACACCGAATTTTACATCAAAACCAAATTGTAAATCAAGATAATAAGGAAATGTATTCTCATCGACCGCAGTAACAATGACTTCCGGATTTAATACTCTATATTTAAATTCTTTTGGGCGGATTGCATATAGCTCTGTAAAACTATAAATATATTGCTCTTTTAAAAAATAATCAATAAATTCTTTTGCAGGTTTCTGATTAGGAGGGAAGTAGAACTGAACATGGTTTTGTCCATTTCTCTTATGAAATTCAAGTAAATAATCAGCAGCGTGAGCAAACTCTTGTAATGATGGCATTGATTTAAACTGAATAAAATTTCCGCTGTAATATATTAACATTTCCGGAAAATGAACATGTTTGTATAAATCATTTTCATAAACTACCTGACCATAGTAGTGAATATGATTATAAGTAATTGTCAACGTGCAACACCCTCTCCACCTGTTAATTGTAAAACAAAAGAAGTCAGGAAAACTTCCGTAAAAGTATGCAAGAAATGAGCCTAAAAAAATCATGCTTGGTAAAAAGATTATAACATCCTTTCATAAGCAAAAAAAGAGGTCTGTACGAAAATTAATACAGACCTCTTTTATCGTTTTTATTATTTATCCGATTTTTCTTTACTATAATTAAATTTTGTTCGATCGACTGGTTTAAAACCTTCAGGGGTATAGAACCGCAACAAGTCGCCGTTAACCACCTTATCGGACAGATACAATTTATATTCAACTTCTTCTTTCCATTCGTCAGCCAATTGTTTTTGACTGTCATCGAGTGGAAGACCAGTTGTGGCATCATAATATTTTCCATCAAGTGAATAAATGCTTGGACTTACAAAATCACCGTTTCTAAATGGAACTACTTCATTATGATTTGGAGATAATAAATCTGTACCAAATTGCACAAAATCTTTCGTATCAATTCCTAACAAGTGTAACACAGTTGGAAGTAAATCGATTTGGCCACCATACGTTTGCATGACACCACCTTGCATTCCTGGTACATGGATAAATAACGGTACCCGTTGAAGGTTTGCACTTTCCACTTTATCCACTTCGGTTCCAATGATTTGTGACATGGCTTTATTATGGTTATCAGAAATTCCATAATGGTCACCATACAAAATAATCATTGTATTATCGTACAAACCGGATTCCTTGAGATCATTAAATAATTGTGCGATCGCTTCATCTGCATAACGGGCAGTTTGAAAATAATTGTCCACAGTTGAGTCCCCGGTTGAAGCTTTTTCAATTGTCGCTAAATCTTGATCCATATCAAACGGATAATGATTTGATACAGTAATCAATTTTGCATAAAACGGTTGTGGTAAAGTTTTTAATTTATCCATTGACTGTTCAAAGAAAGGTTTATCCATTAAACCATATTCAGCCATATCTTCATCGGAACTGAAATTGTAATAATCTGCATCATAAAATTTATCGAATCCAAACGATTTATAAATTTCATTCCGGTTCCAGAAACTGCCGCCATTACCATGAAACACAGCAGATGTATAACCATATTCTTTCAAAATTGCAGGAGCAGCTTGGTACATATTTCTTCCCTTTGTAATGAAGGCTGATCCTTGTGGCAATCCGAAAATTGAGTTTTCCAGCATAAATTCAGCATCAGACGTTTTTCCTTGTGCCGTTTGATGGAAGAAATTATTGAAATATAGTGTATTTGGATCATTCACTAAGGAATTTAAGAACGGTGTGACTTCTTCACCATTCAATTTGTAATTGATCAAAAAGTTTTGGAACGACTCTAAATGGATGTAGAGAACATTCATACCTTTTGCCTTACCAAAATATTCCGGATTTGGCTCAGCATAATTTGATTTTGTATAGTTAATCACTTCGGTAATATCGTTACTGTCTGCAAGTACTCTTTGTGCAGAAGCTTTTGTACTTTCTACCGCATCATAAATCGTGTAATTGTACATTCCTAAATATTTCACAATATAGTTACGGTCAAAACCACGAGTCAATAATTCCGGGCGGTCTGCTTCGGAAAGACCTAAATTCAAACAAGATATTCCGAGAGCCAATGAAATTAATGCAATTGCTCTTTTTCTGTTGAATTCCGTTGTTTCCTTTACAATTCTCTTTGATGCACGTAAATAAATAATCGTAACTACATCAACAAAGAATAAAACATCATATGGTCTCAGTAAAGCAATAACACTACCGCCTAAATTCCCAAAGTTTTGTGTTTGAAATATTGTCGGCAATGTAATGAAATCACTAAAGAAACGATAATAAACAACATTTGCATATAAAAGAATGCTCAATAGTGTATAAATAACTACTAACAAAGTATACCTTTTCCGACCTTTAAAAAACATAGCAAACCCTAGAAATAACATTGCAGATCCGAGTGGGTTAATAAATAACAAAAAATGTTGTAAAGCCCCATCCACACCTAAGTCGAATTGTGTCATTTGGGTAATATATGTTTTAATCCAAAGCATCAATACGGCCAAGAAGTAGAAACCGATAAATTTATTGAACAAATTAACATTTTTTCCAAGTAAGTTTTTCATAATTACACCTACCTCTAGTCCATTATTATTACACAAATTTCATTGCTTGTACATGAAAAAAGAACCCAATTATTTATTTTTAAATTTGTGAGGGAACCAGTTTTTAAATTTACAAAACGCTACAAACCTTTAACATTACTTAAATAATAATGTTGTAAAATATCCCTATACAAGTATATTACGAAACTTCTATTTGTCAAGTCGACCATTCAACCTGTAGAAACTGTCACGAGAAAAAAGCAGCTTACCTGATTTTACGAAATTAAGAAACCTTCTCCTATTAGTATGATACCATAATTTACTAATCTCATCACCTATTTTCGTAAACACCATATTTTGAAGATGTTAAATGAATCACCAACATTTTTTAAATTTGGAAATCGTTCATATTTATATGTTCATTTCTTCCTTTTGTGAATATTAATTTAACCATTTGCACAGGGTCAATATCATCAAAAGATGCAATTTAAGTTGGCATGACTCCTTTAATGCTTGCTATCTTAATTCAAATTCGGCTAAAGAATGCCCTTCCATAACTATAAAAAGAAACTTTTTGCTTTTTTAACTAATTTTACCGTTCCTTCATCATGATTATTACGGAATACTGAAATTATGACAGTATTTATCAAGAAATCAATAAAAAATTGTTTTGCCATAAAGTCTCCTTCAATTGCCAATTAGCAGTTAGTATTACAATTACAAAAAATACAAATTTAGTCAACTCGACTAAAGAACTATCCGGAAAGAATAAAATTGTCGAAAAAGGGTGTAATTGATAGAAAAAATGAGTAATTAGGCTGAAATAAGTGATATATTATTCCTATTTCATAAGATGAAAACGAAATCATAAGGAGTCATGAATTTTTTTGGGGTGAGTTTCTTTGTTTGAGGAAATAATCACGAACCATAACGAAGTCCTTATTTCGTGCTCGATAAAGGACTTCGCTATTCGATACCTCGTCAAAAGAAGAAACGACAGATGTAATTACAGCGGGCCTCGGACAGATCATTTAATCGAACAGAAACCATCACCGATTGCAGTTCGTTGTATGAAAGGAAAGCCTGTTTTTATCGGTAAAATAAATGAAGGTATCATTACGTTTGTTTGTTGTGTAGGTATCATATGGATGACCAATTTACGGATTTTTCTCGCTGATCATTTTTTTAATATTTTCAAGATCTTTCATCGATAACCGGCTCAACGACTGTTTAATTTCCTTCTCGATTTGTTTTCGATTGTTTTCTAGGTAGTGCTCCCACCATTCCCGTAGTCCTTTTGTGTGATTCAATAAATATTCAAGATCAATTTCCTCAATTTCTTCGTCTGATAAATAAGATAGAACGGAAGCAAGCATTTGCGATAAATTCTCGACTTCACTTTCCTCTCCGGTGTTATTTTCATTATTTTTGTCAGTTTCATTTTTTGAAGTTGAGTTTTTATTTTTTAATTCATTGATTGGGGTCGGTTTTCTAGGCATTATTTTCCTCCTATATTTGTTAATCTTCATATATTATTCCCATAATTTTGGTTAAAAATATCCTTCTTTAGAAAAGTGAATGAAAAGCATAATAAAAAGTGGATCATGATATTGGTTATTATCACGACCCACTTAGTCCAACCTTACAGGAGACCCAACCATACCATACATCCTATTTGTAAAAAGCCACTAATTGTGAACTTTTACATGATTCGGATCGGGTTGTTTACACTTTTTATATAACTTTTCGTTTACAGCCTATTAAGGTCTGCCATTTGGAAGTGTACCCTTTAGGATGCTCTCGTCAGCTCCGGATTTCATTTTAATCTTTCCTAGTGTTCAATTATTTGACACTCATACCATTGTTTTAAAAAGATTGAATAGAGTTTAACCAATTGATTGTGAAGCCTTCCAAATTTGAAGATCCATACTTTAGTGGATCCCTAATTTTAGATAAAGGTTCACGACAGATAAATATATTGCAACGATATGCCGACTAATATACTTATCTTTTTTCATGATTCCTATTATCCATTGTTAGCGAATCATAAAGTGATGATCTTTCAAATTTTGTTGGCTTTTCTCGCTCGGCTGACTCAAATCTTTTTCAATTCTTTAACAGGAAAATTATCGGTGGAATCACCACTTTCATTCCCTTTAAGAATTTAATACGCCTAGTTTATATTCAACGGAACTAACTAGGATGGTTGAGTCTCCTGCAAGGTTGAAAAATAACTTGTTTCTCTTTTATATTTTTATATTAGCATACCTCTTCAAAAAAGTCTGTGAATAATTTGTTAACGTTTTCATTAAAAATTTGAACGCTTTATGTAGTTCCTTTTTCGACAAATTGTGCCATCAATAAGATATCATCATACGTTTGTTGGTCTATTTTTACTCCCTTTACTTTACGACCTTCTTCAATAAAGCCACTTTTTTTATACAAAGCAATTGCAGCGGTATTTTTGGCAAATACTTCCAAATATACTTTTTCGATAATGGGATTATCTTTGGCCCAATTAAGAAGTATTTTTAATAATGCTCTTCCTACACCCAAATTTCGATATTCTTGTGCAACTGACATACCGAATTCACCGGTATGGCGTATTTTCCTTTTATTGCCGTTTTGAAAGTTGAGAAATCCGATTATTCTATTGTCCACTTCGGCAACAAGCGCCAACTTCCCTTCACTTTTTAAACAATCTTGTAAATATTGTTTTTCTTTTTCAACGGTCATCGTGAATTCTGGCTCGGTTGTTAACATAAAAGGGGATTCACGGAAGATCGTTCGAACGTATTGAATGATATTTTTGGCATCACTAGGTAGGGCGGTTCGGACGATAAGTGTTTCCCCCTTCTTCAGAACAAATTTTTGTTGGATAATTTCTGCCATCGAAATTCCTCCTAATCCAGGTTATGCTTGAATACGAAACTTACTTTGTCATAGTTCATTTTGTCGGTATAAAATCGGTGGGAGTTTAATCGCATGAGGCCGGATGAAAGAGCAACTGATGAATATCCATTCGTTCTCGCCCAGTCATGAACAAAATTTAATAATTTTTCTCCGTAACCCATCGAACGTTTGATGGAATCTGTTACTAAATCACAAACCCAAACAAATCGCCCGTAATAGAGGGTAATCATTGGCTTAAAACCAGTCACCGCAATTATTTCACCCTGATCATAAAGGGCAAACAGTCGGTAGTGGTCCTTCTCCCTTGCTTCAAATACTAAGTCAAGATACGTTTCTTCATCTAGATGGGTTCGTAATTGTTTCATTACCGGAAATGCTTTTACAAATTCATCCTTTGATTTCAGTTCTTTTATTTCCATATCGTACCCCTTTTCTCAAACTATGATTTTAATAAATGATGGAGGAGTCGACCTTTATCATCAAAAAATTGTTTCATGAGCTGATAATGCGCTGTTTCCTCCAACTGAACTTCATTCAACCCTTCTTCTGTCAATTGGAGGATTTTTGCATCAGGATACGCCATAATAATTGGTGAATGAGTCGAAATAATAAATTGAGATCCGCTTTCTACTAATTCATGAATCCGGGTAAGCATAGAAAGTTGTCTAAGTGGTGACAAAGCCGCTTCCGGTTCATCCAGAATATATAAACCGTTGCCTTGAAAGCGATGGATGAACGCTGCAAAAAATGATTCACCGTGAGATTGTTCGTGCAATGATTTTCCCCCGAAAGACTCGACAATCTTCCTTCCCCCCAACAGTTCACGGTCCATTTCCTCGATATTGGTAGCTAGGTTATAAAACGTTTCGGCACGGAGGAAAAAATGATCATGGGGTTTGTATGGTCCTTTTGCCACCCTTAAAAACTCATGTAAATTCGAATGAGAATCGTAACTGGAAAAATGAAAATTTAACGTTCCACCTTCAGGATTGAATCCGAGACTAACGGCGATTCCTTCTAATAACGTCGACTTCCCCATCCCGTTTTCGCCGACAATATAGGTCACGTTCGGATGGAAATGGAGTGTCCCCAAATTGCGGATGACCGGCAAGTTAAGCGGAAACGTATCAAAGGAGTATACTTTTTCTCTATTTAAATAGATGCTTTTAACATATTGATAGTCCGACGTGAGTTTCATAGCGACCTTCCTTTTTGTATCTAGTTTACATAATGTTTTTATGATCAACTATATGTGAATGATTGCTTTGGTAAATTGCAAAAAGTCATCGAGATGGTTTTCAATAATTTTTTGTAAGATGGATAGATTGATTTCTTGATAATCATGAACGGCGATATTTTTGAATCCAACCATTCGTTGCATCCTTTTAGAAAGTGATACAGGGATAATTCCTTCTGTTTCCAGTAAAAGAAATGCATCACGTGACGTTTGTGGAAGACCGAGTTTTTTCTCTGCAACCACATGCATCGCTAGATCAATACTTGCTTCACAGGCCCGCTGCAAATTTAAAATAATCGAATCTTGCTTCGTAAAATTCACTAAGTTTTCCGGATTATTGGCGTATTCTTCATGTATTCGATTTAAACACCGCTCTATAATATGAATCTTATTCAGTACAACATCACTTTCCATAAATTCTCCCGCTTTCCTGCACTTTAAGTAAAATTGGTGCACGTTCCTCGTTCAATTTTGCATACATTTTCAACGTTTTCATATAAAAATGTGCTCTTTTCGTTTCATCTGAACAGTAAATTACTTTTCCTGTACTGACGATTTGAGCCTGAAATACGGTACTTGCTTGATTTAAATCAACCAAATCAACATCACGGTTTATGTGTGACGCAAACTCTTGTGCAATCAGAAAAATTTCATAAGCGTTATGATTTTGCTCGGCAAGAAAAGCAATGTCAAGATCGCTATCATTTCGCAATGTCCCTTTTACGGTAGAGCCAAACAGAACAACTAAGTAAGGTGAAAGTTTTTCTTGTAAAAAGTCTATGATCAATTGTTCCAGTTTTTCATTCAATCAGATGCACCTCCTTTTACGAATCCTTTTTCATTCGTTCAATCATCATATCCAATTTCTTTTCAATTGATTCCAATTGTTTTTCGAACGTTTCTCTTTTTCGCTTTTGATATAAAGTGAAATTAATGATGAGAATGATGATAAGTATCATGATACCTATAACTAATATTTGATAAAGTGAATCAAAAAAGGAAAATCCGTGCATTACCAAAATCTCCTTGTTTAGATTATTTCAGCTTTTAAAATCCTGGAAAAGCCAATAATTTCCCCGTTTTCATTTTCTGCGACATAAGCGGATCCACTCGAAAGGATCGTTTTCCACATCTCCTCCCTGTCATCATCGGACATTTGCTTTAAATAGTCTTCAGGTACAATATTCCGATCGGTTGTTCTCCATGTGTCAACTTGCACCTTTGCAATTGCTTTTGCATCAGTAATTTCTGCTTTTCAAATCATCATCATCACCTCAAAAAAATTTTACGGTCGCATTTCCCAAGGTTCAAGTTGGCCGACAATGGTATGGTCTTTTCCTGTTTGAATTGCGGTAATGACACCGGCACAAATTTCCTCATGGGTTAACCATCTCGCGCGATTCCCCTCTAACTTAAACCCCAACTGTACATCATGGTATACACAATTTTCGGGTAAATGGAATGGATTACTCCCAATTTTTAAGCGATAGCTGCTTCCTTTGATATGAAAAAATTGAAAGTTTTCTTTTTGATTTTGGGCAATTACAGATAAAATGGTCGGTATTGCCTCTGGTGCATCTAAATGAATCCAAGCGATAACGAGATCGATTTTTCCGTTATTGTTGATGGTATCCCAAAGATTATTCTTTAAGTCACCGGTATTTTTATAATCCAATGAAATAAATTGATGGCGACTTGGTAATTGTTTTACCAGTTGACTAAATCGCTCCTGATTTCGTGCCAAAACCGTTGTAAAATATCCAGTTTCATTTAACCATATCGTAACACCGGCAAGCATACCTGTCCCACCGATAATTAATGCTTGTTTCATCGTATCATCCTTTAAATTATTTAGTTTACATAATCATATTATTATAAACTTATTTAAAGACACTTCACCAATTCCCCGCCAATAATACGGAAAACCCCTTTCCCTTCCATACGTTCCACCTGTCCGTTTTTTAGATAAAGTCCTGTGTTTTCATCAATGCCGTAGTTTTCTTTGTCCGGGTATCGTTTGGCAACCTCATATAAGTGGTCCTTATCATCCCATTCACTAAAATGAACCGCAATCTGAACATCCGTTACCAACCCAAGACCCGGTCTCACTTGAAATACCCGCTCAATATTGTCTTTTGGGGAAATAATGCATGGATCCAAACTGATCAAAGCTCCGGCAGAAAATCCTACTACTGGTACACCTTTGCGAAATCGGTTCCGTATGGGATCAGCAAGACTTGTTTCTACTATATTATTTACATACTTATTTGTATCCCCACCCAAAATAATGATACCGGCACTTTTTTCAATCTTTTCTTTTGCAATCTCAATAGTTGTTGTCGGAAGCGGGAGATAAAGAAAATGGTTCAGGCCATTTTCCTGTAATGGCTTTGTAATTAAAGACAAATAATCTTGATAGTCTGTATGCCGGTCAATAAATAAAATTGAAACCGGACCACCAAGCGTTAATGAAATTTTTGCAAACTTACTAGCGAACCCGTCTGTAAACGGTGATCCCCCGCCAAAAAGAAACAAATGTGTATCCATGTGTTTTACCTCAATTATTAAAATATGTATGATAAATTTAGAATTCTACTATAATTATAGATGGAGAAAGGTGTGAATTTCAATGAAGAATGAAAAAAGTTCGATTGTATGCAGTGGAATACAATTATTGCAGAAAATCATTCAATAAAATAACCTTCCTATGTTTGGAGGGTTGTAAAAATGAGAAATAAAATTACTTATCTAGTAGCTTTAGCTTGTGTAATGGGGGGAGCAATCGTTATCAATACAACCTTTTTAAGTTACTCGATTAAATCAGTTTTATTAAATATTTCAATGTTTATATTAATAATCATTGCTCTCATGAAGTTATACCTATTTTTTAAAAGAAAGCGTTCGATGATTAGCTGTATTAAAAACGGCCGGGGACTTTTTAGTACCCGGCCTTTCGATTAACTGACATCCAAATATCTTTTATTAAGTCGGCTTCTAGAGAATATCAAATATACTGATGAAAGTGCCAACAAACCACCGGCCAAGTAAAAAGCAAATTGCACATTCCATTCAGCAATTGCCCCAAAAACCAGTGTTGATAATCCGAAAAATAGTGAGATGATTGTTTGCTGGGCTCCATAAATTTTTGGCAACTCGTCAACAGTTGCTTCCTTCTGTAGATAAATCGTCATCGAAAGGTCTTTCATTTGATCGATAATGCCACTTAGCGCAACCAATAGCAGCGCTAACCAAACATACGTGTTTAAGCCAAATAAAAAGGTTACAACCGCTGCCCCAATAGATGTGCATATAAGGATCAATCGCAAACGACCTTCAATGAACCGTGAAGCTTTCGTACAAAACAGCCCGCCAACAATTAAACCAATAAAATAAATCGTATTCATGTATCCCCACCAAGCTTCGGATACATGGAAAATTTCTTTAACAAAAACATATAAAATCGCCGCAACCCAGACAACACCGGCAATTGCTTCAAACATAATTTGTACATGAATGATTCGATACAGCGGCTTATTCCAAATGATCAGCCAACCTTCCTTCATTGCCTCTGATTTCTTTTCTCTATTTTCAGCAGGTTGGAAAGGTGTATTGTCTATAATTCCTTTCATCATGAAAGTGGAAAAGACAAATAATACAAACGTCAGCCAAATGACATTTTTCCCTGTTAAAAAGGCAACCAACATACTACCTAATGCCCAACCTGACAGTTGCGTTGTTTGATTCATAACGGCAACAAAACTGTTGGCTTTAACAAGTTCCTCTTTCTTCACTAACCGTGGAAGCATGGCATTCGTTGCCGGCAATGCCCACCCATCGAAAAAAGCAATTAGAAAGATAAGGAAAAGCACCAGCCAAATTCCCTGTTCCTTTTGAAAACTGACAAAACAGGACAGCCCGAACAAAAAAATCGTTTTTACTGTTTGTGAACCGACTAACAATGTTTTTAACCGGTATTTATTGAAAAGAATCGGTGACAAAAGACTGCTAATAAACCGACCAATTGTATTTAAAAACGGCAATAACGCCAAATAAAACGCTGAACTTGTGAACCCATATAAAATTGAAATACATCCGACAATATAAAACACATCACCAAAATTGGCCAAAAGCTGACCCAACCATAAATAACGAAATGATTTGCTTTTCATCAAAACTACCCCTTTTCTTTTTTTTTCGATAAAAGAAAAAGGCAATAGTTACACTGGATTAATCCCTCCTGAAAAATATAATCACGTGACTCAATATATCTTATTTCAAAAACAAATGTAAGTAGTAAAATCCAATATATTTGGAAACTGAATATTTTTAAAGTGAATACGGGTAGCCGATGAAAAGTTTCGATATTGTTTTTTCCATTTTACTAATTTTCCAAAGTTTTTTCAATAAATAAGTTTTTATCCCCATCTATCTGCAAAAATCTTGTGTGGAATAAACCAATTTTTGCTAAAAACATAAAAGTATATGTGACTTTCTTTGCACCATTTGCCAATTTATAGTAATTTATAAGTTAGAGTACTAAGGAGGTAGGAATCATGGCAACCATTGAGGACTTTGATAAATTAGATATCCGAGTAGGAACGGTAATCTTCTCTGAACCATTCCCGGAAGCTAGAAAACCGGCGATTAAATTGCAAATTGATTTTGGTGAAGTCGGAATCAAACAATCTTCCGCACAAATAACGAAGCGATATACACCGGAAAAACTGGTCGGTCGACAAGTGATTGCCGTCATTAACTTCCCTCCCCGACGCATTGCCGGATTCAAGTCAGAGGTATTAGTACTTGGCGGCTTGCCGGGTGAAGACGATGTGGTCTTATTAAATATTGACGAACCGGTTGCGAACGGGACAAAAATCGGATAAAACCACTTGAACAACTCAAGAATCGAGGGATATATATGTCCAGGCCGATTATTTGTGAACAATGCCATAAAGTTATTGAGGAAAAAGAAGACTTGGTCACAGCAAGCATCTTTTTCCGTGTGAAACCTTATCATTATTTTTGCTATGGAAAAGATGTGCGAGGCGCAAGGTCTGTCTTTTTCACAAACCATCCACTGAACGGTATATCAGGAAACCTCAGCTACTTGTTGACACTCCTGATGACTGTTGCTCTGTTCCTCTTTACCAAGAGTTTTATCAAATATATTGCACTTGTCTACTTGATCACGGAAACAGGTTTACGGATTTACGCTTATTGTACTTATTCAAGACATCTTAAAATGTAGAAGGAGCCCGGCACTTAACGAAAAAAAGCGTTGGGCTCTTTTTAATCGAACAATTTACATCCCTTCCTTGATCCATTTGGCAAGGCATTGTTTCCCCAACTTCAAAAATTACAATTTTTTGGAACTTTATGCTATGATAATGATTAAAAAATAATGATGGGGTGGCGTTATGTCTCTTGCAAGTGTAAAAGAACATTTTAAACAGTGGAACCGTGACAAAGATATTATGGAATTTGATACATCCAGTGCAACCGTTGAACAGGCGGCAGAAACAATTGGTGTTATTCCTGCCAGAATTGCAAAGACTCTATCGTTCCGTGGGGATAACAATCAGGCAATCCTTGTCGTTACAGCCGGTGATGCCAAAATTGATAATCAAAAGTTCAGACATTTTTTTGGGTTTAAAGCACGGATGCTCAGTGCCGAGGAAGTCGTTGAACAAACCGGACACGTGATTGGTGGTGTTTGTCCGTTTGGATTGGCTAACGACCTCGGTGTTTATTTAGACATCTCATTAAAACGATTCGAAACCGTTTTTCCAGCATGTGGCAGTACCAATTCCGCCATTGAGCTCACTTGTGAAGAATTGGAAAAGTTTTCTAATGCAAAAAGTTGGATTGATGTGTGCAAAGCTTGGCAAGATCAAGAACTACTTGAACAAATTAAATAAGAGACCGGGACTAACTCGGCCTCTTACCCTTCTACTGTATTCAATGTTCGTTCAATCCACTGAATAATATCTTCGTAAACTTCCTCTTTATTGATTTCATTTAATACTTCATGCCGGGCATCTTGATAAAATCGGTAATCGATTTTATGTAACCCATTTTTTTCAAGTTGTTTTATCGCTTTTTTGACACCTTTAGCATAGGTACCAACCGGGTCACGATCGCCACTAATAAAGAAAATCGGTAAATCTTTTCTGATTTGTTGGATAAGAGCATCTTGGTGAATAAGCTGTAATCCGGTTAATAAATCATAGAAAAAAGTTCCTGAGCAGACAAAACCGCAATACGGGTCTTGAAGATAAGCGTGAACGACGGATTCATCCCTGGATAACCAAGAAAACTTATTTTTAACATGGTCCAATCCTTTATTGTACGAACCAAATATAATCCGGTTCATTACATGGCTGGGAGCGGTTTTCCCGAATTTTCGTATCTCCCTTTTCGCCACAAGTTTACCGATAGCAGCCGCAACCCCTGGATTTCCACCGGTACCAGATAAAATGACCCCGGTGATATCACTCGAATATTTCTGAATATATCTCCGTGACAGAAACGATCCCAAACTGTGTCCGAACAAGATGATTGGTTTATCAGGATAGAGTTTCTTAATATGATTCGTAACTGCATGAAGATCATCGACTACCCGGTCAAATCCATCCTTTTGAGCAAAATAACCAAAAACGCCGGCTTTTTCACCTGTATGTCCATGACCGCGATGATCATTTCCATAAACGAAAATCCCTCTATTAAGAAGAAATTGAGCAAAATCGTCATATCGTGCAATATGTTCAGCCATACCGTGGGAAATTTGGACAATCGCCTTGGGTGATTCCCCTTCATTCACCCAGCTTCTTAAGTAAATCTCATGCCCATCATCCATTTCCAACCATTCCGTCATTTTCCCCATCATTGTTCACCTTTTCATAAATATTTTATTCCCGCTCATCCTGTCATGAACAAATGGTTTTCACTTTTTATTTAATATCGCTTATAATCAGTATCTTTATCTTATACCTTCATATACATTTCCAGCAAGGACGTAAATTCGATTTTGTCCGACTGCTTTGTCTTTCCTTTCGATTCATGTCTATCCGACCTGCTATTAGATCTTTCTAAATTTATCCTTCCATTTCCGTATCAGGGACAACAGTTTGCCGGGCTCGAAACGATACAATAATTGTTAAAACAGATAATAAGATTAAAATACTGCCCGCATAAGGATTTTCGTTAATCGATGCATGTTCAATCACCATCCCGCCAACAAATGATCCAGTTGCAACACCTAAATGGAGGGCTGAATTATTTAAGCTTTGCTGAATGGATGCCGTTTTTGGTGATGACTCAATCAAGTAACTTTGCATAGCCGGTGAAACTCCCCAGCTTAAAATTCCCCAAACAATTGAGGCGACAATAAATAAAGGAATTAATCCCGTTGTGTGGGGAATGATTAAAAATAATCCGGTAAAAAGTATCAATGAAATGACGATTGTCTTTTTGGAACCGAATAAATCGGCTAACGCTCCGCCAATTCCCCCGCCGCTGACCGCTGAAATGCCAAAAATAAAGTAGATAATACTAATCCATGTTCCATCAAGCCCCATAGTTTCTTGCAAAAAAGGTTTGAAATAACCATATAAAACTGTATGTCCGGCCATATATAAAAAGGTCGTTAATAGGGCAAAGAGAACTTTTCTGCTTTTTAGACTGGCTAATTGGATATGGAGCGGGACTTGTGACTCCGGCTCAATCCGACTCATCCATAAATAAACACCGATAATTGAAAAAAACGTCAAAACGGCAATCATAACAAATGGAGCTCGCCATCCGAAAGAATTCCCTAACACTAAACCAATTGGAATACCAAGCACCAATGCCCCACTTACCCCCATCGAGATGACACCAATTGCTCTCCCCCGGTATTGCGGTTCAACCATATTCGGCGCCATCACAAGACAAAGGATCGTTAATAATGCCCCACTGGTGGCACTGATGATACGACCGACGAACACGATTGCATAAGTTGGACTGAAAATTGTTATTATATTACCGAAGAGAAAAATCCAAAGACAAATCAGCATTAACCGTTTCCTCTCGATATTTGCTGTCAAAATTAATAACACCGGTGAAAGTAATGCAAAAATGAGAGCAAAAATGGTAATCAAATAACCGACCTGACTGAGGCTTACATCTAAGTCTGCTGCTATAAGATCAAGAATACCACTTATGATTAGTTCAACCATCCCAACCACAAAAGCAATAATCATCAAAAAGTAAATCCGTTTATTCATTTTATAATTCCTTTCTATTTTATCTGAATATAATACTAATCATGTTTATGGGAGAAAACAAGAAATATAGATGTGATGATTTTTTGTCCATTTTTGAAGATAAATAAATACCCTTTTCCCACTCCAGTGTATTTCAGCTCATTTTGCTTTTTCAACGATAATCTTTTATAATTGAATTAAGGTCAAAAAAGGTCAAAGGAGCGGTTTATATGGATGTCAATCGTATGACGGAACGGATGCAGTCGGGAATCTTCCATGCACAAACCATTGCTAGTAATCGGCATCATCAAGAAATCGATGAAGTCCACCTGTATCTTGCGTTCATGCAAGACACAGACAATCTTGTCACCGCTATTCTCGAAAAATTGCATGCAAATAGTAACCTATTCAAACAGGGATTAGAAGTTTTAGCAAAGAAAAAACCTGTTGTCACCGGCAGCGGTGTGGAACAAGGAAACATATATATTTCCAACCAATTACAGCGTGTTTTTACCGAAGCTGAAAAAACAATGACCACCTTTAAAGATGAGTATTTATCAGTTGAACATATTCTTATTGCTTCTGTAACTTTGGAGACTGATGTCGGGAAACTCTTAAAAAATCAGGGGATCACCTTGCAAAAAGTATTAGAAGCTATAAGAGAAATAAGGGGGAATCAAAGAGTGACATCACCAAATCCGGAAAGTACATACAATGTTTTGGAAAAATATGGTCGAGACTTAGTTGCTGAGGTCCGATCCGGAAAGGTCGATCCGGTTATAGGTCGCGATAATGAAATACGGCAAGTAATTCGTATTTTGTCACGGAAAACGAAAAATAACCCGGTATTAATCGGTGAACCCGGTGTCGGGAAAACAGCCATTGTTGAAGGTTTGGCTCAAAGAATTGTTCGTCGTGATGTCCCTGAGGGTTTAAAGGATAAAACGATTTTTTCCCTTGATATGAGTGCGCTTGTTGCCGGGGCAAAATTTCGTGGTGAATTTGAAGAACGGTTAAAAGCTGTTTTGAACGAAATTAAGAAAAGTGAAGGAAAAATCATCTTGTTTATCGATGAATTGCATACTATCGTCGGTGCCGGAAAGACAGATAGTGCCATGGATGCGGGAAATATGTTAAAACCGATGCTTGCACGAGGGGAATTGCATTGTATCGGGGCAACAACATTAGATGAACATCGACAATATATTGAAAAAGACCCGGCATTAGAGCGACGTTTTCAACCGGTTATCGTCCAAGAACCGGATGTTGAAGACACCATCTCAATTTTACGCGGCTTGAAAGAACGATATGAAATTCATCACGGCGTTAAAATCCATGACCGCGCACTGGTCGCGGCAGCAACCTTATCTAACCGTTATATTACCGATCGGTTTCTGCCGGATAAAGCGATCGACTTAATCGACGAAGCTTGTGCGATGATCCGGACTGAAATTGACTCGATGCCGCAAGAATTAGATGAAGTGACGAGGCGAGTCATGCAGCTCGAAATTGAAGAAGCGGCCCTTTCCAAAGAAGATGATCCGGTGAGTATGAGCCGCCTCGATGTTTTGAAAAAAGAACTGGCGGAACTTCGCGATCAAGCCAATGAAATGAAAGCGAAATGGCAGTTGGAAAAAGAAGGCATTCAGATGGTTCAGGATAAACGGGAACAACTGGAAAAACTACGTTGGGAACTGGAAAAGGCGGAAAATGAGTATGATTTGAATAAAGCTGCTGAACTAAGACACGGTCGGATTCCTGCATTAGAAAAAGAATTGCGGGAATTGGAGGAAAAAGTCCATGAACATGCAGAAAATCGATTGTTGCGTGAAGAAGTGACCGATGAAGAGATCGCCGAAATTGTTGCCCGCTGGACAGGTATTCCTGTGACAAAACTCGTTGAAAGTGAACGGGAAAAATTATTGCGACTGGAATCGATTTTACATGAACGAGTCATCGGACAAGATGAGGCTGTTCGGCTTGTGTCCGATGCGATACTTCGGGCAAGAGCCGGCATTAAAGATCCGAATCGGCCGATTGGTTCCTTTATGTTCCTTGGTCCCACCGGTGTCGGGAAAACGGAACTTGCCAAGGCACTTGCCCAACATTTATTCGATAGCGAAGAGCATATCATCCGCATCGATATGTCCGAATATATGGAAAAGCATACCGTTTCAAGATTAATTGGTGCGCCGCCCGGATATGTCGGTTATGAACAAGGTGGTCAATTAACCGAAGCAGTAAGAAGAAATCCTTATTCGGTTGTATTATTTGACGAAATTGAAAAAGCACATCCGGAAGTGTTCAATATATTATTGCAAATGCTCGACGATGGTCGGATTACTGATTCTCAAGGTCGTACCGTTGATTTTAAAAATACCGTGGTTATTATGACCTCAAATCTGGGATCACAATTTTTACTGGAGCGAGAACAAGCAACGGACGAAATTCGTTCAGAAGCTCGTGAACTGGTTATGGAGCAGTTGCGCAGTCATTTTCGTCCGGAATTTTTAAATCGTGTGGATGAAATTATTTTATTTAAACCTTTAACATTGGATAATATTAAAGGGATTGTTACCAAATTACTTAGCGAACTGCAGGAAAGATTGAAAGATCAACAAATTAAGCTGGAAATTTCAGATGAAGCGAAGGAATATATCGCTGAAAACGGATTTGACCCGGTTTTCGGTGCAAGACCATTGAAACGATTTATTCAACGTACGGTTGAGACGGAACTGGCAAGGAAAATAATCGCAAGAAAGGTACAAGAAAACGAGACGGTTGTAATTTCAATTGACAATGGTGAGTTGAAATTAGGGGTAAAATAAGTATTTAGAAAAACCGACCTGTTTTGGATAGTTCTGGCCGGTTTTTCTTTATGTTTATGACCTTATTAAGTTTTTTCCTATTTTCGGGGAATTTTGTTGCTAATAAAGAAACGGTCTGCAAATAGTGGCAGGTTTATTGAGGTTAATTCCTAGTTTTTGAAATTGTTCCCAAATCCATTTAACTTTCTTTTTCTTTATTTTCTAATCCCGGTTTTCTCTGCCAGTTCTGTATACCATTCCACTTCTTCTTGTACTTTTTTTGTAAAATCGGAACTGTTTAGGTAACCCGGTTGTAAATATATTTTTTCGAGCTGAGCTTGGAACTGTTTATCTTGTTGCATTTTTTCAATTGCTGCTTCCCATTTTTTTACAATATCTTTCGGTGTATCTTTTGGTAAAGAAATCCCGGTCCACCAGCTGACCGATAAGTTTGGGAAGCCGAGTTCTTCTGTTGTCGGTACATCCGGATAAAGCGGGCTTCGTTCTGAACCTTGAACAGCTAACACTTTCAATTTCCCCGATTCAACAAGGGAATACACTTCCCCTGCGTTGTGGACGGCCAAAATAACATGACCACCTGCTACTTTAGCAGCTGAATCACTGGCCCCTTCACTGGAGACCATTTGCGTTTTTGTATAGTCAACCCCAACTGAATCCAGCCATTCTGCAACACCAAAGCTGGAAAAACCGGCCGGACCGACGCTCGCCCATGTGAGTTGTTCCGGGTTTTCTTTTACCCACTCGGTAAATTCTTTTAAATCCTTCCAGGGTGCGTCCTTTTTTCTGCATAAACTAACGGTGATTCGGCGACACGTGCAGCAAACTGATGGCTTTTAGCTGTTAATATAGGCTGAGTAGTCCCAGCTTCATACATGGTTGTAGAAGAATTGTTGTTCATGAGTACAGTATAGCCATCCGGTTTCGATTCCAACAGGGCATATTGGGCACCAACAATTCCTCCGCCTCCCGTTTTATTGACAACGACAACCGGTTGCCCCCACTCTTTACTTAAATAATCGGCAACGGCACGGGCAGCCAAATCCACGCCGCCACCTGCCGCAAATGGAACGACTAATTCAATTTGCCGGTTTGGATAATTACCCGAACTGGTTCCCTTTGTCTTCGCTGCGTTTGATTCTGTTGTGTTGTTTTGGACCGAGCATCCTGCTAAAATTGTAAAAATCACAATAATATTCATGAATAAAATAGGGATTAATTTTTTCATATTCACTTCTCCTCTGTTCCTTTTTTCAATACAATTTCACATTTATTTTTTATCGAGATCAACAAACTTGGATAACTTATGACATATCTTGTGATTCACCGGTTTCTTGAATCATTCTTCTTTTTGTTCTTTTGGTAAATAAGATGGAAATCATAAGGATAATGATTGAGCTTAATAATAAACCGAGTGAGATCGGTCTTTCCACAAAAATAAGTAGGTTCCCTGACGATATTTCCAAAGACTGAATAAATGATATTTCCATTTTTGGTCCTAAAACTAAACATAAGATGAAAGGAATAATCGGCCAATTGAATTTATGGAACAAGTAACCGAGAACGCCAAAAACAATCGCAACAAAACAGTCAAATAAACTATTGCGTACTGAAAATGCACCAAGTAGACTTATCATTAAAATAATCGGTGCCAAGATTCCAAACGGGACATCGGTTAGTTTTGCCCAAACTCCGACAAGCGGCAGATTTAAGATTAAAAGAATGACATTTCCGATAAACATACTTGCAATAACCGTCCAAACAAACTCACTGTTTTGCTCAAAAAGGATTGGTCCCGGGGTTAAGCCGTAAATCATGAAGGCTGCAAGTAAAACTGCCAGTGGTGGAGAAGAAGGAATCCCCAGTGAAAGGAGTGGAATAAAGCCCCCGGAACTTGTCGCATTGTTTGCCGATTCCGGGCCGGCTACCCCTTCAATCGCCCCATGACCAAATTTTTCCGGATGTTTGGAAACTTTTTTCTCAATATCATAAGAAAGAAAAGATGTAATGGTTGCCGAAAAACCAGGCAAAATTCCGAGAAAAAATCCAAGCAGGCTTCCACGTAAAATTGGCATTTTGCTATTTTTCAAGTCTTCCTTGGTCGGGAAAACTTTTTTAATTTTTTGCTGCTTAATTTTTATCCGACTCTCTTCAATTCCCTTCAGCACTTCGGTTATCGCAAATAAACCAATAATAATGCTGATCATTTCAAAACCCCCAACCAAAACCGGAAGACCAAAGTCAAATCGTGCCACACCCGAAGATAAACCAATTCCGACAAACGAAACAAGAAAGCCGCAAGCCCCCATAATCAATGATTTTATAAACGAATAACCGGAAATGTTAAATAAAATGAACAAAGCCATAAGCATTAAAACAAAATATTCGGGTGGGCCGAATTTCAAAGCTTGATCTGCTAAAATTGGGGCAAACAATACAAGTCCGACGAGACCCAGTATTCCGGCAAAAAAAGAGCCAATCGCAGCAATCCCAAGCGCTGCACCGCCTCTTCCCTGCTTTGCCAGCGGATATCCGTCCAGTGTTGCCGGAACCGATGACGATTCACCGGGGATATTCATTAAAATGGCTGTTGTCGAACCCCCGTACATTGCCCCGTAATAAATTCCGGCCATCATCATAATCCCTTGCACCGGTTCAAGGATCGTTGTCATTGGTAGTAAAATGGCAATTGCAGAAGTCGGACCGAGTCCTGGTAACACACCGACGAAAGTGCCAAGAAAGGAGCCGACCACAACGATGAATAAATTGAAAGGGGTCAACACAGCACCTAATCCGTTAAGCAAATACATGATTGAATCCAAGTATGAGATCCCCCTTTTTAAATTGATAATATTGACGTAATAGGTAATGGTGTTTTTAATAAGGTGATAAACAAGTAGTACATAACTGCTGTAAAAATTAAGGCAAAGGCCATTGTCCATACCCATCGGTAGTTACCGATTACTTTAAGTAATAAAAGAAAGGCTATAAATGTGGTAACAAAATAGCCGAGGTAGTTCATACTGAAACAATACAGACATAATATCCCAATTGTATAAATCATTGTTTTTAATTGTTTATGATTTGGCATGACCACTTTTTCTTCTTTGTAAGGTAAGCAAAGGTAGAACAATCCTGTAACAATGAGGATGATTCCTATTATTGCAGGAAAGGCATGATCACCAATCAGTATGCCTGTGCCATAAGTATAAAGCCTGGATGCTTCCAGGGTCGCGAAAATTCCGAAAGCTATAGATACAACTCCACCGATTCGTCTAATAAGCAACGCGAAAATGATGTAACCCTCCTTCCCGGAACAATCATGTAGGATGTACTTCATCTGGGCGAGTATCTTCAATTGCCTATTTATTCTATATTCAACCGTCAGTCATTTGGGCACAAATAAATAAAAAATTTTGGGCAGGTTGGCAGTTTTACATGTTTTCGGAGCAACAAGATTATATGCCCTCCTCCTTAAAATTTTGTTTAAAGCAGATAGGTGTTATGGACGTATGGAACAATTAGGCTACCATGAAAAAACCATCTTCCTGTGGTGTAGCCTAGCGCTACATGGGGGACTGTGGAACAAAATGAATTGAAAATCAAGAAAAAATGTCTCATAGGCCCGTGCTATGGGACAAAGCATGCTGGAAAATCAGAAGAAATGTCCCATAGAGGCAATGTCCCTTTTTATCCTTTTCGAGATTTCCAATTTTTACAAGATCGGATAATATGCTTCATATCTTGGATTTGTGTAATAAGGGGGACGGACTCCAATACTTGGTAATTGAAAGGCGCGTGGATTATCATTATATAACACTCGTACCTTTCCAAAGCTTTCCGTAAGCAAAAGTAAATGGACATTCGGATTGAAATAGACCAACATATTCACCTCCTCCCTTATCATTTTTTCTAAAATATGTTCTCGTTTCAAATCATGTATCTCGTCCGAACACCATACAATGGCACAACAGCCCGGACAAATACATATAGTAACCTGAAAAAATTTTAAGGAGGTTGCCATGTTTAAAGATCAACAATCAAATTATCCTCAACTACCAAACTATGGGAAGATTACCCGTTTCCAAGATGTTCCCTTAACAGTTCCTGAACAGCGTCAATACCGCCAACCGGGGGTAGAGAGCTTAATGGTTCCTCGCCCGATTATTGAAAATCCGAATGAACATGGAAGTGGAAAACTGGAAGGAAAAGTAGCCCTTATTACCGGTGGAGATAGTGGAATCGGTGCAGCGGTTGCGATCGGTTTTGCAAAAGAAGGTGCAGATGTTGCCATTAGTTATTTAGATGAACATGAAGATGCGAATCGTACGAAACAGCGAATTGAAGAACTTGGCCGACGTGCCCTTTTACTCCCGGGGGATTTACGAGACAAGCAACAATGTGTTCACATCGTCCAACAAACGGTACAAACTTTTGGTAAACTCGATATTCTTTGTAATCATGTTGGTATCCAATTTCAACAATTAAGCCTTCTTGATATTACCGATGAACAATTTGATGACACATTCAAAGTTAATATCTATTCTCATTTTTATACAACGAGGGAAGCATTAAATTATTTAAAACCCGGAAGTTCAATTATTAATACAGCATCAGTTGTCGCATATGTCGGGAATGATCAATTAATCGATTATACCGCGACAAAAGCAGCAATTGTCGGTTTTACACGGGCATTGGCAAGAAACTTAGTAAAAAAAGGAATCCGTGTAAATGCGGTTGCCCCGGGTCGAATTTGGACACCGCTAATACCCGCAAGTTTTTCAGCAGATCAAGTTTCACTGGTGGATAACCCGATGGATCGGCAAGGACAACCGTTCGAACTGGCCCCTGCTTATGTTTTTCTAGCTTCCGATGATTCTCGGTTTGTTACCGGCCAGACCATCCACGTAAATGGTGGAGAATTTATCACATCCTAGCATTCAATATGTATTTATAAAAATTGTTTTCATCGCTATATAAAAACAACATGTATTAAGCAAGCTCAAAAAATCCGTCCATAACCTTTGACAAGGGTTGAGGGCTAAGAACATTCGTGTTTTTATAGATTAAATCAAAGGAGAAAAAATCTTAATTTCAATGTTAAAATCGTGAGTAGTCGTATACAAATCACTTATAACGGGAATGGATTTCATTCCTGTTTTGTTTTTGTGAACTTATATACTAAAATAGGTCCCACCATTGTTGGTTAATGTATAAAGTTTGATCCAAAATATCTCGCAGAACCTCATTTCAGGTTAAATAAAAAGAAGCCATTTCGAAAAAAGATTGATCAAAATGGCTTCTTATCTATTAAATTTAAGTTTTAGTTTTATTAAAAAGTTTGATCATTTTAGTGACCTTTATGCCATAAAAGAGCCTGTTAATGGAATAGCTATTTAATATTTTATCACAATTAATATGTATGATTATATCTATTTGATTACGATAAAATATCGTTGTAATCGAGCAGAAGGAGGGGCATTAACTCGTCCTCCCACACCCACTATATATGCCCTTCAGTACACGGAATTTCATTTAAGTTCATCTTCTTTAACATCAAATTCGACGTCTACTAACTCCATTAAAACACCAACGGGCAGCTACAAAATGACTTAGCGGAACAATAAGCAATCCGTATGCCGCAGTCACAAGTACAATTTCTATGGCATTAGGTCTTTGTATCATGATAACGATAATCACAAGTATGATTCCCACAAGCAGTTCTTTGACCACACGGCTCTGAAGGATTCGCATCCAAGATCGGCCTGCCAACCGTAATGGGAAGTCACGTTTTGCCCGTAATGTTGCGGTAATCAACGCACTGATTGCAGTAGCAACACCGAAAGCAACCGCCAGTGCAATCAGCGAAAGATTCTGCAACCACACAAGGTATACTGCGAACTGCGCTTGTAGTATGCCCTCTTCGGCAATGTAAATAACTTCCAGTTCGCTTTTGATCCCTCGATCACGTAGCGCATGGACATCTAGGCTGTGTCGTTCTAATAATTGTTTCGTAGCAGTTACACCAGTGAACACTATGTTGTTACTCGAGATCATGGATGTCAAGGTAGAATCATTAAAGGTGTCGTACAGCGAAGGAACGACAGCGAACAGGATATCATCTCCAAAGTGGAGACTTTGGCCTCCTCCCCCTTGAGCCACTGGAAGTCGGGATCCCTCGACCGGTTGGAGGAATTGTAATTGTTCGATTAGATTCTTGGGTTGCCCTTCTCGTTCCAGAATATCAATTTCTTCTTGAATTTCTTGAAAAAGCTCCTCTGAAATGTTGTGGTGCGAAACAGGCGTTACAATCGGCTTTTTTGCACCCGTAGTGACTAAGTCAAGCCAACGCTGGTTTACGAAAGAGACCGCAGAGTATCTACCGAAATCAACCGATGGCCGCATTTCCTTAGTGTAAGTATAGGAAAGTGCTACTGCTTCAATCGATTCCGCATCCTTTACCATCTCCCCAATCATTGGCTCCATTTGATCCATTTCGCCAATGTCTGTTTCGAACACAATTGACACTTGGTCTGCAAGCCTTTTCCACTGTGCCATTTCAGTTGCCTTAGCAGATGAGTGTTTATATGCAGACCAAGCGGGAGCAGCAGTAGCCACCACTAAAACGAACGTTAGCACCCGGATCACAATTGCAACCGATCGTAAGTTCTTTACAGCTGGTTGTCTAGTGGCAAACATAACAGCACTCGGCCATGTAGTGGCTGACATAATAAGTGCAGCAAGTATGGATATGGCAATAACAACGACTTGAAGACTAATCAGAACTTCGAGGAAGGTACTGACGTACATCCAGCCATGAAAAATACCCACGTAGATTGCTGCAACAATAGCCACAGTTCCCGCCGAAACGAGTAACGCCACACCAAACTCTGTAAGATCCTGCATCTGAATCCGCCCAATCGGAGACCCGCCTAAAACCCTAAGGGCGCGTCCCCGCGCCCTCACTGACAACCAGAACAGCACAAGCGATGAAATCAGCGCAATCGATGCAAGAATTACGGTTGTAAATCCTCTTTCTTTCACCACGAATACAAGACTATCCAAGATTGAGGCATCCCTGCGGCTAACCTCTACCCCCGCATCTTTCAAAATGTCTACAAACTCATTTAAACGGGAAGTATTGCCAGTCACAAGGTATAATCCATCAGGATAGGAATTGGCAAGCCGATCTTTACCAACAATTTTGCCTGCTTTGTCGCCGTTAAACCAAGTAAATTCTTCAGGCAGACCTTCATCGTTAAGCGTAACAAAAATCTCTCCATCTCCATCACTTGCAAGATCTGGGGCGATCTTGACCAGTCCAAGGTCCAAGCGTGTATCGAGTTCTTCTAACTTCGAAAACGCTTCAGTGATAGAGTAACCCGATTCGTTGAAGCTAAGATTAAGCCTGCTTTCGCTCCCAATAGCTTGTGGGAAGTCTCGATCATTCAGGTCGGTAATGATTGCAGCCAAAAGTGCAAGTAAAGTAAACAACGCTACCGAAACAACCACTATGATACGTTTATACATATTCATCTCACTCATTCACCCTTCTTTCTTTTTGAAGCTTTTATCCGTTGGCTACTACTCGTCATCGCCTTCTTTTCATAAATTAAGGAACCAAGCAGCTATATCAACGCTATGGGTGGTGTAGATAACAGGCGCCATGTTTAATGATTTTGGGCAACTAGTCATGCAATAGCACTGGAGACAACGTTTTAGGTTATTAGTTGAAAGGCTGGTCAGCGCTTCTTCAAATGAACCGGAACTCCAAATCCTTCACTGCGAGAGAGTAAGTTACTTATGGCATCACGTTCGGATTTCAAATCATAGCTCACCAAAATGAGCCCCCGTTCCTGATCATCTTGACACGGCTTACCCACTTCCACTTTAATCCCATCTCCCAGCTTTTCTATTTCTTTGGCTAAATTTTCGTGATTGTCCAAAGCAGCAGTGGCCTCTGCAACGGATGGCAGCTGATCGCAAGGAGGGTGCGTGTCTTTTGGTGATCCCGTTATCCAACCGTTCAGAAACGCAAAGGCTCCCACTACCATTAGCAAACCAACAATTACACTAATAATTATCTTAGAAGTTGATTTCATCAGTATCCTCCTTGTGTTCTTTAGTTAATGTTACGAGCTTTGGAACCGACCTGATGCATGGCGCTGCATGCACCAATCATTTCGGAATCATGCGTTGACACAATGACCGTCCTGCCACGCACAGCAAAGTCCGTAAGCAGTTCGATGACCTTACGCCGGTTAGCTGCATCAAGTGAAGCAGTTGGCTCATCAACAAATAGGACATCAGCATTCTTGTAGATGGCACGAGCCAAAGCAAGTCTTTGCTTTTCGCCTCCACTCAGGTGTCCGGCCAACTCATGTTCCCTACCTTTTAGACCCGTCTGTTCGAGTGATTGTTTCATCTGTTCTTTGTTTCCCGAGACACGTCGTCCAAGGATACTCGCCTCCATTGTGACATTGAATGCAACCGACTCTTCATCGATAATTCCGTAATCCTGAAGTACGAATGCTGCGTGATCTCGCCAGAACCGACGTCGTGCCGCAATGCTATACCTCGTGACATCGTTCCCGTCAATCATGATGCTACCCTTATCAACCGGCAGCAACAATCCGAGGCAATGCAGGAGTGTGGTCTTTCCCGAACCACTCGCACCAACGAGGGCGGTCATAATACCGGGCTTACAGCGAACGGACTCACCATCAAGTACAAGCCGTCCACCTATTGCTACTGAAATGTCTTGAGCTTCAATTAACATTTGCACCACTCCCAAATTCGACATCTATTGCGAACATTGCCAGCAAAGTGAATATCATTTTGATTGTTTGGTTCAAAGCTTTCTTTTTTTGCTTATACAAAGTTTTTTTCATTTATTTCATTCCTCTCAATTCAGTAATGAATGTATCACCGCGAACAATCAGTTCTATACGTAGTATAGGGTAAAAAAATAAACACCATTGAAATGGTGTCTTAACAGAACCTTAATTTTTGCAAGGAAATAAAATTTTTATCTTCGTCCCTTTATTCGGCTCACTTTCGACTTTAACCTGCCCCCCTTGTTTTTCAATAAACTGTTTGGCAATGGACATTCCCAACCCTGACCCAAGATGGGATTTGTCCGTCGTCGTACCCCTGTAATATTGATTAAATAACTGTTGAATTGTTTTATCATCCATTCCGATACCATCATCTTTAATTTCTATTAAAGGGGAACCTTCTATAGTTTTTATGGAAACAGTAATCGTTGTTTCAGGAGGATTATGATAAATAGCATTCATAATGAAATTTTCTAATGATCTTTTTAATAAAGTCTGATCAAAAGATAATAAAATATCGCCTTCATCCTCGACGTTTAAATGAATAGGATAGTCATTAGCTGTCGGATACTGACGAAGATCTTCCAAAACATTTTTTACAAAAGTGACAAGATTCATGGTACGTAAATTCAAAGGAATTTGCATTTTCTCAAACTCATAAACAACACTTAAATCATCAATTAATTGCTCCATATATAATGATTTTTCTTCAATAATTTTAGCAAATTCCTTAATTTCCTCTTCATCCCATTTATGTTCGGAACGAAGCATGGCTGCGTAACCTTTTATGTAAGATAACGGTGTTTTTAAGTCATGTGTCACACCCGCAGTCCAGTTCTTCCTAGTTTCTTCAAGTTCTTTTCGTTCCTTTTCCGCCGCATTTAGTTGATCTGTTAAACCATCGAGCTTTGATTTAAGTTCCAAAAACGGACTAAACCTTATCTTATTTAAAGAAAAATTCTTTATTGTATCAGGTTTATTAAAGACCCCAAGTGATAATTGGTCAATCCAGCGTATAAAAAAGAAAAGAGGTTTCCTGATTTGGCGGTCGATAACAAGGCCAGTCAGAATAAGTATTCCAATGAATAATAGCGGGAATAAAACATATGTCACCAAGCCATTAATTCCTAAGGGGGTGTTTAATAGGTTAAGGAGTGAAAATCCGGTTATAAAAAAAAGAGCACCTAAGGCTAAAAAAACTATTATTAATATCAATGAAATTTTGGTTTCTAATTTCATTGGGGACTCCTTTGGTTTTCATGATTTAGCATGTAACCCAATCCCCTGACATTGATTAAATACTCCGGATGTTTAGGGTCTTTTTCAATTTTTTGACGCAGGCGACTAATATGGACCATAACCGTATTTTCTTTCCCCACAATACTATAATCTCCCCAAACTTTTTCATATAGATAATCTACTCTAAAAACCTGATTAGGATGCTGGCACATGAATTTTAGTAATTGAAACTCCTTGGCTGGACAATTCACTTCTTTTCCATCTACAATTAACTTTGCTTGGTCATAATACAATGCAAACCGTTCTGTTTGAAACACCTTTGCCATCCCAGTCATTGCTTTCCTTTGACGGTGTAGAATGGCCTTGATTCGTGCAGCCACTTCAAGGGGATTAAAAGGTTTCGTTATATAATCATCACCACCCATAGAAAACCCGGTTAATTTGTCAATATCGGTAGTACGTGCAGTCAAAAAGATAATGGGAACATCTGATATTTCTCTAATTTGTTGACATAAATCGAAACCGTTTGTATCAGGTAGCATGACATCGAGCAATATCAAATCAATTCTGTGTTCCTTAACACTTTTCAATGCCTCAGTACCCGACTCTGCTTGGTATATCTCTTTAAATCCTTCCTTATCTAACAATCGTTTTAGCATTTTAATTAATCCTACTTCGTCTTCTATAATGAGTATACTTTCATCCACATTTTCCCACCTCGTTTTTATAAAAATACCTTATATCAATTTGACTTTTTCTATTTGGAAATTGGTCCACGCTTGCTTTCTTAGCCTTAGCAATGGTAGAATCTCTCCATTTTTTGCTTTTTGATCTTTCTTTTGTTGATTTTATGAATCCAATGTTTTTTGCCATTGTTTTAGATATCTTTTCCCCTGTTAAAAATGAGATCTTTAAACAAAGTTTATAATCTACTCCAATACCGTTCCTCGACCTTGTTTAATCCACTGTTCAATTTCAGATGTTCTTTTTCTTTTCGACATAAAAACACCCCTTTAGATAATCATATCCAAAGGGATATAACGGTGCAAATTTTTAATAAAACATCGCGACTTTATTTAAAAACAACAACCATGCTAGCCTTGTTGGAAAATAATACTATCATTTATTAAGAACTGTCCCTTTTCCCATTGAAATTTTGACTTGAACTGTTATAATAAATTTCATTGAATCTAATCGGAATAATTAGTTTTGTATCTAGTCGGATTGTCTTCATTGACAGGCTGAAATTTTATGAGGAGACGGTTCAAATGTTACAACAAATCAATCGTATACTTGAACGGATGATGCCGTTTATTACACCGACAAGTGTTGTGTTAGGCGTCTTATTTTCTAGTATTCTGCAAGATTATACTTTTCTTGTCCCTTGGTTATTTGCTTTTATGACCTTTGAAGGTAGTCTCAGTATGAATTTTCGAGCCATCAAAGGAGCTGTTCTTCACCCGCTCCCCGTTATTATTTTGCTTTTATTTCTTCATATAGTTATGCCGTTTTGGGCGTGGTCGGTCGGACATATCGTATTTTCCGACGATATTTTTACCATTACCGGTCTTATCCTCGGCATGGTGATTCCGACTGCCATCACGAGTTTTATTTGGACGGCCATGAAACAAGGGAATACTGCATTATCGTTAGCGCTAATCTTAATTGATTCATTGCTTTCACCTTTTATCGTCCCTCTTAGTTTATCTAATTTTGTTGGGAAAAATATTGAAATGGATATCTCAAGCATGATTTCGGGATTGTTTTTTATGATTGTTTTGCCGTCCATTTTTGGGATGGTACTTAATCAGATGACAAATGGTAAAATGAGCACAGTTTGGAAGCCGAGACTCGCCCCCATTTCCAAACTATTTCTTGGATTAGTTGTTATGCTAAACAGTTCAGAAGTAGCACCATATTTTAAAAATATTGATTTAAAGTTAATTATTATTATCTGTACGGCGTTTTTTATCGCAATGTCGAGTTATTTTTTCGCTTACCTTATCAGTCGATTGTTAAAATATGATCATGAAACAATTACCGCTTTTACGTTTTTAGGTGGTATGCGCAATATTAGTGCCGGTGCTGTTATTGCCCTTTCTTATTTTCCGTCAGCTGTCGTCCTGCCAGTTGTTGTCGGCATGCTTTTCCAACAAATATTGGCATCACTTTATGCAACATTCTTAGATAAAGTATTTAGTCATCATCATAGAAAAGTAAAAAGTGTTCAAGTTTAGAAATCCGGATGTTAATTGCAAATGAAGAAGGTGCGCCGGAACACCTTCTCTTTTAATGTTTAACAAAGTTTATATTTGCCAGACAATCATTCTCCCCATCACGTTTCCCATTTTCAGTATAAATTGTGCATTTTTGTATAAACTATCCCCATCATCCCCTTTGTCCCACCTTTACGGGCAGTAGATTCCACCTCGACTTCAAATTTTTCAAGTTTACAAAGAAGATGGGGGAGAGAATCAACTGCCCGTGAAGGTCCGATTGGTCCAACTAATTACCAGTGGGAGATGCAGAATCCCCCACTGATGGAATTTTCACTTTATCCCGCACGAACGGGCATTAAATCTTCCTCTTTTACCTTTAATAAATATTTTACGTTGCAATGGTGGAAGATAAGTGCCCGTATGTGCCCAATTGGTTCAACTACTTATCAGAAGGGCTTGCCCCACCGATAGTCACTTTATAAATGAGGAGGGATAGATTGCAAACCAAAAAGAAAAAAACTACGAGTCAAACAAATTTGATTGACTTATTGGCCGAAAAGCTGGAACCAAGTTTTGATATTATCAATCAAAAATTACAAACCGACAATATAACAGTCCACCTTCTTTATTTAAAAACCGTCGTTGATAATGACCAAATACAAAATTATATCATCAAACCTTTTTTTGAAATGGGTTCAATACAACTATTTGATTCTTACATAGCTTCTCTTCCACAAAATAACAAAATCGAAACGAACGAGAAAGTACTGTCGCAATTAAGCAGAGGAAGTGTACTTGTTCAAATACAAGAACAAAATTATTTACTTGATTTAAAAAAAATAACAACTAATTTGGTATTGGAAACAAATATCGAGCCAACAATTCAGGGACCGGAATTAGGCTTAAGTGAAGATATCCAAACGAATTTAAATATCATTCGACATCGTTATCATAATATTTCATTAAAGATTGAAACGCATCAAATTGGAACAAGTAATAATCAAACATTGGCTATATTATATGATCAAGAAAATGTCAACGATTCGGTTCTAAAAAATTTACAAGAGAAAGTGAAAAATTTGAAGCACTCTGTTATTTTATCCAGTTCAGAATTACAGCGACTTTTGAATGACAAAAAATGGACATTTATGCCGATTATGATGATAACAGAAAGATCAGATCGGGTCATCCAAAATATCGCTGGCGGAAAAGTGGTCTTAATTTTAGACGGAACCCCTAATGCAATTATTACACCTTCCGTATTCTTTGACTTTATGACATCGATGGATGATAAGTATTTACCGTTTGGGGTTTCAAAATTTTTAAAGGTACTTCGTTATTTTGGTTTATTTATTTGTTTACTGTTACCGGGCGTTTATGTAGCAGTTACCTCCTATAACCCGGAAGTTTTGCGCTCAGAATTGGCCTTTTCTGTTGCAGGCAGTCGGGTCGGTGTTCCATTTCCTTCTTTTATTGAGGTATTATTCCTTCTCGTCTTTATGGAATTATTGACTGAGGCCAGTATTCGTTTGCCCAGAGCAGTCAGTGGAACAGCAACAACGGTTGGCGGTTTAATTTTAGGTACGGCTGCCACAGAAGCTGCCCTTACCTCAAATATTATGGTTATCATTGTCTCTGCCGTTGCGATTGCAACCTTTGCTATCCCAATTAACGAAATGAGTTTTGCGATTCGAATAGTTCGTTATGTTTTATTGTTTTTTGGGACAACTGCAGGCATTACCGGTTTAATTTTATCTTTTTTAGCATTTGTTCTCTATTTAACCAATTTGGAAAGTTTTGGTGAGCCATATTTAAAATTATTTGTTCAACGAAAAAAAGTTGAAACAAAAGGTGTCAAATCATGAAACGATATGTTTTTTATCTCATAATAGTCAATATGTTATGGTACAGTATTTCTGCAGGTCATAAAGTTTTACTTGATTTAAGAGAACAGGGCTCGCTTCTTTCAATTGTTCTATCGCCGCTTTTTGGTTTTATGTTTTTAATTGGATGGATTCACTTTTTTCAAACTATACCGGGAAAGGACTTGCCTGACCAGCTCCTAAAATATTTCCCTAAATGGTTAACAAGAACCATACTAGGAATTATTTCCATTATGTGGTTTTTTGCCGGCTTGATCTCGTTAATTTCGTTTGTTTTTACACTAAAGAGATTTCTGACACCTGAAACACCTGCAATTTTCATAACAATTATCTTTTTGACGTTCATCACATTCGGCATCCTTTTGCAGACAAAAAGTATACTTTACACGATCGAAATTGTGCTACTGATTACCTTTCCATTTTTAATTCTTCTTATTCTTAAAGCATTAACTAGCAGCGAATTTGAACTTGATTTTGTTAAGGAAGCAGTCATGCATATCAATCATTTTCCAAGTTTCTCAGCGATCGCTAATTCATTCTATGTATATTTAGGAGTATCAAATTTAATTATTTTTAACAATCAGTTTCAGCAACATGACTTTACGTTTAAATGGAAAGATTATCTGATTGCTGTATTACTCTGCCTTGGTACATTGTTTGTTAGCTTTTTCATTCCTATTGGACTTCTCGGTTATGAAAATATCGATACGATTCCTTATCCGATGATGACTGCCAGTGATACGCTTAGAATGCCACTTGGAATTATCGAGCGTGTACTTTATATTGCATTAACCGTTTCCATCTTCACTACATTTTTAAACATTCTTGTTCATTGGCATGTTGTCGTTCAAATAGCAAAAAAGTTGATAATGACAAAGAAAAATATTCACCAACCGATAAATTGGTTACTCGGGATAATTATTGGAACGTTTTGGATAATTAGTATTTATTTGATTAACGTGATTAATGAATATCAGTTGATAACCTTTTCTAAGTTATTTAATAACATGTTGCCGTTTTTCTTTTTTACAATGATACTGCTTTTCCAATATTTAAAAAGGAGAGCAAGATAATGAATAAGCGATTTAGATTTGTTCACTTTCTTTTCATCCTTTTCTTGAGTATTTCGTTTCTATCAGGATGTTCCTTTCGTGACATTGATAATAGAGCGTTTGTCTTAGCGATTGCAGTGGATGATTCCGGTGACACGAAGAAACCATATAAAGTAACAATAAAGGTAGTTATACCATCCGGGAATATTAAACAAGAAGGGGTAAAATATGCGTTTTTTTCAGAAAAGGGCGTGAGTATATCAGAAGCATTAGCATTAATAAGAGCTACCATTGATAAGGATATTGATTTTTCTCATACAAAAATTATTATCGTAAGTAAAAGTTTATTAGACCGAAACTTGGGAAATGTAACAGATTTTTTCCATCGGAGAAGAGATATTCAATTAGTGTCTTGGATTGGTATTGCCGAAAAAAGAGCCAAGGATATACTTAAAATGGAACCAAAATCACAATCATCAGTCACAACACCGTTATTCAATTTCTTTAGCAGAACAGCGGTTCAATCACCTTATATCACTCCGATGTATTTGTTTGATTTCAGGAGACAGCAAATTGAAACCGGCATTGACCCCGTTTTACCGATTATAAAAATTGATAAAAAAGAAAAAAGATGTGTTATCCATCGTGCTCTTGTTATCGGAGACGGAAAGTATGTCGAGTTAACTCCTCAACAAACGATGATATATAATATTTTACGAGGGAATATAGAAAGATTTAATGCAGAAATAAAAGAAAAAAATGGGAAATTTAAATATGGGGTATTTATTGATTCAACGAGTATTTACTATAAAATTAATCGTGAAAATAGTAAACAACCGATTATAAATTATAAAATTCGCCATCAAGGCATTCTTGAAGAATCATCCAAGTATACGGAATCGAACCTCCTTAAGGAATATGGGAAAGAAACAAGTAAAATAGCCAAAAAAATGATTTTAGAATTATTAACTTATTTTCAAAAACAAAATGTTGACCCACTTGGATTTGGCTTACGTTATAAAGCAACAAATCTTCATACAGGTGATACGTATAAAGAATGGGAAAGCTTATATCCACAGGCGAAATTCACTTTAGATATTAATGTAAATATTATAAGTACCGGAAAGATGGAATAATCATTATTCAACATAAAGTCTGTAAGAATACCGCCCCTACAGACTATTTTTTTGCATCAAAAAATTATTTCTTTTTCACTCCAAACTGTACCATCCATTCGTCATTTTGGTAAAAAATTCCCGTACCGAAATATCCGAGCTGGAATAACTCCTTCTGTCTTCCGTAATCGGACATATTGACGGAAAAATCCACAAGTTCAAATTCAACCGATTCCTTTTGAAAATCTTTAAAAAATGTATAGCGCAGTTTTCCGTTATATTGCTCTTTTAAATCTACGATGGAAAAACCGAGAAAAAATTTATCTTTTAAACTTGGAATATTGAATGGAGCAACCGTAGATAAAACATAACGGAAACGGTTTCGATCAATTGTTTCCATTATTTTTTCCCCTAATAACTTTTGTAATCCCGACCCGCGATAATCCGGATCAACATTAGTAACTACCGAAAAGAGCGTGATTGGCAATTCTTCTTTCAAGATTCCCACCTCTAGGGCAATCTTTTCTTCAAGCGAATCCGGTGAAGAAAAGATTCGAAAGGCGACAAGACGGTCTTGGACAAATACACCAAGCATGATTCCCTCTTTTTGGAAAATGTCGATGAATTGTTCTTTACTTGTATGTTCTAAAAACTCCGGAGAAGGTAAATGGTCAATTACTTTTGATTGTAATTGACTCATCGTATCTAAATCATCCACCGTCAATGTTCTGACAATAAACGGCTCACCATTTTGAAGAATTCCTGTGGTAATTTCTGCCATGCATTTCCTCTCCTTTCACTAAGTTTTATAGTATGTTGGAAAAAAAGTGTATTAATGTATCTACGTTTTTCCTTAAAAAGCGCTGCGGTTTTTGTACCATCCATAAATTTCTGTGAATATGAATGTCTTTTATTTTAACTTCTGCAAGTTCATCATGTTGCAGTTCTTTTTCCACTGTAATTCTCGGTAAGATGCTAATTCCTAATCCTGCTTCAACCGCACTTTTAATCGCTTGGGTACTGCCGAGCTCCATATAACTTTGAATTTTATTCAGTACTCCAAATTCTTTCAATGCTTGTTCCACGATTAATCTTGTTCCGGAAGTTGATTCACGCCAGATCATATGTTCCTTCGCTAATTCTTCAATATCAATATATTGTCTTTTCGTCCATGGGTGGCCGGTTGGACAAACTAAGATCAGTTCATCGTCCGCAAATTTTTCCACTGTAAAATGTTTGTTTTCAACTACCCCTTCAACAAAAGCAATATCAATAACATCATTAGAAAGTTTCTCGAGAATATTCGGTGTATTTCCGATTTCCAGCAATAATCTTACGGATGGATGATTTCGTTTGAAAACTCCGAGAATTTTAGGTAAAAAATATTCCCCAATCGTTAATGATGCACCAACATGAAGTTTCCTATCGTCATTCCCGATGAGTTGCTGGATGGTTTCTTTTGAACGGTTGTAGTCTTTTACAATTTCTTTTGCGTACGGATACAGGGTTTTCCCGGCACTAGTTAATTTTAGTTTCCCGTCAGTCCGATCAAACAAAAGCGTTCCATACGTATTTTCCAATTGATGCATTTGTTTTGTTACGGCCGGCTGAGATAAGCCACTCAACCGTGCCGCTTGACTAATACTTCCCTCCTCAACTACCAAACAAAACAACCGTAAACTGTCGATATTCACAAAATTCGCCCTACCTCTCGCCTATCTTCTACTTAAATTATAGCAGAACCGGGCAATCATTATTAGGATAACGTTAATTTTCTTTTATATTTTTCATAAGTTAACTGTACGTTCTGCATTATATACAGCATTTTCTCTTTTTCCCAAAATTCTATTTAGAATTTGATTAACTAATTTAGAGAATTGCGGGTGATCCCTTTGTCGCGGATAAGGTAATTGAATAGGTTGTTCCATTACGCCTCGACATCCAAAGGTAAATCTGCTTCGGAAGCTTTTCTGTCCAGGTTATATTTATATATGGCATATCCAACCGCTGCAATCCAAGTTACGATAATCAATCCGTATAAAACCGGATAAATCGAATCATCGGATATCCAAGTGGAAAAGATCGTTCTCGCATTTGTTAAAACAATAAATCCGCCCACTAAAGTACCCATTATTTGTGTAGGGACAACGCGCACAAGCCAAGCAGCCAATGGTGCCGCCAAAACGCCTCCGATCATTAGCGCAATCACCCACACCCATTCAATCAGTTCTGAACCAAGAGATAGGAAAAAACCTAATGAAGCGGATAAAGCAATGACAAATTCACTTGTATCCACCGTACCGACAGCTTTTCTCGCACTCATTCCTTTTTTAGAAAGTAAGACTGGTGTTGTGATTGGTCCCCAGCCACCGCCGCCGGTTGCATCAAAAAATCCGCCGATAAAACCTAGAGGGATGGATTGCTTATAGGACAACTGAACATTTTTCTGTTCTTCCATTTTTTTATAGATAAATAGAAAACGAATTAGAATATATACGCCTAATAGTAATAAAAATAATGAAACATATGGCTTAATGACATCACCGGGTAAATTACTTAAAAATGTTGCACCTAAAAAAGCTCCAATTGCTCCCGGGATAATCAGGCGAAAAACCATCTTTTTATCGACATTGCCAAATTTAATATGAGAAGCGCCCGATGCGGCAGTCGTCACCAATTCAGCTAAATGCACAGATGCGGATGCCGCCGCAGGATTCACACTAAAGGCCAATAACAAAGTTGTCGAAGTGACACCATAAGCCATTCCTAACGCTCCGTCAATCAGTTGTGCGAAAAAGCCGACAATTGCAAACACAATTAATTTGCTCATCCTTGTTTCCTCCTTCATTTGCCCCACAATACCTATTTAGCTACTTACGGCTTTAAAATTTTCTATGTATTATATTCAGCGTATAAAAAAATGTTATAGGGTATTTTATTGAGTTATATTTTAATCATACTATTCCGACCTGTCAACTATTTTTTAAGTGGATTTTGAAAATTTATTTTATACGGTAAGTATAAATTTTCAGTAAAGGTACGAATTCGACGCAGATGGAAATTTTGAACTTACGTATAAGGGCACAAGAAAAAGCTGCGATCCGATATACCGCAGCCAAAAAAATTTAATATCACGTCACTAGTAGCCTAAACATTTTGACGCCCAAGTTTTTTATTGAAATGTTGAAATCAAAACGTTGCAATCGTTTTTTTCAAGGGGGATTACAATAAAACGGTCCCCAAATCATTAGCTAAAAACGTATTGATATGTTTCCGCTAATCCGCTATGAATATCTATTTTTGGTTTCCATTTAAGCCATTTTTTTGCTTTTTGATTATCCAGACAACTATCTTGAATATCTCCTTTTCTCGCTGCGGAATAGCGAACCGACACCGGTTGCTTGTGTAATTGCCTGAGTATGTTTACAATTTGGTTGACGGATGTACTTTGAGCTGTGCTTATATTAAAAATATCCCGATTTCCCCGTTCAATGGCGGCCAGATTCGCTTGAACAATGTCCTTAACAAAAATGAAATCTCTTGTTTGTTCTCCATCACCATGAATATTTAATGGTTTTTGCTTCTTTAATTGATCAAGGAATACAGCAATGACACCTCCTTCTCCTTTCACGGTTTGCCGTGGTCCATACACATTACCATAACGGAGAATCGTAAAAGGAATATCGTACAGAGACGAAATCAATTGAATATATGTTTCTGCTGTACGTTTCGATAATCCATAAAAAGAAACGGGTTCAGCCAAGTCCTTTTCACTTATTCGATCTCTCACAATGTTTCCATATACCGCTGAAGTGGAAGAAAATATAAGTTTTTTTATATCGTGATTACGACAAGCTTCTAAAATATTGATTGTCCCGTTAATATTCGTATCGGCATCCACTCTAAGTTCATTCATCGATTTTGAAACATCGGCTTGTGCGGCTAAATGAAAAATCACATCCGGTTTTTCTTCTTGAATCCATTGTCTCGTTTCGTTTCCGCGTATATCAAATTTATACAAATGTGCAAGTGGCGATAAAAAATCCCGTTTTCCCGTAGAAAAATTATCGATTACATGTACGTCATATTCTAACTTAACGAGTTGATCAACGAGATGTGATCCGATAAAACCTGCTCCACCCGTAACTAGAACTTTCATTCTATGGCTCCTCTCCAACGTATTTATCCCGCACGAACGGTCACTAAATCTTCCTCCTGTGACTAAAAGAAAATCAAAGATGTAAAGGGCGAAGATAAATGCCCGATTGGTTCTCCTAACCATCAATGGGGTGAAGAAACCCCCACTGCTGGAAGTCTCACTTTATCTCACCTTAACGGGGAAGTCCAATGAGTTATTTCATTAAGGAAACACCTTGGAAAATTTTTGCCCAATATGGATCATTTTCATCCCAAATTTCTTTATTTGGCAGTTCAACAAGAGTTACTGAGGAAAGCGGATACGGTTTTTCAATCATATGACTTATGTTTTTATGGTGGACTAATAGAATGTGAAAATCTCCGGCTACCATATTGGACAAAATCGTCTCCAATTCTTTTACATCTTCAAATTTTGCTTCATTTGCTTCAGTTCGGATGAATAAAATTCGTTTACTCGTATTCATTTTTTCAAGAAACCGATTAATTCTTCTGTCATATTTTGCTTTTACTTCCGCATACCCGCCTAAATGAGTTAATGTGTTTTTATCGGTTTTAAAATCATGGTTAAAGCCAATATCATAAACAAAGTCATGAACATATAAATCTGTAGGCGAGAGATAGCGATCGGGTTTTAAATGATTGATATTCAAAAAATCGGAAAAACGGTTTTTAATCAGCAAATTGACTTTTGATAATTGTGGGGAACCAACCCAATCCAGCACACCCGAAAACGGACGTAACTGAAACTTCCGCAATTGCATGGCAGCTAAACAAAGATGCCCTAAACTGAAAATGGAATCATACGTACCCTTTAATTTATGCAAAACTTGTCATTCTCCTTTATCCAACCTCGGGCAGAATAAAGACCTCCACCTCAAGGTTTTCGAATATACAAAGAAGATAGGTGGAGTATGAACTGTCCCATGCGTCCGATTCGTTCAACATTTTACTTATCAAATAAATTTCTTGTTTTTTTACCCACCTCACATCTTTTAAATTTATATTATGTTCGCTCTGATTTTTCGTATATAGCATTTGACCAAAATAGCCTTTAATTTTTGTTCACTTCGTCAATCTTGGTTTTTCGTAAAAAAATTGCCTGTTCATAAATATTTACTATTTTTTCAATCGCTTGATTTAATGACCAATGTGTCAGTGCCCAATCTTTTGCCCTTTTACCTAAATTAGCAAGATACTGCTCATGTTCCAGTAAATATTCGATATGGACAGCAAGCATTTCCTCATCACCGGGTGGCGTTAAGACACCGGTCATCCCATGTTCAATCATTTCCGGCACACCACCGACATTGCTGGCAATTACCGCTTTCCCGGCAAGTTGTGCTTCGATAACAGATAATGGCTGATTATCGATTAATGTCGGGAGAACGAGGATATCGGCGAGTGATAATAGATATGGTATATCCTTTCTTTTTCCGAAAAAAGACACCTCATTGTCCAGCCCAAGTAACGCTACTTGTTTTTGTAACACTTGATCTTGCGGACCATCCCCGACGATCCAACAAACCCAATCATGTCTCTTCTTTTTCAGTCGAGCTAATGCACCAATCAAATGATGGACTCCTTTCATCTCAGAAAGTCTTCCGGTATAGATGATTACCTTTTGTGTGACTGGTTTTTGGATTGGTGATGGATGATTCATTTGCTCCAAAAAAGTCTCGATATCATAGCCATAGTGATGAATTTTAAGTTGTGAAACGGGGACATTATATTCTTCAACTAAAATATTTTTCATCCAGTTATTGGCGATAATCGTTATTTCACCGGCCGTTGCGCCATTAAATTCTAGATTTCCAAAATAACTGTCACCGTGGGAAGAAACCGGATTCTTTGAACGATAATACGCTTCTAAAATTTCATGGGCAACACATCCGTGCAGTGTGGCCACCAATGCAGTATGTTTTGCACGAATTCGATTGAAAATAACGGCAGAGAACACATCTTGGCAATGGATTAAATCATAATTTCCGATTCCAAGTATTTTTGCCGCAAGTTCATAAAAATACATGCGTTCTTCATAATAATGAATGACAGAATCCAACACCATTGCCGGAAAAGCTTGTTTAATTTCACCTAGAAAAAAACGTTTATTTACTTTTTGATTTTTATTATAGATATAAACAAAATTCCCTTGATCCCCGTAACCGAAAAGATCAACTTCATGACCGAGTGATTCCAGTCTTTCTTTCAATTGTTGCATATACTTCCATACCCCTCCTGTATGAGGAATTTCCCAGAAGGTCGCAAGCAAAATTTTCATATTACGTTCCACCTCATTACTTTTCCATAAACTTTTGGCTGTCCTTAAAGTATCATATTCAAGAGGAAAAGAAATCGGTATGACCAACATGGAATTTCAAGACCGTAGAAGTGCTAAATAATAATAAGATTACTTTCTTAACATGTATTTTTGTGGCCTATCCTTCTATATATTGTGTAAGTGGACTTATTCGAATTGTTTTTCAGTGGCATCGGAGTTTCTTTCTTTCAAATTACAGATTTTCTATGTACCCGTCCCTTGCAAAATACTAGCTTAAGCATAGATTAAATAGAAAGCATATTGAAAATAATTTTCAAAAGGAAGTGACACACAGTGCAAAGTAAAGAAGTTAGAGTGGAAAATGTAGTAAAAAAACGTTTGCCACATTTTCACCCTAATTTTCCAATTATTTTATTCTGGAGTCAAAAAAGCGGATGTACTACTTTCTTAAAATGGTTTTTCTTTCAAGTCGATCTGCTTGAGGAAGCTATTGACTACAATCCTTGGGTACATTTTTATGAGAATGAAGTCTATAAGCAGAAACCGACTTATATGCAGGATGTAATAGACCATCTTTTGACGAAAAAAAAAGATACATTGAAACTTGTTCGCAACCCGTATAAAAGAGCAGTCAGCCAATTTTTAATCCTTGCCACATCGAAAGGAAATCAACATTGGGAAAAAGAATGGGAAAAAATCCGCGAATTTTTTTATCATGATAAAAACAGTACGAAAGGCATTACATTCAAGCAATTTTTACATTATATCCAAGAGGCTGAAGGTTATGACAGCCATTTCGCCCCACAATATGAACCTGGGGAAGAAGAATTTGTTGATCAGTATATATATCTTGAAACTTTCCAGAAGCAAATAAAACAAATCGAAGACAAATATAAACTGAAAAGCTCAAATCTGCTTGAATTATCAAAATCAACTCATCACCTATCTCCAGCAATGAAGCTAAAAGGAAACTTTGCCGATAAAGAAATTTCAGAATCCACCTTTATTACTACAGGCAAATTTCCAACTTATAAAAGTTTTTATGACAAAGAGGCCATTCAGTTGGTCAATACCGTGTTTTCCAACGATTTTGAAGTTTATGGCTATAAAAAATTAAAGAAGTAACATAGGACCCGGTGAGATCCTGCAAGATCCTTGTTCAATATCATTCAATTAACACCAATAGCTTGAAGCATATTCCGGAAATGTTTTCCATAGAGTTCAGGACTAAAATTCACTTTCACATGTTCATAACCTTTTGAACGGATATGTTCACGAATCTCAGTATTGTTCATTAATTCGATCGCTTGAGTAACTGCTTCAGAAATATTGCCGATTGTATAATATTTACCTGTCTCATTATGAATAATCGAACTTCTTACGCCATCAGAATCGGTCGTAAGGATTGGACATTTACAACTCAAAGCTTCAAGAATGGCGTATGGGGCTCCTTCCACTTTTGATGTTGAACAAAGAAAACCGCCGGAGTCCCCTATACGAGAATAATATTCTGCCATATTTTCATTCGGAACATTTGCATGCAAAGTTACATGATTTTGCAAATTCAACCGGCTTATTGTTGCTTCAAATTTTTGTCGTTCCCTTTGTGTACTTAACGTAGGATCCTCGAACATATATAATTGAATGTTCGGATTAACCTTCTCAATTAACTTTGCACCAATAAAAAGAAATTCCCGCCAATTTTTATTGTCCTCAATCCGGCCGATCCAAGCGACAATCGGATGGGGATGGCCGGTTGTCTTTTGGTAAGAAAATTTCGTCGTATCAAAGCAATTATTAAATTGGAATTTCGGTACGGTCGGAAATAATTCATGAAATAGCTGTTCAATATGTGGGGTTTTCGGATTTAACAAGCCATCAGCATACCGGGTTACGAGCGGAACGACACTTTGAAACACTTTCCGGGCGACGTGTTTGGGGCCGTAACCTTGTACTTCGATAATCATTTTTCCTTGATACCCGAGCGATTGAAATCTTGGTAATGCTTGAAAGTCGGACGTAATGACAATGGCTTGATATTTGCCTGTCTCCAATATTTGTTTTATTTCCTGATCATTATTTGTAATGAAGACAGGGGCCGCATGATCATTTAGTAAATCCCGTCTATTTTCATAGTAAAGGAAATGACAATTCATTCCAATCTTTTTCAGTGCCAGGCTTCTTTGACGATTTAATGTTTCAACACCCCCACTCGGCACATAATAAACGAAAAGTATATTCATTGTATCCTCTCCTGTTTTTTACAAATATGCCTTATATCACCATATGCCGTAAAACTCGAATGGTGTAATGATTGTGTCAGCCCACGCTTTATTCTTTTACCGGAATATTTTAATATGAGAAACATGAACGGAAAGGGAGTGATTATTTGGTAGAAAGGAATGAGACCGTCAGTATATTGATTCCGTTTTATAATTGTCCCTATGTTGGGCAAGCGGTTCAGAGTGCATTAGCTCAAAGCTACCCTCATATAGAAGTGATTGTTATCGATGACGGCTCAACCATGTATAAAGAACGCATATCCTCTTATCTATCAAGAATTACGTATTTGGAAAAAGAAAATAACGGAGTCGCTTCGGCAATGAATTTTGGAATTAAACAGGCAAAGGGCGATTATTTCGTGTGGTTAAGTTCTGATGATACAATTCATCCCGATAAAGTCCGGCATCAACTGAACTTTATGCAAAGAAAAAATGCATTTCTTAGCTGTACAAATTTTAATACAATGAATAAAAACAGCGAAATTATTAAATACAATGCCGGTCTTCATTTCAACAATGATTTAGAGCTCCTGAAATTATTGCAAAATTATAATCCAATTAATGGCTGTACGGTGATGTTTTCGAAAAAAGTTGTAGAAACTGTTGGACTTTTTAATGAACAACTAAAATACGCACAAGACTATGAATATTGGCTTCGGGTCGCTTTACAATATCCCATTCATTATTTCCCAATGACCCTAACAAACTACCGGATTCATGATGATATGGGGACGGTTCGACATAAAGAAGAAATCACAAATGAATTCCATTATGTCAGGGATCAATATCATGATGCAATTGGAAATTTAATAAACATACGGTCTAATAATCAGTTAGACCAATAAATCCTTGAAAATAGAAAACTGTCCAAACGCATCCCTTTGAGCATTACCAGATACACAGGATTTTTGGACAGTTCATTTTTTATCCCACCTTAATGGCGAGTCACCTAAAGATTTTCGAGATTACAAAGAAGATAGGTGGAGATGAAGAACCCCCCACGGATAGAAGTTTCACTTTATTGAAATCTGCTTGTTGCATTTTCTAGATAATAAGAGTTTACCACTATTATAGCCAACACCTTCTAATAACAAGTTTAACTAAAATCTGTTATGATATTAAATCCATATGTTTGATAATTTGACATGTCGTTAAATACATCCGTTACATCATTTAGAGAAATTTCACGAGATACAAGTGATTTTGGATTTAATTTCCCTCGGGCGATCAGTCGCAATAATCCATCATATTCGGTGCGGGGATTCCCCAGGCTTCCAACCACTTCCAATTCCATCATTGTCACCATATCAATGGGAATGTCGACAACACCTGATTCACTGCTGGTTGTAAGTCCGATTTGGACATGGCGACCACCCTTTCTAAGTGATAAAATGGAATTTACAATAGTTTCTTTTATACCAAGTGCATCAATGGAAGCATGGGCACCGCCTTTTGTGATTTCCTGCACAGCTTTGGGGACAACTTCCTTACGAGCATTAATTGTGACCACTGCTCCCTCTTTTTGAGCCATTTCAAGCTTTTTATCATCAATATCTACTGCAATAACTTGTGCACCTAAAGCGTTGGCGACTTGAATAGCGGATAATCCGACCCCACCGGAACCATTAACAACAAGCCAATCACCGGGACGTATATTTGTTTTGACGACACCGTGGAATCCGGTCATATAGCGACAGCCAATGGCAGCAGCCGTTATCGCATCAACTTCATCAGGGAGATGAACCAAATTAAAATCACCTTGTGGGATGCGAATATATTCTGCATAAGCCCCGTCATTGACCATTCCATGCACTCTAACATGTTCACATAGATTAGACCTGCCGCTTAGACAGTAGGAACAATGGGCACAGGATTCATGAAACGGTGTCGTCACACGATCGCCCGGCTTAAAATTATTGATTTCTTTCCCAACTTCGACAACAACGCCTCCCATTTCATGTCCAGGAATAATCGGTAGTTCAGGCTTTATACCAAGCCACCCCATATCCCCCATCCATGCATGCCAATCACTTCTACAAACCCCGCTTGCTTCCACTTTAACAATGACATCATGTGGTCCCGGCGTCGGATCCGGCACTTCACCTACCCGTAACGGTTTTCTTAACTCAACAATTTGTGCAGCTTTCATGTACATGTCCCCCTTTGAATGATTTGAATGAATCATTTAATCGGTTTTTTTTAGAAAACTTCGGTCCGGTTTGCCCCTTTAGGAAGAATATTAGTCTATATATATTTCATGTGGTCCTTTTCTAGTTTCTCTCGTAGCAAAAACAAACCTATTTTTATAAATGGTTGATATTGATTGGTATATGTTAGCGTTTACATTTTGGAGTGAATTGTGTAAGGATTGTTGTAGGATACATAATTGGCAAACAAGAACCATTGAAGATTTATTTATTAATATACTAAAAGGTCAAATACTTGTCAATATTTTTTCAGACTTTTATATATATTTTTATTGTTATACACAAAAAATAGTCTTTAAAAAGAAAGACCGTCTAAATCATTTCAAACGGCCTAAATCTTTCTAGGATTATTTATATTGCTGCTTCACAATAGCAATGGTATACGCATGTGTGAATGTAAAAGGGGTAATATCTACATCACATTGTTTACAGTGAACGGTTTTTTACCGATTCCTTTTATCAACGTTTCCCCTCTTTTCATAATTTTTCTTTCTATCAATCTATTATTATTCTATCCTGCTTTATATCCGTTTTCAATGTATAAAATAAACAAACCACAGCCCCCGTACTGTTTAGGACTGCGGTTTGTTTTAAGGTAGTAGATAAAACAATACACAAAAGAAATGGGCAACGGTTCCGGCAATAACGAACAAGTGCCAAATCATATGATGAAATTTAAATCCACGCCAAACATAAAAAATTGCTCCGATTGTATAAAAAACGCCTCCGATTACAAGTAATACAACACCATTGAATGGCATATTTTCGACAATTTGCTTCCAACCGATGACAACTAGCCAACCCATTAATACGTACAAAATCGTCGATGTAAATAAATATTTTTTCACAAAGAAAGATTTAAAAACAATTCCACCAATGGCAAGGCCCCAAACAATACCGAACAAAGTCCAACCCAGACCACCTTTTATAACAAGTAATGTTATGGGCGTATAGGATCCAGCAATAAACAAATATATGGATGAATGATCCAGTATTTCGAAAACATCTTTCGCTTTTCCTTGGGGAAGGGCGTGAACAAGCGTAGATGATGTATATAATAAAACCATTGTCGCCCCGAAAATTGTAAAACTCACAACATGAATTGCAGTTCCGTTTATTGAAGACGAAACAATAAGGATGACGAGTGCCGCTATACTTAATAAAGCCCCGATTCCGTGAGTGACAGCATTTGCAATCTCCTCCCCTTTTGTAAATCTGTGTGTTTCCGCCAAAACTATCATCTCCAATCTTTATCAATTAATTTTATCAATTAATTTTTAACAAGGAAAGGTGAATATTTACTTGAGGTTTGTATCCCAAAAAGGGTTCGTCGTCAAATTTGAGTAATTCTCGCCTCAAAATGGTAACGAGTTCCGGTCTCGTCGCCAAAAATTAGACTTTCTAGCCTAAAAAAGTCGACGAAAATGTATCTCGTCAACAAAATAGAGAGTTACCCGCTTTCCATTTACGACGTTCAAAAGACACTCTTCATGTTACATACAAATTACAAATCTCTCCGATATAAATTTATGACATCTTTTAATACTGCTGCCGCTGCTCCTCTCGGATGTGATGCACCGCCTGTTACGCAAACAGTACCCATTTCTTGCGTTTCAAATACAATTCCTTTATTTGTTCCATTTACATAATACAAAGGATTAGAAGGCGGAATGGTTCGTGGTCTTACCTCAAGGGAAAGATGTTCATTTTTTAAAATGACACTGGCCAATAATTTTATTCGTTCATTCTTCTCCTGTGCTTCATTTATTTTCTCTTTTGTGACATGTTCAATTCCCTCAATTTGGATATCGTTTAAGGAAAAACTCGTTTCCAATAACCCGTTCGTAAGTAATAAAATTTTACCTGCACTATCATAGCCTTTCACATCTAAACTCGGGTTCCTCTCGGCAATTCCTTTCATTTGAGCGACTTTTAAAGCTTCATCGAATGATAGATTGTTGTCGGCCATGGTAGTCAAAATAAAGTTTGTGGTCCCGTTTAAAATTCCCTCAATCCTTGTTATTGTTGCGCCGGCCAAACTATACCCGCCAATATCCATGGTCGGCAGTGCAGCCGCGGTTGCCCCACTGAATTTCATACTGACCCCCTTTTTCCGAGCTGCTTCTTTTATTCTTTTAAAAGAATGAACAAGCGCCCCTTTTGAAGCAGAAACAATAGCCATTCCTGCTTCGATGGCATTTAGTATGTACGATAATCCCGGCTCGCCGGTCTTAATATCGGTTGGTGTACATTCAACAAGGACATCACCATTCCATTTTGGAGGGACTAAAAAAATATTTTTTTCCTCGGCATATTGAGTAAGTGCATTGGATCCAACGTCATAATTCATCAATTTGTCCAAAGAGATCCCTTCTGCTTCATAAAGCATCCCTTTTGTACCAATAATACCTGTCACTTTTGGATGGAAACCGTACATATTTTTAATTGATTCGGAATGGCTCAACAATAGTTTACAAAATTCCTTGGCGACAACACCGTATCCTGTAATAATTATTCTTTTTTCCATGATAAATCCTTTCCTGACTGCTTTTCTTTTGTTAAATAAGCTCACATCTTTTTAATGCTAAATATACCTTCATGCTTCAAAATATTTATGAAAGATGTTCAATACGTGTCTTAAATCATCGGCAGGAATTTGCCCCGGTGCCGAAGCGGTTCTACCGGCTCCAAACGTACAAGCTGAGCCGAACAGTTCTCCGGATAAACGACTGATTAATCCAAGGGGACCCATGGCCATCGTAATGAGCGGATGGTCTCTATCCTTATTTTTCATCGTAATCGTAGCATCTAGTAAGGTAAGAATATCTTGAACATTTTTCGGCATAACGGCGATTTTTGAGATATGACCACCAAGCAATTGCATGGTCTCAAGCCGGCGAATTATTTCATCCTTTGTTGGCGTTTGCTGGAAATCGTGGTTTGAAATAATCATATAAACTCCATTTTCTTCAGCTAAAGCCACAACTTCTTTTACAATTGTTTCACCGCTGGATAGTTCAATATCAACAAGATCTGCTCTTTTTGTTTGGATAACGGTTTTTAATAGTTTCAAATAATAGTCTCCGGCAATTTCTTTCATCCCGCCCTCTTTATGCGTACGGAACGTAAAAATGAGCGGAATATTGAACAGTTGGGTACTCATTTTTTCAAGTAGATTTTTTATTGCTGCTAAATCTTCAACTTTTGAATAAGCATCTGCACGCCATTCAATTATATCAGGTTTCAAATCTTTAATTTCTTCCAATTCTTCAAGTAATTCTTGATCCGTTGTTCCCATCAGCGGAATGATCACTTTTGGTATTCCTTCGCCAATTTCAATATCTTTTATTTTCAACATTTTTATTTATTTCCCCCAATACCATATTCAAACGACAATAAGTACTTCACGGTATCAATTGATAAGACACAAAATATTATGCGTTCATGGTATGTTTTTGAAAAAATTTAAGGCAAGCCCATATGATTCGCCCCAAAAAGCCATATTTAAGCAAAACACGTAATGTCTGAAAATTAAAGCAATTACAATATCTAGTGTAAATTTTTTTTTTTAAATCCAGTGACAATATATAACTAGTTTATCATAATTGGAAAATTTTAAAAATGTGAAAACAAAAATTGCGTCTTTAAATCGTCCATTTGTAACACCAAAAAAAGTTACTCTTCAGCGGTTTTACAAAATGCATTTCCTATCCTCTTCTGATTTTTATAAACGATTAGGGTATGGCCTCTTCATTTCGTAGATTCCCGGAAGAATTGGAGAAATCCTACAAAAGTCAGATAATACAATCGTATATGCATGAATTATATTTCCGGACGGACCCAAAGCTTAGAAAAATCAACATAGCCAAAATGCTTCATCTGGATATTCATGATATCATTTGAAAATGGAATTTCCTTTTTTTGATGATACAGCGGAATCATAATCGACTTTTCAATCAACAATTTTTCCATTTGTTCATGAAGATCATCCCACTTTTCAAACGGCGTCTGAACATACCTATCCACTTGTCTTTTTAATCCGAGATCATTGTTCAAAATACTGGCAAGTGGCGAATATCCGTTTTTTAAAAAATAGTAAAAAGAAAAGGTTTCGTTCATTTCAAAAATTTCTCCGTGAATATAGAGATCCACTTCTTCCTGTTTCGTTTTTTCATATACTGATTCCTCAAAGGTCAGCCACTTTACTTCAATCGGAACCCCTGCCTCTTCCAAAATCTCTTTCAACCAGTTTGTCATCGGTTCATTCCATTTCCGTTGCATAAGGATCAGCGGTGCGTAAAAACGAGGTCGCTCTACCTTAGGAATCGGGTATGGCTCTTTCTTATGCGATAAGCAGCTCGCATGATTGGGTACCATTTTTTCATATACACCAGTTACTTCATGGCGATGCCCCGCAATAACCGAATGAATGTAATCGCGTACCTCTTGCCGGCTGATATCCGAATTTCGATTGGCGTTCATTATAACAACACCGAATCCGGAATGACTTTTAAAGACAAAAGTAGACTCGGGCTCTTTTTTCAAATTAGAAGTATAGATGAAATCATAGTCTTTCGGTACTTGGATAAATTCAATTTCGTCAAGGAGCGGCCGTTCCTGAAAATGTTCTTTAAAAGCAATTAATTTTGTTTTCACCTCACTATTTTCAGCAACATAAAAAGGACCTGTTCCAACTAATCCATGATCCGTTTCTTTATAAATGCTGGCAATGATTGTTCCCAACAGCTGAAGGGTATAGCTGCAACCATTCGGTGTATCGATATCGATGACAAGCGGTGTTACGGCACGAATTCGTTCAACCGGTTGCCAAAGGTTCGCATATTGAGGTTGCTTTCTCATGTTCTCTAAACATTGGACAACATCATTCGCCGTTAAAATAGACCCGTCATGAAATTTCACATCTTTTTTTAAATAAAGTCTAAGCTTTGTTGGAGTCATATTCCAACTATGGGCAATTTCCGGTTCCACTCCTCCTCTTTCATCGATGGCCACTAACCGGTTATAGACCGTTGCCACCAAATTTGCCAGGTGTACATGGACGGCATCCAACGGGTGAAGAGAATGAAATGGATATTTGCGGGGAATGATGAGTTGATCGATTTCATAGACAGTTTGTTTGAATCCGAACTTTGATTGAAAATGGTTTAGTAACCTTGTTTTTCGCTCCTGAGACCAATCCATCAATAAATATTTGCTACTTTTTTCAATCGGCTCCTCTTCAATCATTGTAGTTAACTCTTGTTCATAAACTTCTTCAACATTTTTCAACCATGTTAATTTCGATACATTCCCGCGACCACGTCCTGATGTAAATGAAAGCCAACCTTCCCTTTCCCATGTTTTTATATAGCGAGCCGTTTGTTTTGGACTTAAATGTAAAATTTGTGCCATATCCTCTACTCGAACCGGCCCTGATTCAACAGATTTCCATAGTGTAAATAAATACTCATTCATTTTGTTCCCACCTAAAAGTAGACAAAAATATTTAATATTGTCTATTTATTTTTATATATGTCTATTTTAATATACTAAACATAAGGGGGTCTTCCAAATGAAATGGCACGAATATCCGCAAAATATTAAAGTCCGATTAATTACCTCATTTCTTAATCGAACCGTTTCCTCATCCGTAATGCCCTTTATGGCCTTATTTTTTGCCCAAGAAAAAGGAAAAATTTGGGCCGGTTCATTTTTAATTGTGACCGTTTTTATTAGTTTCATTGTGAACTTGATTGGGGGATATATTTCTGATCGTTTTCCGCGTAAAAAGGTATTACTGATTACTTCTTCTTTAAGTGCGATGACGTTCCTTTTGATGACGTTGAGTTTACTCCCAAGTGACCGGTTGATTGGGTTGTTTGCAGTTAGTTATATTATTTTTATTGTTGTGTCACGGCTCGGGAGTCCGGCAATGGAGGCAATCATAATTGATTCAACAACACCCGAGAATCGAAAATCAGTGTATGTGATTGATTATTGGCTAGTCAATTTATCTCTGGCGATTGGGACGGCTCTTGGCGGCATGTTTTATGTAAATCATCAAATCGAATTGTTTGCCGTTCTCACTTTTACATCATCTTGTTTGCCTGTTGCCTATTGGTTGTGGCTTCAAGATGTTTCTGTAAAGCAATTAAAAAAGCAGCATAATAATGTTATTCTTGATGTATTAAGCAATTACAAAGTTGCCATTAAGGATGCTCCTTTTGTCAAAGTGGTAGTCGGATCAATGTTCATTTTTGCTGCAGAATTTTCGATGAGCAGTTATATTGGTGTCCGGTTAGCAAATGAATTTGAGCCGATTGATTTTGGCGGTTTTACGGTTGACGGGGTTCGCATGTTGAGTATTCTCAATATCGAAAATACATTGCTGGTTGTGTTTTTGACATTTTTTATAAATCGAATGGTTAATCATTTCAGCAAGCAAAAAGGTTTATTGGTTGGACTTTTGCTTTATGGGATTGGCTATGTGACGGTCACTTCGGCAAACATTTGGTATCTGTTAGTCTTATTTAATTTTATTGCAACAGTTGGCGAACTGATTTACTCACCAATTCGAAAGACCGAGCAATCGAACATGATTCCGGATGATAAACGCGGGTCATACTCCGCTTTTTCAAATGTCTCTTTTAGTGGGGCTGATTTAATCGCCCGTTCAACAATTATTATTGGAGCATTCTTGGTTCCGTCGATGATGTCGGTTTATATCGGTGTGATTATCATGATGGGAATTTTGCTGATGTATACGGGATTGTTTGCCGGAAAACCTGTACTGCAAAAAGTATCAGTTATGAACAAGAACACAAAAGGTTAACGATAAACGAATTTAATTTTTCTTTACAAAAAAAGGACTGCAAATTATGCAGCCCTTTTACAACATTACATATTTATTCATAATCGCTATAAAGTCAGAACAAACTTCTTCAATGATGCGGTCGTTAACAATAATCTCATCTGCATATTTTTTATATAACTCGTACCGTTCTTCATAAAGGGTGAGCAGTTTTTCCTTCCCATCTTTTAACAATGGTCTGGATTGGACGATGATGTCCGCCATGATTAAATCTACCGGCCGATCTAAAAAGACGATAACCCCATTGTCACCCAACAATTCTATATTGATTGGTTTTTTGATGACACCGCCGCCGGTTGAGACAATCAAACCCTTTCGCTTAGCAATTTCCATGCAAGCCATTGATTCAATTTCACGAAAATGGTCTTCTCCATTTTCAAATAACTGGGGGATTGTCTTTTCTGTCCACTCCACAATAAATTCATCCAAGTCGATAAAAGGCTTTCCGGTTTTCTCTGCTACCAGTTTGCCAATGGTCGTTTTTCCACTCCCCGGCATACCGATAATGACTAATTTGTTTTTCATTCAATCACTCATTTTACTGAAATTTTTTATCGAAATCATCCATTACTTTTGTCAAAATTTCATGACTGATTTCTCTTTCTTGCCAAATTTCTTCCGCTTTTATGGCTTGACCGACCAACATTTCCAGTCCACCGCATATCTTTTTATCCAATCGCCGACCAATTTCCAAAAATTTAGTAACCCGCGGGTTATAGATAATATCAATCAATGTAGCAAAATTTATAATGATCTCTTCCGCAACCGGGCTTTCGTCCACACTCGGGTACATGCCGACTGAAGTTGTATTGATTAGTACATCCCCTCTAACGGTAGCGATCTCATCATACGTCATAAATTGAACTCGCAAATCATCATATACATCTTTACATGTTCGTCGCGATACAATATACAATTTTTTTACCCCATGGTCGAGTAAGTATTGAACGACGGCTTTCGCTGCACCACCATAGCCCAGTACCATACACACTTTATTTTCAACCTCAACATGATTGCACTGAAGAATCGTGCCAAAGCCAAAATAATCAGTATTATATCCGTATAATTTTCCGTCTTTCAGCAATATCGTGTTAATCGCATTTAATTTTTTTGCCTCTTCTGATAGACCATCTAAGTATGGAATAATCGTTTGTTTATAAGGAATCGTTACATTCGCCCCTTTAATCTCCAATACCTTTAATCCATCGACAAATTTTTGTAAGTCTTCTTTTTTTACTTCAAATTTTTTATAAGCTGCCCGGATTTTTAAAAGAGAAAAAATCTTTTCATGAATTTCCGGCGAGATACTATGGTCTAATTTTTCACCTAAAAGTCCGTAAAATTCCATGGAAACTGCCAATCCTTTCCGTTAAACTCGATGGATTTTGCATGTTTGTTGTTCGATTTCACTAATGTCAACTTTCACTAATTATCTTACTGTATCTTGTTGATAACACCCGAGCAAGCGGAAATACTCACAGCCTTCTTCAATTAAACTTAAGGCTTTTTTCACTTTTTCACTCCGGATATTTCCTTCAAAATCCACATATAGCACGTATTTCCAATTTCCTTCTTCGGTAGGCCTGGATTCAATTTTCATCATGTTAATATCATTTTCAGCAAAATGGCTCAACAGCTGGTAAAGTGTCCCAACTTTATGTTCCAATGAGAAGACAACACTCGTTTTATTACTTTTGGCGGCCACTTGTAAATGTTTAGAAATAATAATAAATCGAGTTGAATTACCAACTTTATTGTTAATATTTTCTTTAAGAATATCCATATTATAAATTTCCGCTGCTCGTTTTCCGGCAATCGCCACTTTTGTTTGATCATTCAATTCACGAATATGGCGGACACTGTCAGCCGTACTTAAAAACGGAATCAAGCGCCAGTGCTTATAATTTTTTAAAAACTTACTCGTTTGTTCAAATCCTTGTGGATGAGAATATACTTCCTGGACTTTTGACAGGTCTGTTCCTTTAAGACCAATTAAATGTTGATTCACTTTAATATATTGTTCACCAACAATATAAAACTCGTATTTAGTCAATAAATCATAAACTTGGGAAATCGCACCCGTTGAAGAGTTTTCAATCGGTACCACGCCAAAATCAATTTCATCATTTTTCACGGCTAAAAAAACATCCTCAAACTCTTCATAATTGCTTGATTCCACATTCTTACCAAAGAATTTGAACATCGCTTCTTCAGAAAAAGAACCTTGCACTCCGTAACAGCCAACTTTTAAAAAGTGGTTCATTTGTTCGCCGGGAAAAACACCATCCCGGATCATTTTATATTCCAGTTCCTTACCTAAATTAATTAGGTTTGTGTAAAATTTTTTCAATGCCCATTGATAATTTGGATCTTTTAAATTTTTTATATTTTTCTCAATTACTTCCGTTTCCCGATCCCGGTTTAAAACAGGTAACCCGTCCTTCTTTTTATAATTACTCAACTTTATAACGGTGTTCATCCGTTCCTCAAAAAGTTCCGTTAATAGTTTATCAATTTGATCAATTTTTTTTCGATAATCATCTATCTCTGACATTTTTTTACCCCTCTTTATGAAATTAAAACTCCGTGAAGATGTACAAAATTCGTATCCCTTGGAGTTGATCACTCTTTAGGAAATGAACATTAAGTCTAAAATTCCGAGGGCAGTGACTGCTTCAATAACTGGTATTGCCCGTGGTACAATACAAGGATCATGCCTGCCTTTCACAACTAGTTCACTATTTTTATGTTCGGCAATATTAATTGTTTGTTGTTTTTTTGCAATGGAAGAAGTTGGCTTAATGGCTACTGTGAATAGAACCGGCATGCCATTGGTAATCCCACCCGTAATGCCGCCGTTATTATTCGTGTGCGTTTTAACCTCATCACCCTCGTAGTAGTAAGCATCATTCGTCTCTGAACCTCGGAGTTTCGTCATTTCAAACCCTTTGCCAAATTCAATTCCTTTAACTGCCGGCACTGAAAATATTAAGTGAGCAAGGACGGATTCAACGGAATTGAAAAAAGGATCCCCAATTCCGGCCGGGATGCCAACGACGGTACATTCAATGGTTCCCCCGACCGAATCCATATCTTTTCGTGCTTGTAAAATTACCTCTTCAATTTCTGTCCGTTTTTCTCCGTCAATAAGCGGTAATTCTTGCTTCTTTAACTCATCAAAAAGAGCTTGGTTTACTTCCACATCCTGAAAACTTTTGTCATCAATATGACTAATACTTTTTACATGGGCACCAACAAAGATTTTTTTTTCGGCCAAAATTTGCTTAGCAATCGCCCCGGCAAATACAAGCGGTGCCGTAATTCTGCCGGAGAAATGACCACCGCCGCGATAATCATGGAACCCGCCGTATTTGACAAATGCCGGATAATCCGCATGACCCGGTCGCATTAAATTTTTTATATCCTCATATACTTTTGAACGTTGATCACTATTTCTGATAATCGCTGTCAACGGTGCACCGGTTGTATATCCGTTAAAAAATCCGCTGATTATTTCCGGTGTATCGCTCTCCTTCCGTGTAGTCGACAATAAACTTTTTCCCGGTTTTCTACGATCCATTTCCGCTAGTACTTTATCCATGTCAATTGCAACACCCGGCGGTAAACCATCAATTGTAATTCCGATGGCTGGGCCATGTGATTCACCAAAAATAGATAATTTTAACTTATTTCCCATTATCCCGCTCAAAGAAACGACCTCCTAGTACTTTAAAGTCTCGCCAAAAGTTTGGGTATGATTTCGAAACACATTCATGGTCTTCTATTAGAATAGACGTTTTACAGACCGTCGAAGCGATGGCAAGGGTCATGGCGATACGGTGGTCATTATGACTCCATACTGCGCTACCGCCATATAAACTTGGCACTCCTTCGATAATTAATCCATCCTCTTTTTCAATAATTTTTGCACCAATTTTATTCAATTCAGTCGCGATTGCATGGAGGCGATCCGATTCTTTGATCCGGAGTCTTCCTGCGTTTATCACCTTGGTTGTTCCTTTACTTAATGCTGCTGCCAACGAAAGTACCGGGATAATATCTGGACATTGAGAACCATCAATAACCGTTGCCGTTAACTCTTTTTCCGGTTTACCGGTTAAACCTCCGTTTTCTTGATAAAATTTCATCCCCATTCGTTCCAGTATATGAATGACCTCTTTATCCCCTTGTAACGAGTCTAAATTCAAATCATGCAAAACAACCTCATTATTTAATGCATTTGCTACCAAGAAAAATGCTGCTTGGGAAAAATCAGCCTCAACCCGATAATCACGGGCTTTATATTTTTGGTTTCCCTTGATAAAAAATTCTTGATAATTATGGTTAATAATATGAATACCAAAATCTTTTAAAGCACTCAACGTCAAATCAATATACCCTTTTGATTCCATTTCTGTCGTAATGACAATTTTTGAATCACCGTCAAGGAGCGGTAACGTAAATAATAATCCTGAGATAAATTGCGAACTAACATTCCCCGTAACTTCATAAAGACCGCTTTTTAACTTGCCCTCAACCCGTAGGTCCAGTTCACCTTCTTTGTAACTGTATTGAATCCCTTGCTCATCAAAAATATTATAATATGTATGAAGCGGTCTTTGTCCCAATTTTCCTCTGCCGATAAAGCGATGCTCCCCCGGAAATAAAGTGGAGATTGGAACGACAAATCGTAATGTAGAACCGGATTCATTACAGTCAATAAGGACTTCATCAATATTCCTTTTTCGGTCTAGTTGCCCGGTTGCATAGATGCCAACAACTTCCAAAACGTCTTCATTTTTTGTCATTTTTGCTCCGAATGATTTCATTGCCTCCATTGTTGCAAGAATATCATCAGAATAATCAATGTTTGAAATCCGGCTTATTCCATCACTGAGTGCGGCACAAATAACTGCCCGATGAGCAATACTTTTTGATGGTGGTACTTTCACTTCACCGTTTAATTTCTTTGGATCAATTAAGCAGTCCATTTTATTCCCCCCCTAAATTCTAAATTATTTAAAGAAATCAATTGTCGTCTCTTTGATATATGATTCACCAATCCGTTTTAATAAAATAACATGAAGGACATCGTTTATATTTTTCTTGTCTAATTGAATTGTTTCCAAAATGGGTGTAAGACTTGGGATTTCCAATTGATATGGGAGATGATATTGCTGAACGATTTGCATAATTTGTTCGGCAACACCTTTTTCCGTTAATCCTTTTTCTTCTGCACGTTTTGAAATTTCGTACATACCGATTGCCACTGCTTCTCCATGCGTATATTTTTTATATTGGTAAAATGTTTCTATTGCATGACCGAGCGTATGGCCAAAGTTGAGAAGCATTCGGTTTCCGGTATCCTTTTCATCCTCTTCAACAACTTCCTTTTTTATCTCACAACAACGGTAAATGATGTTTTCAATATGTTCCATAACCATTTCCATACTTTGGTAATTTTTCAATTCATTAAACAAATTCACATCTTTAATACAGCCGTATTTGATTACTTCCGCCATCCCATCCCAAAAGAACCGCTCCTCTAAAGTATGAAGGACATTCGGATCAATCAGTACTAATTTTGGATGATAAAAGCTTCCTACTAGATTTTTCCCTCTGTCCAAATCGACTGCAACTTTCCCTCCGACACTGCTGTCAACTTGGGCGAGAAGTGAAGTTGGAATTTGCACATATGGAACGCCCCTTAAATAAGTCGATGCCGCAAAGCCGACAATATCACCAATCACGCCCCCGCCAAGAGCGATAATTAAATCGCTTCTTGACAATTTAAAATCTAAAAATTGATTATAAATTTTTGGAAGAATATGGAAGGATTTTGTCTCTTCTCCGGCCGGCAAAGCTAATAGATCTACTTGAAATCCGGCATGTTCAAGACTAGTTAAGACGTTTCTGCCATAGTGTTGATTGACATGAACATCTGTTACAACAAAAATTTTCCGTCCTGCATAAACTTTTTTAATTTCTTCACCAACTTGTTCAAGGAGTCCTTTTTCAATAAGAATTGGATAACTCCTATCCCCCAAATGAACGAATAATTTTTTCATGAAAAGCACCTTCTTTTCGTTAGTTGAAATAAAAAAATAGAACCCTCTAAGCTGAGTTCTATTTTTTATTAAGTATAATTACTTTTTCTATTACATGAAGAACTCATCAGTGAAAACTATTCATTTTGTGCAATACAAAAAGCCGGCGCTAAAATAAAAGCCCCAGAAGAAGCCAAAAAAGCTATAAAATTTGCCAACTCTTCTTGCCTGTATTAATTGTTCCATGATCATTCCCCATCTATTTTAAACGTATCAATATTATAAACATTTTGTTTTTTATTATAACAAATTATAGCCGTTTGTCAATGATTAACTGCTAAAAAATAGAAATTATCATTCCCATTTTCTGGAATCAGTTAATGTTTTACTCATTGCATTATTGATTAACTTGTTTTACATTTAAATTATCAAGATTCTATAGAAGGGTGAGGCACCATGAAGAATAAAATCATATGGCTTTCCGGTATCCTCGGAATAGTATTAATATCATTTTTCGTTTCTATTAATTTGGATAAAAACATAAATAATGAAAAAAATACAACGATAAAAAATCAGAGCGGGGATATTAAACAATTAGTCCATGACTACAGTGTCGGTAATTTGAAAAACGGTTCAGCATCGATAACCTCACAGCAACTAATTGTGACAGATAAAAATTCCAATCAAGTGACATACGATCTTCCCAAAGATGAATTTTTTGTTTCCATTGCGCCGTACATCCACCAAACCCATCCGTGTGAAATCCATAGTTTGACAGGCTGCCGCGGTGAACTGGCTAACGAAGAATTTCATGTTTTTATTGAGAATACAGAGGGCAACGTTATTGTCGATAAAAAAATGAAAACATATGCTAACGGATTTATCGATCTTTGGCTGCCCCGAAATGAAACATTTACAATAACCATTACGAAAGATGAGAAAAGTGCCCAATCAGAAATTTCCACATTTGAAGATGATCAAACCTGTGTGACAAATATGAAGTTATGATTTTTTAATTACTTCAGATTTTATTCAAAATGCACTATATTTTGAAAATGGCCAAAAAAGAAAGGATTTGTGACGATGAAATGTTTTTCAATTGATTTGGATGGTACTCTATTAAATTCAACCCGTGAAATATCAGAGGAAAATTTTGCAACTTTAAAATATCTGCATGAGCAAGGACATTATGTAATTATTAACTCAGGCCGGGCAATTGAGGATGTTCTTAAATTTGAGGAGATTCGAAAGCTTAATCTTCCTATCATCAGTATTAATGGAACGGTTATCTATTCTGAAAATCGTGATATTCTATTTGAAGCCTCGATACCAATTTCAACGTATAAAAAATTATTTTCGCTTTTAAGCGAGCTCGGTCTCGGTATTATGGTATATACGAATCAAGGCGGTTTTCCATTCCGTAATCCGGACATTCAAGGGAAAAGCTGGGAAGAAATCGAGTCCATGTTCGCAAATTATAATTATGATCAAATTTTTGAAAAAGACAATTTGAAAATCTATAAAGTAATGGCTGTTACTCGACCTGATCAAATTGAAACAATCGACCTTGCAAAAAAAGCTGTTGCAGGGAAATTAGCACTGTCTGTTGCATCCTCGCACCCAGACAATATTGAGTTTACATCGGTTGAGGCAAATAAAGGAACAGCGCTATTACGATATCAAAAACATATGAAGATTTCGTTTGATGAAATTTATGCCTTTGGTGACGGTGGGAATGATGTGGAACAATTTAAAGTGGCAACAACAGCAATCGCTATGGCCAATGCACCGCTTGAAGTCCAAAAAGAGGCAGATATAATCACTAAAACCAATGATGAAAATGGATTTACCTATGCAGTAAGAGAATTATTGAAGATGTAATGGCTTTTATTTATTAAATGAAAGTAAGGACAGTCTGAAGCCACTGAAAAATTATTCGATAAAATTGCTTGCACAATTTACAAGGGGTAAACCCAGTAAACCAAACGGATATCCTGTCCGGAAAGTGTTTTCAATATCATGTTTACCCTTTTTCAGCGGCCTCGGACAGTCTGATATGTCCCTACTTATGCTTTTTGCAATTATATGTTAAAAATATATTTTTCTAGAAAACTTACGCTCAAGTTTTACCGTGAACGCTCATATATTTTTAGATTCGCATAGACGGCCTCTAAAACGGGTACGGGAAGATCGGCTGTCTTGGCGATTTCTAACAGATAGCCGTGCAAGTGATCCGCTTCTACAGGGAGCCCTTTTTCCATATCTCGTTGCATGGACGATTTCATTTCAGGCGCTAAGTTTGCAATCTTTTCCATCTGAATCGTCTCTAATTCATTGGATATTGGTGCTCCTGCAACATTCATAACATCGATTATTTCCTTTGTTAATTGTTTAATTGTCTCCATTCCACTCGGATGGTTACAAATTGGACCGATCGGAGCTCTCATTAAAGTAGTAATTCCCGACATGGTAGCAATAAATAAATATTTATGCCAAAGATCTTCAATAATGGTCGAGCTTAATTGAAAATCCGCCTTTGTTCCTTTTAACGCAACAGCTAATTTTATGATTCTCTCAGATTCTTGCCCGGATCGTTCACCATATACAAGCATATGTAACGGACCTTTCTGAATAACTGCCCCCTCGCTATCCAGTGTGGCTTCAATGTAACATAGACCACCAATTACCTTTTCTTTACCGAATTGTTCATCCAGTTTGTTATAATGAGCCATTCCATTTAGTAACGGAATAACCATTGTGTTTTCTCCCACATATGGACGAACGTCGTCTATTGCATTGTCCAGATGATAAGCTTTTGTTGATAAAAGGATGACATCATATGGTTCAACTTCTTCACCTGTAATAATCGTTTTCGGTGATAATGTGGCATTCCCATAGTCACTATGAATAACCAGCCCTTTCTCCTGTAAGTTGCGCATTCTTCCTTCTCTTACTAAAAATGTGACATCTGCCCCTTTTTCCAGTAAACGTCCCCCAAAATAGCCGCCAACTGCCCCTGCTCCAACGACAAGAAACTTCATTAGTATACCCCCTATTAAAAAAGTAAAATATGTTGTAATCATTATATACTATTTCCAAAATTTTATTATAAAAGAAAAAAATAGCCGACCAATTAACAATCGGTCGACCTTAATAATGTTTACTATTTTAATTGATGATTCTTCTTACATTTCCATTAAATGCATTAGCCCAGTAGCCGCTTGACATATTAGCTATTGCTACGCCGGTAGAACTTTGCGAACCGATAAAATGTCCATTTCCTAAATAAATACCAACATGACCATTGGTTCTGCCATCTGTATTAAAGAATACAAGATCTCCCGGACGCATGTCACTCGGGGCAACTTTCGTACCTTGTCCAACGAGTACTCCTGTTGAACGTCCAACAGAAATACCGGCTTGAGCAAAGGCCCAATTAACAAATCCGGAACAATCAAAAACGCCATTTACAGGATCTGCTTTACCGAATCCATAACTAGAATTACCAAGAAATTGTTTACCGGCAGAAATTACAGTATTTATTGCATTTCCGCCGCTTACCGATGGAACAAATGAAGAACTGGATGGTTTATTTCCTTTAGCAACTGCTGTTTTACTACTTGTATTATTTGTTGAATTATTTGTACTTGCTGTAACTGCCGCTTGAAGAGCCGCTTGTTGTGCAGCTTGTTCAGCAGCGAGTTTCTGTGCCAAAAGTTGTTCTCCCTCTGTTGCTAATTGTTGTTTAATAGATTCCGCTTGGGATTTTTGCTCAGCGATCTGACTTTGCATACCTGCCAGTTCTTCTTTCATATCATTAAGTTTGTTTAATTCATCTTGTGCAGCTTTTTCAGTTTCCTCAATCGCTTTTTTATCTTCTTCTTGTTTTGCAATTAAATCTTGATCTGCTTTTGTTAATGTTGAAATAGCACTTGCACGACTGATGAAATCCTCAAAGTCAGTAGCACCGAGCAAAACTTCCAAATATCCTAATGGTCCGCCACCAGCTTGCATAACACGAAGCCGATTCTTAATTTGTTCTTCCCGTTTCGCCATTTGTTCCTGAATGGCCGCTTTTTCAGCTTGTAGCTGTTCTATTTTTGCTTGAGTGGCCGCAATTTTCTCTGTTGTTTCTTCCATTATTTTTTGATTCTCTGCAATCGTTTGTTCTAATCTGGCAATCTGTTCATTTATTTTTGCCTTTTCTGTCTGATTTTGTATAATTTTGCTTTGAATAGAATTACTTGTTTCTGCATATGTATATGTTGGTACCGATGAAAAAGCACCAATTCCAAGTACAATTGTTGCACTCAGTGCTGTAAGCGGCTTCTTCAAGATTATAACCACCTTTACTATTAAGTCGATTTCTGTCTTTTATTCTACACGAGTCTAGTTTCAATCTATTTACTATAATATTACAATTATATTTCAATTGATTTTCCATTCTATTATTTTTGTTAAAATTCAACAAGCAAGTCTTGTTAAATAAATTCAAACTCTACTTTTTAATTTAATAGACGATCTTGTATTGTTTTTAATCTCATTATCATTATTAAAAACTTGTTTATCTCTCTAATTTTTACAATCTTTTTTCCTCCACAAAATCAGTTGCCTTACATGTTAACATGACCAGGTGGAATGGTCATTTTGCTTTCCACAGAAAAAAAGCCTGGTCAAACCAGACTTTTAGTTAAAAAACTCTTCATATAATGCTTGTACTGCTTTCTTCTCATCAGCTGCTTTCACACCGAACATCATGCTTACTTCTGATGAACCTTGGTTGATCATTAAAATATTTACTCCGCTTCTTGCAAAGGCTGCAGCAGCTCGAGACATTGTTCCGATCGCTTGCCTCATTCCTTCACCGACTATCATAATCATTGCTAAATCATGTTCAATATGTACTTCATCGGCATGTAATTCAGTCTTTATCCGCTCTAGAACTTGTCTTTCCGTTGCTAAATCCAGTTGATTTTGCCGTAAAATAATAGAAATATCATCAATTCCGGATGGCGTATGTTCATATGACAAATGGAAATCTTCCAAAATTTGCAGAAGACGCCGACCGAAACCAATCTCTCTATTCATTAAATATTTATTTACATAGATATTACTAAAACCGGTATCACTGGCTATTCCTACAACCGGACCGTTCTGGTTATTCCGATGATGGACAATTTTCGTTCCCGGATGATTTGGGTTATTTGTATTTTTTATATTAACCGAAACACCGGCGCGAAATACAGGAATAAGTGCCTCATCATGGAATACGCCAAAACCGCCGTAAGATAACTCTCGCATTTCTTTGTAAGTAATTTCATGAATTTCTTTCGGGTTGTTAACAAAATTCGGATTAACGGTATAGACGGCATCGACATCCGTGAAATTTTCATAAACCGTTGCTCCAACCGCACTGGCCAAGATTGAACCTGTTATATCCGAGCCCCCGCGAGAAAAAGTAACAATTTCACCTGTTTTTGAATAACCGAAAAACCCTGGAAATATCAAAATTCCGGGTCTGTCACGAAGTTTTTTCAATTGTTCATATGCTTCAGGGAGCACTTGCGCATTTCCCGGTTCATCAGTTAAAAACAAACCTGCTTCTTTCGGATTCACATAGTGTGCTTCCACACCACAGGATTGAAAATAAGCGGCAATCAACTTAGCGCTGTTATCCTCTCCACTTGCCTTTACTGCATCCATAAACCGAGAAGCATTTGATCGATCCCCATGTAAAATTTCTTGTAAATCAGCGGCGATTCGATCAATAATATGCTCGGATACCCCCAGTTCGTGAGCAATTTCTGCATAACGATCAACAACTGCCAAAAAAGCTTCTTTCCCATTTCCCGTTTTACAATATTCTTCCCCGCATTTTATCAGCAAATCTGTAACTTTTATATCATCCTTTTTTCTTTTTCCGGGTGCTGAGACGACAACAATTTTTCGCTCACGATCTGCTGTAACAATTTGGAAAACTTTTTTTATCTGCTCAGCCGACGAAACAGAAGTCCCGCCAAATTTTACGACTTTCATGAAATTTCCACCACCATTTTTCTGCCAAAAATATCTATGAATCTTATTATCGCTTGAATTTGGTTCGATTGCAATTATTTTTTATAACTTTCTCTCTTTTTGAATAATGTAACCTCTCGAAATGAATGATATAAAGATTGTTTGAATTTGAAGGAAGGTCAAATATGGTAGATTATAACGTAAAAAGGATTAATAATTTCTATCAAAACTTTTTTATCTTTGGTTGTAGAAAGGTGAGTTTCGCCAAAATCATTGAAATAAAACTTATATTCTATCTATTACAAATATAACCGAATTTTCCCTATACTTGTAGAAAACACATTTGCATTTAGTGTAAAAAAGCGTTAGTTATGGTCTAATCGATTCCTTTTTGTTTAATTTTAATTACTTTTATTTATCGAAATCAATAATAAACATTAATTTTCCTTATTGATTGTCATGAAATATACTATATAGAGGAGGTGGTTTAGTTGGAATACATCGCTTTATTCTTTACAGGTATGGTCGCAACCACTTTGGGAACTTTAGCAGGAGGTGGAGGATTAATTAGTTTACCTATCATGCTGCTTTTAGGAATTCCCATCCACCCAGCTATCGGTGCAAATAAAGTATCCAATACAGTTAGCGCGTTTTCTAGTTTCTTATATTTATTCAAACATGGACAAATTTCATTAAAAGAGTCTTTTTGGGTAATCCCTATTAGTGTTATAGGCGGTATTAGCGGAGGGATAATCGCTTCTATTCTTTTATCGAAATATTTATTTATTATTGCAATCTTTTTACTCATCTTTGCATTTATTTCATCCTTTTTGGGTAAAGACCAATTTCAAGGAGATCAAAAATTGACGGTAAACAAAATCAGTTTACCCGGATTATACTCAATCGGTATTTATGACGGCTTATTTGGTCCTGGTCAGGGGACTTTGCAACTTTATTTATTTGGTTATTTAAAAATTTCATACTTGAGGGCGATTGCATATAGCAGACTTGCTACGTTTTCAAGCTGTTTTGGGGCAGCTGTCACATATATTACGACGGGACATATCATTTGGTCGTATACCATTTGTTTATTACTTGGTTCTTTAAGCGGTGCCCAAGTAGGTGTTCGCATTGCTGAAAAGTTAAAACCAAACTTAATAAAACCGTTATTACGTGTGGTTACTGTTGCTCTTATTTTCCAAATTATTGCTAATCAACTTTCGGGTAATTAGGATGTAGTAAAATCAGAACCTCTTATTATTAAAGTCACAAGTGTTCTCGCCTAATTCAAAGATAATATCCTTAAGTTTCGCATCTTAGAAAACCAATCAAATCAACGAGACCCTTTCTCGTCATCGATTTGAGGCGAAATACTCCCTTTTTGGGCGACGAAAGCTATTCTCGTCGTCATTTTGAGCCGAGAAACTTCATTTTTTGATGACGGGACCTATTCTCGTCACCATTTTGAGGCGAAAAACTCCCTTTTTTGGCGACGAGACCAATTCTCGTCATCATTTTGAGTCGAAAAACTTCATTTTTTGGCGACGAGACCCTTTCTCGTCGTCATTTTGAGCCGAGAAACTTCATTTTTTGACGACGAGACCCTTTCTCGTCATCATTTTGAGTCGAAAAACTTCATTTTTTGGCGACGAGACCCTTTCTCGTCGTCATTTTGAGCCGAGAAACTTCATTTTTTGACGACGAGACCCTTTCTCGTCATCATTTTGAGTCGAAAAACTTCATTTTTTGGCGACGAGACCCTTTCTCGTCGTCATTTTGAGCCGATAAACTTCATTTTTTGACGACGAGACCTATTCTCGTCGTCATTTTGAAGCCGAAAACGCTCTTTTTTGGCGACGAGACCTATTCTCGTCACCATTTTGAGTCGAAAAACTCCCTTTTTTGACGACGAGACCTATTCTCGTCGTCATTTTGAAGCCGAAAACGCTCTTTTTGGGCGACGAGACCCTTTCTCGTCACCATTTTGAGTCGAAAAACTCCCTTTTTTGGCGACGAGACCTATTCTCCTCAACATTTCGAGGCGAAATACTCCCTTTTTTGACGACGAAACTCAATCTCGTCACCGACTTTGGACGAAAAACTCCTTTTTTTGGCGACATAATCGAAAACCCACCGGACGTCTTTAGGATGCAAAATTCTAGTATATCAGTAACTTTGACCTATGATAATCTCAAAAAAAAATAAAACTGCCCAGATGGACAGTTTTATTTTTTATAGCTCTCAAATATCTCTTTTACCGCATTTACCACAATTTTTCCTTCTCCTTGGATACTTTCCATCATCATGGCGACAAGTAAATCTTGTGTATCGGTATTATAGGCAACAAACCAGCCATTTTCCTGCGCTTGTTCTCCTTGAGTTGTTTTACCGACTTCAGCAGTTCCTGTTTTTCCGGCGAGCGGTAAACCATCCATATTAGCAAGATGTCCTGTTCCTCTTGGGTTGGCCACAACTTCGCGTAAATCTTCAGCAATTGTCTTTACTGTATTGGTCGATATTACACTTTTTTTCCAAACTTGAGACGGTTCTTCCTCATTTACTAAAATTGGTTTGATCATATTCCCGTCATTAATAAAAGCGGTATAACCAGCTGCCAAATGGACGACATTGGTTTGGACTTCGCCTTGACCATAACCGGAGTCTGCTAATAAAACATCACCATTTAATTTGCCGTCATTAGAAATTTGCGATGCTTTTACCGGATAGGTAAAAGGAATTTCTTCATCAAACCCAAATTTTTTAAGTCCGTCGATAAACGAATCCGCTCCAATATCCAATGCCGTTTGTGCGAAATAAATATTATCCGAAAATACAAGTGCATCCTTTAAATTCACAGGTCTCCCCGGGTCGGTTACCCGAGTGACAAAATAACCGCCCCACGATGAATCTTTCTGCCATTGTTTAGACGTGATATTCCTCGTTTGATCAGCTGTAATCTTATTCGTTTCGAGGCCAATTGCGGCGGTAAAAGGCTTCATTACCGAACCCGGTGTTTGCGGATAAACGAAGCGATTTAACAATGGCTGTAACGGATTTTCTTCTATTGTTTTTCTTTGACTTGAAGATAAAAACATATATTCATTTGGATTAAATGATGGGCTTGAAACCATCGCCAGCATTTCACCCGTTTTTGGGTTCATCGCAACGGATGTTCCTGCTTTGCCGTTAAATTTTGCCATAATCTCCTGTTGTAATGTACTGTCTATTGTTAATTGGATGTTTTTCCCGTTTTTCACCGGTTTTTCAGCTATTGTTGCAGTTGTACCATCCGGTTTTTTTAAATAGATCGAAGCGCCATTTTCACCTTTTAGTTGTTTTTCAAAGAGCTGTTCCAAGCCCCTTTTTCCAATAATATTCCCCGGTGCGTATCCTTTATTTTTTTCAATATCCTCTGCCGTTACTCCATCAACATAGCCAATTAAATGAGCTGCTGCTTCTCCTAAAGGATAGACTCTTGATTCTACTTTATTTACTGTTACAGCAGGAATGTTTTCCAGTTGAGTAACTACATCCGTTTGTGTATTAGGAATCTTTTTTATTGGTACAAAATAGTCAGGTTGAACCCAACTCGCATTTAAAGCCTTGTCAATGGATTCAACAGATATGCCAAGTATGGAGGCTACCTGGGATTTAATCTCCCCATCTTTTCCTTCCATTTGTCCCGGAATAATACCAACTTCATAAGCTCCTCCATTTATAGCTAATCCGTTTCCATTCCTGTCCAGAATTTCACCTCGAGCTGCTTTTGTCGTCTTTAATCCGACTCGATCTTCCGGTTCCATTCCAGCAAAAATAAATCCTGTATTCCAATTGACTTGCCAAGTCACTTTATCTTCTTTTTCAACTTTTACAAGCTTGGCTTTTTGTTCAAATTCTACAGGACCGGCTAACGTATTCATGGTAACTTTAAATGGGATGGTGGCAGTTTTTGCATCCGGATCAATTTTATCTTTTGGCTTTTCAAAATCAATTTTTAAATCCTTTACTTCCAAATCACCATAAATTTTTTTATAACGTTCAACAAATTCATCTTTTTTCATTATTTTCTTTGCTTCCGGCGTATGCATCTCGTACATCTTGGTGAAATTTTGATTACTCCAGTATTTTACATAAGTTGTAAAAACATCTGATGGTTGAGCGTCTTCACTTTTACACCCCGTTAAGATAATGAGGAAAAATAAACAAAGTAGTCGAAGTATTCGTTTATGATTCAAATCAATTCATCCCTTTCTAAATAAACTCTCTTTATAATCATATTTCATCTTTATTACTATATTATCAATTTCGTTTAGGGATAATTTAGATAACAGATTGGGAAAAGATTATGAATAAATCTCATAGCCAAAATTGACCATTAAGAAATTTATAATTGATATAAATTTGTTGAATGGTATTATCTTTTATATTATAACATTTCTTACGGTTTTCACCGATATTTTTTACATTCGATTCACATAGTTAAACAACCACAGTAATATCCACTGTGGTTGTAGGTAAAGGAAAGATAATTTTGCCATTTCTACTTGTTATCGACACCCTTAACTTCAATCATTCCGGCATCATCTGTTCCATTTCTTTTAGTGCAGCATTGAGTAATGGTAATTGTTGAACAGGGAGAAGTTGAATGTTTAGTTTTTTTGCAATTGGATTAAGTAACCTAGCCATCTCCTCTTTCACCCAAATTTCTCTTGGAATTGCTTTTATTCTTTTCACTAATTCAACTAATTCTTTCTGAACGGTTTCAGTAATATCGCCATCTTTTCCAATCATGTTATAATAGACAATCAACTGATTTTTCCGCTCCACTGAAAGGATGACTGTGGGTAAATACGGACGTTCATCTGGTTCATCCTGTGTAGGAAAATTAATGTATTCACAATCAAATTCAAGCGGCGTATTGTATCTTTTAAGCGAATGTTTCAAATGCTGCAGTTCGAGTTCATTAACATATAATGGAATTTCATCTTTTTTCGTTACATCATTTGAAGCAGCATCATATTCTTCTTTATCAAAGGTGTATAACATATATGATCTTCCTGCAAGATTATCTTGATCCATATTCTTTGTATATTGACTAGCAAAGATAACTTCAACTAAAATGAACGACAACAACTGAACTTCTTCCCCATCCAGAAACCATGGATAATACCCCGGTTTAAAACTTCGAAACATGGGCCACTGATTTTTCCCACGATAGGACCGACCATGTTCTTTTAGAAGTTGATAATCTTCATCCTCCAATTCGCCCCGATCAACCAAATTTAAAGTCAAACTATTTTGTTTAAAATATTCCTTTTCATCATTTATGTTCCCTGTCATAAGCCGGTTCAAATATGTATAACCTTCTTCACCAATAAAAGCGACAAGACCAAATTCCATCCCAGCCCCTCCCATTACAGAGCAATAAATTAATTCCTCTGTTTCGGGATCTTTGACGACAATAATCTGATCATCATCCATCCATTTCCATGGTTGTAGTTTTTTAAATTCCTCTGCCAAATCGAGTAATTCAGACCAATCATCATCGTAATTTTCAAAGGATTGCGGCAGCCAGTTCTCAAATTCGTTTGCTAAAGATTGATTGATTTCATTCATTAATGATTTTCCGTCAATCTCTTTTATTACAACATCATCAAATATAGACTCCCCACGGCTATCTTCTTCAGGAGCCAATCGCATTACTTTTGTACATCTGGGGTAAAATATGTCGTTTTCTTCAGGAATTATTTTCTCTAAAACAATGTCATGTTCCCAATTATCGCCGAAATCATAAACGTACAAAACACGATCTTTTTCATTTTGAAATATTTCTTTTAAAATTACTTTTTTCTCATCATAATCATAACCAAAACCAAAACTAAAAACTTGATTTTTTTCCTGATTCATTGGACCAATTGTAATTAAATGATTAGTCGATGTACCAGCCGATCTTTTTATATCGAAGGAATGTAAATGATAGTCCTCCCAATCGAAGGAATTTTGGATAATCCTATGTAAGTCATAAAATGTCATGGAATCTCTTACTTCTACTCTCCGCCAAATGGGAGGTTTGATATATTTCAATGTAATTTTTAGTTGATAGATCATATACTCAACACCCTTTTGAGTTAAATTTTATATTTTTTCACCGATTAAAATAATTTTATACGTACATTATAGCAAAATTATTGGGGAATGGGGATAGGTTTTAAGTCAATAAAAAATTAATGAAATACGTGTACTTGTCCAGGTACGTTGAGATAAACCTATTAGACTAATTAGGTATGGTGTCAGGAAAGTAACCTAACCTCATTGAAATTTTACATTACTCTAGCGGCCGCGAACCGGTTCATCATCCCAGTTTTTGACATTAAGAGAAGGTTCTTGTTGTTTTGTAGTCATCATATCTAATTAAATGTTAAAATCCTATAGTGGAAAATTAAAAAAAGTGCATTGACCTAATTTTTGGCATTGGGGCAAAGGTTTCTCTCTTCTGCAAAAATAAAAAAACCTTCCACCAGGAGATTCGGGGAAGGCATTTTTATTTTTTACTCCTCCCGACTTTGACAGTAAAAAAGATATAAACTCCTTGAAAACAGCGTCAGGTCAACACTTTCAAGGAGTTAAATATTTTTTGAAATGTAGATATGCATAAAACTATTTACAATAAGGTTTTTTTAGATTATTATAAAATTAGTTCTTGAAATTTACTATACTAAATTTTTATAAAAAAATCAATGCATATCTACTTGCAGTATGTGTCAAGTTTTTCTCGATAGTATTTAAATATCGGGTTTTCAAGACACTCTTTTTTGTACACTTTTCGGCTACCGCGCTTCGCTTACTCTCCTGGATAAGTGGCAATAATTTTCCAAATTAAT
>Ga0207865_100111_pt1 | contig 101654 bp, 91 predicted proteins | sample HigsolmetaAR204D_FD_184836 | JGI IMG/M metagenome (GOLD analysis project Ga0207865, IMG submission 184836) | Ionic liquid and high solid enriched microbial communities from the Joint BioEnergy Institute, USA - AR20-4-D (SPAdes) (version 2) ... | reverse complement strand
ATGAAGTGGAATGAAGGAGACGTTGTCAAGTGCTTTCCTTGACAACGTTTCCTCATTCCACTATCCTAACAAGCAGCTGAAGAAGGTGGGTATTTTTCACACTGTCTACTTGACAGGGATATGTTCAACAGGGGGCTGAAATCATATTTTCAAGGGAAGAGAAAAGGTTTCAGGTAACGGTGCCAAGCCTAATGTTTTTTCATAAAAAATTCAAATAATATCACGGTAAGAACAACGAGGGTTGATTTCAGCGGTATTTGCAAAATAATCGGAGTGATGAACATTATTTTATTCCAAAGGATACTTTCTTTGATACAAGCCGGGTCATCCGGCCAAGGACAACCCCTTTATTTCATGAATATCTGGGGGTCAATGGAAGGAAAACGGCCTGGACGACGTTTAGTGAAGATCAGATCGACGTCAATTTTCGTCATTTCCCGGTTTTATTGGAGATGACCGATATTCTGCTCGAGTATGCATACAAAGGGGCGGCGAGCATTCGTTTAGACGCGATGGGTTTTATATGGAAGGGATCCGGCACCAGTTGCATGCATCTGCCCCAGACCCATGCCATCATTCAATTGTGGCGGCTCGTTCTCGATTATTTCAAACCAAATACCCAAATCATCACCGAAACGAACGTGCCGCATGCTGAAAATATCAGCTATTTCGGAGACGGGACAAATGAGGCCCACATGGTCTATCAATTTTCGCTCCCGCCGCTCGTGTTACATGCGTTCACGGTTCATAACTCGCGAAAATTAACGGAGCGGGCGAAAACCATCGGGAAAGTCTCCGACCAAGCCACCTATTTTAATTTCTTGGCCAGCCATGACGGAATCGGCATGCGTCCGACAGAAGGGATTTTGTCGGAAGAAGAGAAACAATTATTGGTGGAGAAAGTGTTGCAAAACGGCGGACGAGTCTCCTATAAAACGAATACCGACAGAAGCCGGTCGGTCTACGAATTGAACATAAATTATTTTGACGCGCTCATGAACCGGGATACCGATGTCACGGAAGAGCGGCAAGTTCAAAAAATGCTTGCGGCCCATGCGATTTTACTATCGGTAATCGGTGTTCCGGCCATCTATTATCATTCGCTGCTCGGCTCGCGCAATGATTATAAGGGCCTCGAGGAATCAGGAATCAACCGCCGGATCAATCGTGAAAAACTTGAATACGGTCGCATTGTCCATGAATTGGAAAATAATTCCCGGCGCAAAGCGATTTTTCACGGCTTGAAACGAATGATCGAAATCCGCCGCAAACAGCCGGCATTCTCGCCCTATGCACCGCAAAAGATCCTTGAACTGGGCGATCACGTATTTGCCTTAAAAAGGGAGAACGAACATACGGGTGAATCGGTTTATTTGGTTGTGAACGTCACGCCAAACACGGCAAGGGTCGACTTGGGCATAAGCGGAGAGGATTTGTTTACGGGTGACAAAGTGAATGGATCCTTCTCATTGTCCCCGTACCAGTTTGTGTGGATCAAGTAACCGGGCGGGACGGATGTTTTTCGGCAGCCGGGGGATGTTCTTTAGGATTCGACCCCCTGAAATTATTGATCCGATGAAAAAAGGGCGTAACCTGGCCCTTTCTTTTCTAAAATCGGATGTGAAGGAAGGAACAGGAGCTGGATTTTCATGAGATTTTTAATCGCGACGGATTCTTTTAAGGATTCCCTTTCCGCATATGAGGCGGGGAAAGCCGCAAAAAGCGGAATTTTGCGGGCGTTTCCTGAAGCGGAAGTGGAGATCGCTCCGATGGCTGACGGCGGAGAGGGAAGCGTCGACGTTCTTTTATCCGGAAATCCCGATTCGGCAAAGGGAATCGAAGTGTTCGTACACGGTCCGCGGATGGAACGGGTAAAGGCAACCTATGCCGTGATCGGGCAGGATGGGGAGGAAACGGCATTTATTGAATCGGCCCAAAGCAGCGGACTCATGCTCCTTGCCCCGGCGGAACGAAATCCGATGTATACAACGACTTACGGCCTTGGGGAACAAATCCGCGATGCGGTCAAACGGGGATATCGCCGCATCGTCATCTCCCTTGGCGGAAGTGCGACGAACGACGGCGGCGTCGGCATGCTGCAGGCCCTCGGATGGAAATTTTATGACGAAACGGGGCAGGAAATCGGAAAAGAAGGAAATCCTTTATTGAAAGTTGCGAGTTTTTCGGATGATGACGCCATCCCCGAGCTGAAGGAATGCCGATTTATTGCCGCCAGTGATGTCATGAATCCCTTTTATGGGGAGAAGGGAGCGGCTTACGTTTTTGCCCGGCAAAAAGGGGCGAATGAATCTGAAATTGCCGTGCTGGACGAAGCGTTACGGAAGCTGGCCAAACTGTTTGAAAACCATTACGGTGTCAATGTGCAAGAAATTCAAGGCGCAGGGGCGGCCGGAGGGCTCGGCGGCGCCATCGCCGCCTGTTTGAACGGCCGCATTTCCTCCGGGGTGGAAACGATGATAAAGCTGACAAGATTGGAAGAAAAAATAAGGCGGGCCGATGTGGTCATCACCGGGGAAGGAAGCTTGGACAACCAGTCCATGATGGGCAAAGTGCCGATCGGCGTGGGAAAACTGGCAAGGAAGCACGGGAAAATTGCCGTCGGCATCGCCGGCCGGATTGACACGGAACTGCAAGAAATCAATCGGTTTCTCCATGCGGTTTTCTCCATCCAAACGGAATGCCGTCCGTTAGCGGAAGCCTTTCAACCGAATATTGCCGCCAAACAGATTGAAGTAACGGTCGAGCAGGTTGTCCGAATGCTCAGGGCGGGAGGTACGTTAAATGATGTCAAACGTCAGTGGAAAAGCCGCAGTCACGCGTCAGCGAATTGACACCGATTTTTACCCTCTGTGGAAAACGTATTGCAAAAATTTCATGATGCTCCACAGCGCGACGCTAATAACGCCGGCCGGAAGATGATGCCCATTTTTTACAATCCATTTTCCCCCCAATGGCTCTTATCAACAATGTAACAAGTCAGGGTGAATGGTGGGTCTTTAATTGGGAAGATTTTTCCTGGTTCTAGAATTACGACCATTGCGAGGATCATGAAATAATTCCGCGACCGGGAAGAAAAGCGGCGAATTGCCAAATCACATGTGGAAAATGTAGAAAAAAGAAAATCCAAGCAAGAAGATAATGTAGGAAGTTTTAGAGAAAATAAAATCATTTTAATCGACAGAAAGGCGGAGGGAGGGCTTTGGTTCCTTGATCAGAAATTCTCCGCCTGTTTCGTTATGGATTGGGATAATAATGTTGGTATTCTTGTTGAGGGAACTGTACGTTATTCGGAACGCTTAAAAAGTCCTAATCCTGAAATTACGCAGAGAAAAAGAAGTAAACCTAATTCAATCCAATTCATAAAAAGCCAAAATTTCCCATTTGTTACAAGGTCGGGAGATCAGTTGTATTCATCTACATACTGACTCACATTCCAAAAAAACCCTAAAGAAATGAAACTAAAAACAAAAAATACTATGTTGATTTCTCTTTTTGTCAAGGCCGATTATTTTTTCCCCTAAAATTCCCCGGAAGGACCTCTTGGATCCTTCTGTTTTTCTTGTTGGTTTTCGCTTGGATTTGGAAGGGGGATTGGGGGAGTGAATATATTTTCGGGCGGTTTTCCGATCGATCCCTTCCCTTGCGATATCGGAAATACTCATTCCCCTTTCATACATCTCTTTGATCATGAAAAATTCCTCTCTCGTAATCAAAAACCTAGCTCCTCTCATTGACACTATGCTATTGCAAGTGGGGAATTTTATTCCGGCTATATTGGGGATTTTATCATCGGCTTTAACAGTATACAATGCAATAGAAATTGTTCTGCGTTTTGAATTAGAACCGGCAATAGTAAGGTAAATAAGGATTATTTCAACCTTCGGACATCCTTGAGCTTTAACCTTGAATCAAAAGAGCAAAACGGCTGATCTCATCCAATTTCACTTTCCTCGAAACGGCGGCATGCGGAAAAACGGGATGTTTGAATGTTGTGGATGACAAACTTTAAAACCGAACATAGATTCCCTGACAAGCAGTTGTCGCGGCTGGGAGATATATTTATTCATGAGACAAAACATAGAAATTCGTGTAAGGATTGCGGAGACGGCAGCCTGCTGATGCGATGCAAAAATTCGTAAAAGCGGATACGAATTTCGACCGGAGGGGATCGGGATGGAAAAACGGGTGTACGTTGCCATAACAGGCGTTCACCACTATTTCGGAACGAAGATTTTTCAACTAAACCAAGTCATCGTATTGACCAAAGAACCGGACAATCCCTATGATGCCGAAGCGATCCGGGCGGAAATCCCATCCATCGGCAAGGTGGGTTATGTGGCCAACAGTACGCATACCGTCCCCCGGGGTTGCCATAGCGCGGGGAGAATCTATGACACTTTTGAACAAAGCATTGTTGGCGCTGTAAGGTTTATCCTGAACGATACGGTGATTCTGGAGCTTTTGCCCGAGGTGAAGGGGATTCATTTTTTCATGGGATGGGAAGAGAGCAAAATATTCGGGTAACCGGTTCGTTTTTTGCGAAGCATCCGTTTCAATGATGAAAGGAAATCAAATCTCGTTCTCGAATAACGATAAATAGCGGGAATTCTATGAAACAGGGGTGCCAGAAAATGACGGAACGGTTGATACGATTGCTTCGCATTCTGATCCTCATCCAATCGAAACCGGGCATCCTGGCGCGGGAACTGGCCGAGCGATGCGAAACGACGGAACGGACCATCTACAGGGATCTTGAACTGTTGAGCCTGATCGCTCCCATCACCCATCTCGGGCACGGGAAAGGGTATCGCTTTATCGGGAATTTTTCTTTATATCCGTTAAACTGGACCGAGCAGGAGGCGTTGGCCTTCTCCATGTTGCCTTCGGTGATCGATCCGGTCAAGGGGATGTTGCCTCCCGGTTTTGAGACGGCCTATGAAAAGGTGATGGCCGCTTACCGGAAAGAAAAGATGGAAAACGACGAGATCCTGGATCGCGTCGCCCGGGTGATCCAGATGGGAACGCCGGCCTATCGGGAGGAATCCACCCATTTTTTATCTGCCATCATCCAGGCGATTCTTTCCCAACATACGATCGATACCGTCTATCATACCCAGAGCAGGAATATCGAGACGCGGAGAAAAATCGACCCCTATTATCTCGTTCCGCGGGAAAACCGGTTTTACCTGATCGGGTATTGCCATTTGGCGAAGGAAGTGAGGACGTTCCGCATCAGCCGCTTTAAAGCGGTCAACATTTTGGAACAAACTTTTGACAAGGATCATTTCAATATCCAAGCCTATCTGCAGCATTCCTGGTCCATCGAAAGGGGAGACCGGCTGATCCGCTTCAAGGTCCGCTTTTCGCCGAAAGTGGCGAGGTACATCAAGGAGGAAGAACTGTTTGTAAAACCGAGGATGACCGACCTGGAAGACGGCAGCCTCCTCTTCGAAGTGACCCTCAACCATGACCGGGAGTTTCTTAACTGGATCTGTCAATACGGACCGGAAGCGGAGATTTTGGAACCCGAATCGTACAGGAAGAAAATGCGCGATATGTTGATGTGCTGGCAAAAAATCTACGAATAAAACCGTACATAGCCTGTACGAACTGGAAGGGGACAACTTCTGTTTTTACTCTTATGAACATTTGTCATCATTTTGTGAGCTGTTAAATGATCTCGTGGCGTATGCCCGATTCACTCCGTTAATCCAAAGTGCCTGAACACCCTTGCAATTTGGCTTCCGTAAGGGATCGTAAAGGCCTCGCTCCGTTTGTTTGATCCGGTCGCTTTCCTTTTGTCGTGTAAGCCTTCGGCCATATTCTCTGCAAATTGTAAAATTGTAAAGGGAATCCATAAAATGCAAAATCCCGGAACGATGGTCGCCAAACAGCGGGTTGTGGAAATCATTCCATTGGGAGCCCGATAGAATGAAGAGCGGGATAAGTTGGCCATTATGACCCATCATTTGCAGCAAGTTCATCTTCCTTATGAATTTCACACCAAAGCCCCATATCCCATACAGCGGTTGAAAGCGTTTGAGAAATACGCAAAAGAGGCGAGAGAATATGATTCGAACTACTATAAAGACGATTTTGTAGAGTTTGCCGATGAAGATCAGTGAGCTTTAATCAACCGATATGACATGGTTTTCCATGTTAATAATACTATGAAGTCAAAATGGATCCGCAATGGAATTTGCATTCGTTACCCGCTTAGATGAGGTCATTCAAAATATCAAGCAATTTAATAATGATCTAATCAATGAAACAGACATCGTTTCCCAACTCTCCTAATTCAGACTTTGGTATTCTGTACCGTCTTTGGATATGTTTGGACCAAGTACATTTATTGGCTATAAAAACATGAATACCGGGTTATATAACCGTGGACGGAGTAAAAGTGGACTTAAAACGGAAAAAGTTCTTAAGCAATGGTTTATTGAACTTCCCAAAGGTTCTGAGCGCTGGAATGAGTTCATGTCAGAACTCATATCAATGCTGACTTATAGGCAATAAAGAAGTGACAATACATGTTTTAAAAAACGGGCTAAGTATTTCCGGCAGAATCGATGAATGGAGGTTTCGATTCCCTCCTTTACATATGGGGTTTCGTCTTCGGGAAGACAATTTAAAATAGAAGATTCGAGACTTTCCTGAAAGATGTGTTCCGGCTTCTGCTTGATGAATGGCGGAAACGGACACATCTTTTCTTTTCTCCAACATATGTGAATGCAGGAAAAGGAATCGGGCAAAAATTGTCGAAGATTCGTTATGACGAATAGGAATTGTATGAAAAAAGGGAAGAACACATAAATGGCATCGCAATCGGAGTTTGAATTTTAAAAATCGAATATATATTCCCTGACAACCTGTTGTCAATTCCATGGGGTATATTGATTTCGAAAGCTAAAATGGGAGGAAATTCGGGATGGCCTATTTCTTTTGTTCGCAATGCGATTCAAAATTGGAAGTCATCCAAATTAGTTTCAAAATCCGTCAGGAAGGAGAACAAAGAAAAATTGCGTACACCCCGGCAGGAATCCAGTCGGAGGATTGGAAACCCCTTTTGGAAAAATATCAGGGCTTGACGGACGGGTATTATTGTCCACAATGCTGTACGCCCATCACCATAGACAAAAGTGAATTCCCATATTGCGAAGATACACGCATACCGGCTGTTACTGCCGATGAGTTTTCACTTGAAGAAGTGATTCAAAAACTAAAAATATTGGCCGAAGAAGAAAAGGCACAAATTTTCGTGCATTCGATACCGGAAAAAAAGGCTACTTACGCCGATATTGCATCCCCATTACCGGAACCGATTCAACGATCGTTGGAAAAAATGGGCATTCAACAATTATACCTCCACCAAGTAAAGGCTTTGGAGGCCATCCGCCGCGGCGAAAATGTCGTATTGGTCACTTCTACGTCTTCTGGTAAAACTTTGTCTTATAACCTTCCCATATTGGAGTACTTGTACCAACACCCGGACAAGAGGGCCTTGTACATATTTCCTACGAAAGCTTTGGCCAACGATCAAATGGCGCAAATCGGAAGGTTCAACCTGCAGCCTATCAACGATGAAGAAGTCGATGTCTGGTTTGAAACCAAACTGTGCTTTGACAAACAAATAATCGGGGTAGGCCGTTTGGACGGGGACACGCCGTCCGGGCCAAGGGACCGGATCATGGCTTCCTCTCAAATATGGATGACCAACCCTGACATGATTCATTTTACTATTTTAAACCATGTACAAAACCGTCGAAACCGTATTGGAGAATATATCCGCAACTTTTTGCGGAATCTGAAATTTATCGTTTTAGATGAAATGCACATTTATCGGGGAACTTTCGGCAGCCATGTGGCTTTAGTGCTTCGGAGGCTGAGAAAGGTTTGCCAGGAATTAGGAAATCCCGATGTCCAAATCATCGCCAGTTCCGCAACGATCGAAAATCCTGGCAAACTGGCTGCGGATTTGACCGGTTTGTCTTTCTTTACGCTCATTGATCAAGACGGATCCGCACAGAAAAAAAGGGAAATCGTACTCTGGAACCCGGGAATGGCAACGGACGGATCCGGCAGACGGGCGCCTTCAACGGAAGCGATTGCAATCGCGAAACAAGTCCTCACGGATCAACAAAAAGTTATCAAAAGCATCATCTTTCAGCCTTCCCGGAGCCAAACGATGGTATTTACGAAATATATTAAAGACGTCTTAAGGCAGCCGCTGAGGCTCCCGAAGGAACGGGTGGAAGGAGAGCGTTTGGCGGCCTATTATACCGGGATCCTGCCAAATGAGACCCGCAGAAGGATTGTGGAACGGTTAAAATCACATGAAATTCATGTCGTTGTGGCTACCAACGCCTTGGAGGTCGGGATTGATATCGGCGATTTAAGCATTGCCATTTTGGTCGGTTACCCCGGATCAAAGGCGGCATTTTCCCAACAAGCGGGCAGGGTTGGCCGAAAAGGAGAGGGATTGGCCATATTGATTTGGCAAGATGATCCGCTCCAACAGTATTACATGAGAAATCCGCAAGAGTTCTTTAATAAACCGCCGGAGGTTGTCCGGATTAATCCATTTAATCACAAGCTGCTAACCCTTCATTTGCCGCTGCTGGAAAAAGAATTGGGGAGAAAATTGACGCCACAGGATGTGTCGGATCTGGTTCCACACTTGAATGCGGAGGAGATTCAGGCATTGCTGGAAGCGGCGGCAGCCAATGAAGAAGTTGCAGAAAACCGATTTGGTTTAAGGGCGGTTTCGGGAAAAAACTATGTGGTCAAAGTTCGCGGCCGCGAGGAAGTGGTTGTGGATGGATTGGACGAATGGAGCGCCCTTCGGGATTTTCATGAAGAAGCCATCCATTGGACACCGGGGGAACAGGCCTATCGGGTGGATTCGATTAACCGCAAAACGGGGGAGATCATTTTATTGCCCATTCATGAACTTTCCTATTATACCCAATCCACCTACAAAGATTACATCGATATCCTGCAAAATTACGGAAATATGGAATACCAAACCGGGTACCTTTCCTATGGGGAATTAGAAGTAAAACGGACAGTCTATGGCTATAAGAAAATCTTTTTTGGACATAAGCAAGAACCGATCCAAGAAAATTTGGAAAAACCTTATACCACCCGTTTCACGCCGGAAGGCACATGGTTTGTCATCGAAGAAAATCTATGGAACGGATTCAAATCGAAATTGGAAAAATGGGCGGATCCCGGAAAAGGAATTGACGAATTGGCGGCCGCTTCCTTGCATGCTGCCCAACACGGGATTACTTCCGTCATCCCGGATATCGTCATCTGCGATACCAATGATTTTACGGGATTCTCCGCAACGAATCTCTCCTCCTTTGGTCAAAGACCCGTGATTGGATTTTACGGTGAAAACGGCTTTGGATTAGGGACCATCGAAGCGATTTATGATAAATTTCCCGTTTTGTTGGAAAAAGCGGTCCATTTAATCTCCAGTTGCCCCTGTAAGGAAGGTTGTCCAAGCTGCGTCCATCTCCCGGGCAAAGATAACGTGGAATTGTTCAAACCCGGAGCGCTCGTCCTTCTCAATATGCTGATTGAAAGAGGGCGAACCTGATGCCATTGGTTTGTAGCCAATGTGGAAAAGAAAATCCTTTCGGAGACTTTTTTCAGGTTAGTTACAAAATTTCCGCCAATGGTCATTACCGGGAAATTCAACAAAGAACGAACGGGATCCATATTTCGAAATGGATTCCTTTGGAAAAGGGAGGAATCAAGCCCGGTTTTCCGAAAGCCTCAGGAATTTATTGCCAGTACGATGGTTCGCCGGTCGTCAGCGAACTGATCTTGAACGAAGAAATGGAGCTGTTAAAAGATAAACGGCTGCCCTTTTCGAAAATGGATACGGATCAAATCATCCGGGAATTATCTTCGACCGCAGAAAGGCTCCGCAGTGAAATTCATGCGCACACGGAAGAAGCGATCACGGGCGCCTATGCCAACGCAGAACTGGCGGATTGGATAAAGGAAAAATTGGAAAGGATGGGCATTCAAAATCTTTATGTCCATCAGGCCGAGGCCATCCGGAAGATCCGGGCAGGGAAAAATGTGGTGATTTGTACGAAGACGGCTTCCGGGAAATCTTTGGCTTATCTCATTCCGATCTTGGAAACATTGTGCAACGATGAGCGAGCGACCGCCCTCTATCTAAGCCCGTATAACGCCTTGGCTGAGGATCAATTTTCCCATCTATTGCAATGGATGGATCCCGATTCGAAAAAGGAAACCATTGAGATCGATGGTTTTATCAGGGGAAAAATGAATGGCAAAACCATTGGAATCGGCATTTTGAAAGGACAAAATACCCAGCCGTATATGCAGAAGGATCAGACGAAAGAATTCGTGTACTCCCAAGGGCGAATTTGGTTAACCAACGTCCACTATTTGCATCTGATCCTTAGAGGATTAGTCAGCTTTAAACGGAAGAAAAAAGCCCTGGCCCGTTTTTTGAAGAATCTTCGGTTTGTTGTGCTGGATGAAGTCCATTTATATTCGGGGATTCTGGGCTCCAAAGTTGCAATGGTCATTCGTCGCTTGAGAATGTTGTGTGAACGGCTGGGGAACAAGGATATTCAATTTCTCGCCTGCTCCGCAACCATTGCCAATCCAAAGGAACTGGCGGAAGAATTGACCGGTAAAAAGGGGATTCAAGGATTCGAATTGATTGTGGGTGAACAAGTCCCTCAAAAGAGAAAAACGTATCTTTTGTGGAATCCGGGTGTAAATGCCGTTGATGGCGGCAAGAGGGCCATGGTCACGGAACTGTATGAAATATTGCGTACGGTTTACCGGAAAGGCAGATGGCCCAGAACGATTATTTTTACTTCCACCCGACAACAAGCACAGCTGCTCAGCCGGGAATTGAATCAGATCTTACGGACTCACCTGATGGAACAAAGGGGGGAAAAGATCGAGAATGACCTGTTTCTGCCCTATCATGCCCACCTCCCCCAAGAAATTCGATCAAGGACATTGGAGCTTCTGGACGAAGGAGAACTGCTTGGCGTGGTGGCGACAAACGCATTAGAAGCAGGGATCGACATCAAACATTTGGATCTTTGCATCATGATGGGGTATCCCGGATCTCAGGCATCCTTTTTGCAGAAGGCCGGGCGGGTGGGAAGAAATCAGGAAGGAATGGTCATTCTAATGATGAATGAAAAACCGCTGGAACAATATTTTTTTCGACGACCGGATGCGTTTTTCAAAATGCCTCCGGAATCGGCAGTGATCAATACTTCCAACCTAAGATTGCTATCCGAGCATTTGCGTTATTCCGCCTATGAACAAAAAGGGAAACTGAAACTGCCCCAAAGGTATTTCCGAGCGACCGCCATTCGGAAAGTGCTGCAAAACGAGCCCGATGTCTGGATGGAGAAAAACGGAATATGGTTCTATAAAGGAGAAGTACCGGTATATAAGCCGTTAAATCAGTCGAACGTGACGTATCGGGTTGTTCGGCAAAAGGGATGGAAGGAAGAAGTATTATTCGAAGGGGTCGACCAATGGACGCTGATCCGGGATTATCATTTGGACGCCGTTTTTCCCGGTTATGATAATCATTCGTTTTATCGAGTCCATTATGTGGATTACAAAAACCGAAAAGTGATTGCGGAACCCATCAAGGCGGATTATTATACCCGTGGCATCATTCGGGACAGTATTGATATTAAGGATTTCATCAAACAAGTAGTAATTGCCGAGTTTTATTTAAAAGCCAGTATCGGGAGCATACTCATCAAAAGAAGCACGTTTGGGTATAAAAGGCATTTTCTTCATTCTGGTAAAGAACCGGAAACGGTGCAAATACATGGGTCCTATCCGGTTTCCTTTTTAACGGATGCATGTTGGTTCATCTTTGAAGCAGAAGGAAGAGAATGGATCAAGGATCGTTTAAGACACTATATGGAAGATTCGCTTAATCCTAATGAACTTTTTGAAGCATCGCTTCATGCGGTTGAACATGCTATCGCGGCTGCCATTCCTGTTGTTGTGAAGTGCAGCAGTTCCGATTTTCATCATGTATCGAGTTTCTCCGGATCGTTGTTCTATGGAATGCCAGGTATCATTTTTTATGAGAATCATCAAGGAGGCGGATGCGGCATCGCCGAGGCGATTGTAGAGAATTGGCCGAAGTTGTTAGCCCGTGCCTATGAAATGATCCATTCCTGCCATTGCCAAAGCGGATGCCCGGCATGTATCCAGTTGTTCCACTGTGAGCGGCAAAATGAGATGCTGCATAAAAAAGGCGGGATTATCCTTTTGGAAGGGTTGTTGGAGGTGGTTAAAACGGAGGATTTTCGATTTGAGTTCAACCACGGTTGATCATCCCTTTTCCAATTTTTTTATCACGAGGGATTAAATGTTTTCAAACTATAGTTCGATAAAGAATTTAAGAAACAGAGAATTTACTCTATAATTTTTATTGAGGATTAATGGAGCAAATCCTATAGGGGAGATGTTTTTTGCTGCCCGATCCCTTACAATCCCATCTTAATATGGTCCGTAATCAGCGCCATAAGCTCTTATTTATCATTGAAAATAATACTCCCAATCTTGAAAAGCTTTTGGCTGATCTGGCAGAGGGTCGAATTCCGATCATCAATCCCAATCTCGTATTAGCTGATCAGATGAGACGGATTCCTCCGAATGAACGTCCCTTTGAAGTGAATCGGATTCTTCGCGCTCATTTGGCAGAGTTCGAAACTGGGATTGTCTGTTTTCGTCACATCGAATACCTTTTCGACCCTGAGCTTAAGCAAGATCCGATTCGTCTCTTTGAAAGCTTGAGCGGAAATCGTATCTTGATCATCATCTGGCCAGGTGAAGCGAAAGAAGGTACTCTTTGCTATGCCAGTCCCGACCATGATGAATTCTATCAAAATTCGGAGTATGCCCATGCGATCTATCCGATGAAAAGGGAGGAAGAATAAAGTGAAATACCGCGATCTCATTCAATTTGAACCAATCCGCTCGATTGTCATCTTGAAGGAATCGGCTGATCAGGAAAAGGCGCGCCAATTGGTGGAATCTTACGTGATTTCAGATCGTATGGCCGATGTGATTGAGCATATTATCTTTGAGCACTTACAATTTGTCCGTCCGATTGAAAATAAAGGGATCATGGTCGTGGGGAATTACGGGACAGGTAAATCCCACCTGATGAGTGTGGTAGCGGCTATAGCGGAAAATGAAGGCATAAGCCAATACATACGCCATGACCGTATTGCGGAGAAGGCGAAGGAGATTGAAGGCAAGTTTAAAGTTTTGCGCATCGAATTTGACGGGATTACCCTCCCGTTGCGCGAGGTCATTTTTCATGAATTGTCCCGTTTCCTTCAAAGCATTGGCGTCGCTTATGAAATGCCGGATCTTGATAAAGTCATAAGCAATAAAGACGAGTTAATCCGGATGATGAATGCTTTTCATGAAGTTTATCCGGACCATGGTTTGCTCCTCGTCATCGATGAATTGTTGGACTATTTGCGTTCCCGTAGGGAACAGGAGATGATGCTTGATCTCAATTTTCTTCGGGCGATGGGGGAAATTTGCCAGACTACCCGCTTCCGTTTTATGACCGGCGTACAAGAGATGCTTTTTGACAATCCCAAGTTTCACTTTGTTGCCGAACCTTTGTATCGTGTACGGGAACGTACCGTACAGGCAGTCATCGTCCGTGAAGACTTGGAGTTTGTCATCGCCCGCCGCTTGCTCAATAAAGACGAACAGCAAAAAGCGCTTATTCGCGAACACCTGCAGCGTTTCGTCCCGCTTTATGAAAAATTGGGTGAGCAGTTGGAGAAATTTGTGGAACTCTTTCCCATTCACCCTGCGTACCTTGCTACCTTCGAAAATGTGAAAGTGGTTGAGAAACGGGTTGCCTTGACAACGATCAGCGAAGAAATCGAAAAAATGCTGGACCAAGATGTGCCTGAAACGAACCCTGGCATCATTTCATACGATAGTTATTGGGATTATATTCTTGCAGACCGGGCTTTACGTTCCAATCAAGATATACGCGAAGTGGCAAATATAGCAAGTGTTTTATTTGATCGGATCGAGAATGCTTTTCCAAAACGCCAGTACAAACCGATGGCAAAACGAATCGTGGCAGCGTTAGCGGTCTTTAGGTTGACTACCAATGACATCCGGGTGAAGATGGGCGTTACTGCCACGGAACTGCGCGATCAACTCTTGTTGCATCTGGATATGGACGATATTGACACGGATTTCCTTAATGCCACCATTGATACTGTTTTGAAGGAGATCTTGAAGTCGGTCAGCTATCAGTATATTTCCTATAATCCGGAAAATGGGCAATATTATCTTGACATTGATAAGGTTGAACCGGTGGATGACCGCATTGCGGAGAAGGCGGAAATGTTAAGCGGCAATCAATTGGACCGTTACTATTTTGAAGTGTTGGAACAAGTGTTGGAATGTTCACCGAACACCTATATTTCCAACTATCGGATTTGGGAGATTGAACTTGAGTGGTACGCCCATAAAGTGACGCGTCGGGGATATCTTTTCTTTGGTGCACCAAACGAACGGTCCACCGCACAGCCGGAACGCGATTTCTATATTTACATGTTGCAGCCCTTCGATCCGCCGAAATTTAAAGACGAAGAGAAACCGGATGAGGTCTTTTTCAGATTGGATACGAAGGATGAAGAATTCCATCAAGCGTTGAAATTATTCGCCGGAGCACGGGAAATGGCATTGACTGCGCCAAGCTCAAAAAGGCACCTGTATGAGGAAAAGGCGTCGGAGTATTTGCAAAAAGTAAATCGTTGGCTCAGAGCCAATATGGTCCATGCCTATAAAATTACCTATGAGGGAAAAACGAAGAAGTTGTCTGAATGGAGTTTATCGGCACCGGCGATGTCTTCGGTACGAGAGATTGTGATGACCGCCGCCGATGAGTGCTTAAGCCCCTGGTTTGAAAAGAAATATCCCGATTATCCGGTATTTCCGAACGATCGAACCTGCATTACGCAGCAAGCGATGGTTCAGACGTATATCCCCGAAGCCTTGGCACAGATCCCGAACCCAAAGACCAGAACGGCCAGGGTGATATTGGAAGGTCTGGTCATGCTGGATGGAGAACGGGTGAATCCCCACAAATCCGGTTTTGCCCGGTGGGTATTGGATGAATTAAATAAAAAAGGAGACGGGCAAGTCCTGAATGCAAACGAACTGCTCGAAATCGTGCAGGTGGTTAAAGATGAAGAAGTGCGCCGCACCAAGGAATTTCATCTTGAGCCCGAACTGTTCAGCGTCATCTTGGCCGCACTGGTTTATAATGGCGATATTGTAATTACCATTAACGGCGAAACCTATGATGCAATGAAGTACGAACAATTGGTACGTCTGCAGGCAAAAGGTATTCTTGAATTCAGCTATATTAAAAAGCCAAGTTCTATGCCCCTTAATGAGCTAAGGGCACTGTTCGACATGTTGGGAATTAGTCCGGGTCTTCTTCAACCCAACGCACAGAATCAAGGGGTTGGCCAGCTGCGCATCAAAGTGGAAGAGTATTTACGTCAGGTGATTCCGTTGATTACTGCCATTCGGGACGGCATCCCGACGTGGGAAACCCCTCTTTTGTCCGAAGACGAGGTCAGGGAAGTTCAACAGCGGTTGCAACAACTGAATCAGTTTTTACAGAGCCTGCAAATCTATAAGACGCCGGCACACCTTAAAAATTTCAAATACAGTCTGGAAGAGATTTCTACACAGAAAACCTTATTGGATGAAGCGAAAAAGTTGATCGAATTGCGTGAACGGGCGGTAAGGGTAACGCAAAAAGCCAATTATATTGTCAATGCAATGAATCATCTTCCCTCTAGTGATCCTTGGGTCACACAAGCGGAGAGGGCACTGGAAGATCTTTATCATGCCCTTAAAGCAGGAGAGAATTGTGAGAAAGAAATTGTGGCACTTGAGCAACTTAAAAAGGAATATGCTGACCATTATTATAAACTTCACAGTCAGGTGCGCTTAGGTGCGACCGCAGAGAATCAGAAGAATCAAATGTTACGTGATGGACGGTTTGATGCCCTTAGGCAGCTGACGCGAATAAAGATTCTTCCAGCGCAGAAATTGAAAGAATGGGAAGGGAAGCTGAATCAGCTTAAAGTATGTTGGAAGCTGAATAAAACTGATCTGGAGCACACACCGTACTGTATCCATTGCAAATATCGTCCGAAGGATGAAGCGTATGTTCAACCCGTCCGTTTGGACCAATTAGATCGAGAGTTATCGGAGCTGTTAGAGGAATGGACAAGTACGCTGCGAATCACGATCAACGATCCGGAATTTGCGGAAAGTATCACTTTATTAACCGCTGAACAACAAGAGTTGCTTCTTCAGTTCCAGTCAAAAGAAGAACTCGATTTACCCATTGACATTCGCCTAGTAGAGACCATTCGTGAATTGCTGGATGGGATTCAAAAGGTGGAAATTCCCCTTCAACGGTTGATTGAAATGGCAGGAGACGGGAATCCCCTTACCGTGGATGAACTGCGTGAGCGCTTTGAACGTCTCATTCGTGAAAAAGTGGGCAATCAGCCTGCGAACCGTATCCGCATCATGTTGAGGAAGGAGTAGAAACCAATGAATCATCGAACCGAACAAGAAAATTTGAATCTTGATCAGCGAGAACAACCCCAGACAGGTACTGTGACCTGTTTGGGAAAGACATTTGCCAGCGAGGAAGAACGCCGGGCATATTTTACCGAAGAGTTACGACGCAAATTGCCGGAATTAAGAAAAATTGATGGTTTTCCGAATGCAAGCGATGAAGATATACTTGCCCTCTCCGATCCGCCTTATTACACCGCCTGCCCCAATCCTTGGATCAATGAGATCGTGGAAGAATGGGAACGGGAACGAAAGGAGCTTTACGGCGAAGAGGAAAAATATCACCGTGAACCCTTCGCAGCGGATGTAAGCGAGGGAAAAAATGATCCGATCTATAACGCCCACAGTTATCATACGAAAGTGCCACATAAAGCGATTATGCGTTATCTGCTCCATTACACGCGCCCGGGGGATATCGTTTTTGACGGTTTTGCCGGCACAGGGATGACGGGTGTGGCGGCACAACTATGCGGGGATCGAAAAGAAGTGGAGAGCTTGGGCTATAAGGTATTAGAGGATGGAACCATTCTCGATGAAGAAGGACGTCCATTCTCCCGCTTAGGAGCACGTAAAGCGATCCTTAATGACCTCTCGCCTGCGGCAAGTTTCATTGCCTACAATTACAACACGCCGGTTGATGTTGCTTCTTTTGAAGAGGAAGCCCGAAGGATTTTGTCCGAAGTCGAAGCGGAATGCGGTTGGATGTATGAGACCCGCCATGTGGATGAACAGGGAAATCCAATGACTGACATAAATGGTAATCCGATTATCGGGCGGATTAACTATACCATCTGGAGCGACGTATTCATTTGTCCTAGCTGTCTGGGTGAGATCGTCTTCTGGGATGTGGCTGTGGATCAAGAAGCGGGTAGGGTGCAAGACAGGTTCCGTTGTCCCACTTGCGGTGCGGAACATACCAAAAGAAGTGTTGAACGTGCTTGGGAGACCCGTTATGATTCGGCCATTGGCGAGATGGTACGCCAGGCTAAACAGGTTCCTGTGTTGATCAACTACTCTGTTGGCAAAAGCCGATATGAAAAACGTCCAGATGCAGAGGACCTTGCTTTAATTGCGAAGATTGAGGAAATGGAGATCCCCTATTGGTTTCCGACGGATCGGATGCCGGAGGGGGATGAAGCAAGAAGAAATGATGATGTAGGAATAACCCATGTGCATCATTATTATACGAAGCGAAATTTGTGGGCATTGAGTAAAATTATAAATTTATCCTTGAAATCTAACTTTTCTTTACATTTGCTAAGTGCAATTAGAAGTGCATTATCTTATTCAACAAAAATGGTTAAAACAAACATTAAGAGGTTATTAAATGGTGGAGGATTATTTGCTTTAGGAACAGTAGGTGGAACCTTATATCTTCCTAGTATTAATGCCGAACGAAATATTATTGAGGCATTCGACAATAAATTTAACGCAGTAATAAATTTGGTGAAATGTACAAGTAAGTTCAATACAATAACTTCTGTTGCATCTATGGAAAATATATCAGTTAAATCTTCAAGTATAGACTATATATTCACTGATCCACCATTTGGGAGTAACATAATGTACTCAGAACTTAACTTCCTTTGGGAAGCTTGGCTGAAGGTACTTACTAACAATAAGTCAGAAGCAATTGTCAATAAGACCCAAGGGAAAGGACTCCCTGAATACCAACGGTTGATGGAAGCTTGCTTTCGTGAATATTATCGTGTGTTGAAGCCGGGCCGATGGATGACAGTTGAATTCAGCAACTCCCAGGCAAGTGTCTGGAACGCGATTCAGGAAGCGATACAACGGGCTGGATTTATCATTGCCAATGTTTCTATACTTGATAAACAACAAGGGTCCTTTAAGGCAGTAACTACTACTACCGCCGTTAAGCAGGATCTTGTCATCTCCGCTTATAAACCTACGAATGAAATGCGCGAGAAGATGCAACTTCACCAGAACAGTGTGGAAACTGCCTGGATTTTTGTGCGTGAACATTTAGAAAAATTGCCGGTCTTTATTGGTAGACAAGGAGAAGTACAGGTTAATGTAGAGCGCACGCCCCGCATTCTTTTTGACCGGATGGTGGCTTATCATGTTCAGAACGGCTTTGCCGTTCCCATTTCTTCGGCAGAGTTCCAGGAAGAGGTTGCGCGGCGTTTCCCCATGCGGGATGGAATGGTCTTCCTGGAAACCCAATTGGCTGAGTATGAAAAGAAGCGGATGACGGCGAAGGAATTGATCCAACAGACACTGTTCGTTACCGATGAGAATAGCGCCATCGAATGGCTAAGGCAACAATTGTTAAAGAAACCGCAAACGCGGCAGGAACTTCATCCCGAATTTATGAAGCAAATCCAGCATATCGCCAAATACGAGTTGCTGCCGGAATTGGATCATCTTTTAGAGCAGAATTTCCTGAAATATGAGGGAGACGGCCCAGTCCCCGATCAGATCCTTTCCTACCTGCGCAAAAACTATAAAGACTTGCGCGGGCTCGAGCCGGAAGATGATAAGGTCAAACAAAAGGCATTGAACCGCTGGTATGTGCCGGACCCCAATAAGCAGGCGGATCTGGAAAAGTTGCGCGAGAAGGCCTTGTTACGCGAATTTGAACAATATAAGGCGGAACTGGCCAATAGCAAGAAGCGCTTGAAACAATTCCGCACGGAAGCCATCCGTGCCGGTTTCAAGCGGGCTTGGAGCGAAAAAGATTACGAAACGATTGTCCTGGTCGGAGACCGGTTGCCGGAAAATATCCTCTTAGAAGACGGTAAACTTTTAATGTATTACGATAACGCCCAAAACCGACTCGGCAGATAAGGAAGGGAACTCCATGAAGAACTGGCGGTATAAGGTGCTTGAACATTTTCAAGCACCTTTTGAACATCTGTATCTTGTAAGCGACCCGGATCAAATTCTGCAAGATGAAGAGATCGTGGCATATATGCAAGCCCAAGGGCTGGAGCTGATTGATTTCCATGACCGGGCTTACTTTCGTTATCTTTATGAAAAGGAATACCGGCCGAAACTCAACCAAAATTTTTTGGTCATTCGTGTCGAATCGGAATCCCTTGAGCAACTTCCTTATGATCTTTTGTCAAGGGGAAAGCCGATCTATTTGCGAAAAAAGGATCTCTTTCCAACCTTGTCAGCTTCCTTGGTTCGGCAACTCGATACGGCTGCCCTGGATGCCCTCTCTCAGTTGGAGGATTCTATGGAAAGAGACTCCAACATGGATTCTGCCCATTTTCTTCTTAAAAGGCTTTACAAACTTCCTTATGACGAGATTGATTCCGAAGCGGATTTATGGGCACTTTTGATTCAAAAGCATCAATTGAAGATAAATCTTCCACGAATACTTGAAGATATATTATTGCAACAGTTATCCAAATATTCGTTTCAATACCCGAATTTTCAATTGAAGAAAATGTTTTTTTCCAGGCAGGATTATTATGCCTTCCTTCAAACTGAATGGGAAAATTTTGTTAATGCCGGTTTTCCGGAAGGGCATCCGTTCTGGCAAGAGAAGTTGCGTTCCCAGCTTATGCTCCTTTTCCTGGAAGGTAAACTATTTCCTGTAGAGATTGGCACACAAGCCAGATCTTCCCATTTTTCCTTTGGAATCAATTATGATCCGGTGAAGGAGAAGATTAGACGGCTTGAGGAAACATTAAACCAATTGGAGTTAGTCACGAATGAAAATAAAGATCGCCGCAGTTGGATTGAAGTTGCTCGCCTTTTTGGCAGAGCCAGAAATCTTCTTTTGCAATTAGAGAATTGCGAACAGCTAAAACAAAAGCTTGATCAGTTCGAGATTCAGTTGGAAAACCAGTTTGAGCAATGGATTCATTCTCATTACGGAGCCTTGGCGACATTGACAGATTCCCGGACACCGGTAATGGTCCATAAAGTGCCCGAATATCTGCACCTGCATGGCGGTAATAAAAAGGCGGTTATTGTCATCGATGGGATGAGTTTTGTACAATGGGCACAGATTGCCGACGAGCTGCACAAGGAATTTGAGTTGTATGAAAATGGAACCTTTGCCTGGATTCCCACCATCACTTCTGTTTCCCGTCAAGCGATATTTTCTGGAATGATGCCGAAGCATTTTGAGGATTCGATTCATACGACGGCAAAGGAAGACAAGCTCTGGCGGGAGTGTTGGAGAAAATATGGGATTGGCTCTGCTTTTGTGAGTTATGATAAGGCATTGGGGCAAGGACCTTATGAAAGGAGTTCCATCAAAGCCCTTGCAAAGGATAAAATCAAGGTAGCAGGCCTTGTAATCGATATCCTTGATCGATTCATGCACGGCTCGATTCAGGGCCATGCGGGATTGTATGAGGAGATCCGTTTATGGTTAAAAACCGGGTATTTGCAGTCCCTTATAAAAGATTTGCTGATGGCAGGCTTTTCCGTTTATATTACATCGGATCATGGGAATAAAGAAAGCAGGGGCATTGGTCGATTTAACGAGGGGTCACTGGTGGAAACCAGGGGAGAACGGGTTCGGATCTATCGATTTAAGGAATTGGTGGATCTGGCTGCCGAACAGATTCCTGCCTATCAGTGGAATCGAATTGGCTTGCCCGATGATTATTATCCTTTACTGGCCCGCGGTGATACAGCTTTCGTTAATGAAGGAGAACTGGTGGTAAGCCATGGCGGGGCATCATTCGAAGAAGTGATCGTACCTTTTGTTCAAGTACTGCCAAAACTGGTGAAGAAGGGGAACATCTGATGAAGAACTCTGTTGGTTTTGATTACAGCCTGAAATTACATCAATTAGATTTTATCGCCAGAGAAATGATGCGCGTCGAAAACAAAAGGGAGCTGTACGACCTCGTCGAACAGTATTTAATGGCAGATATTGGCGGAAGTGAGTCCCGCAAGAAAGCTCGGACGGTACTTTTTAAGATCTGGGTATCAGTACCCCCGGAGCATGTGGGAGTTCGAGACCGAGCCCTTCAGCTCTTTGCAGATGCTTCTCAAGAGGAACGGTTAGTCCTTCATTGGGGGTTAATCTTGATGGCCTACCCGTTTTTTCGGGAGATGGCAGAGCAAGCTGGCAAGTTATTACATATTCAGGGGGAGTTTTCCTCCCTGCAGCTCGGCCGGAAAATGAGGGCCCTTTATGGTGAACGGGAAAAGGTTAGGGTAGCAACTAAGAAAATCTTGCAGACATGGCGTAATTTTCATGTGATTATTCCACAAGAAAAAGTTTATATTGCGAACAAATTTCATGTGACCAATCCTTTTTTGAAACCGTGGCTTTGTGAAGCCTATTTGCACGCAACAGGAAAAGCAGGGGTAGAACTGAATCGTTTGGGTGAAGAATTGAGCTTGTTTCCTTTCCAAATTAGTCTGTCCGAGCATGAATTGAAGGACAATGACCGTTTCCGATTAATATATGGACAAGGCTCGGTAAAGGTTGCAATCCGTTAATCCTGTTGGTTTATAGGCAGAAGAGGTATACATAGGAAAAATCTTAAATTTCTAGGTAAAGCAGGTAATGCGATGATCAATGCTAAAGAACCTTTAATTCTCTTACCTCATATGATTGTGACGGTAAAATAATCAGATTTTTCATGGACGCAAGGCTTATTTTCTGTAACTGACGACCCGGGTACGGGTATAAAGAGATTATGACCAGGATTTGGCTCAAAGAGCTGAAAGCCCGTAAAAGTTTTGAACATTGCCCTTCTCTTGGTACCACCGTTTTTGTTAAAGCAGAGGCAGGACGAAATACCAAAAAATTTAATGAATAGTTTATGATAAACAATCGAATTATTATTTTGCAATAATAGAGACGGAAGCGGCGGAACACCGCCCGGATTGAAAAGAAGATCATCAACCTTGATGAAAAGGAGGAAAACCGGATGATCGCAAACGTGAAAGGATGCCTGCTGGAACTCGTGACCGGAGATATCACCCGCCAGGAAACGGAGGCGATCGTCAACGCTGCCAACGGTTCCCTGATGGGCGGGGGCGGGGTGGACGGAGCCATCCACCGGGCGGCCGGGCCGGAACTCCTGGAAGAATGCAAAAAGATCCGTCGGGAGCAGCTGAAAGGGGAGTTTTTGCCCACCGGCGAGGCGGTGATCACGAAGGGCTACCGGCTGAAGGCGAAATACGTCATCCACACCGTCGGCCCGATCTGGGACGGGAAGGACCGGGAATGGAAAATGGGACAGCTGGCCAATTGTTACCGGAATTCGCTGAAATTGGCAAAGGAAAAAGGGATAAAGAGCATTTCCTTCCCTTCCATTTCCACCGGGGCCTACCGCTTTCCCGTGGATTTGGCGGCGGAAGTCGCCCTGAAGGCGATCGTCGGATTTTTAAGGACGGATCCCCTGGAAAAGGTGGTCATGACCCTCTTCAGCAAGGAAGATTACCAAATTTATGAAAGGGCGTTGCATAAGCTATTGGAAGAAGGATCGAAGGAACAGGCATGAACGGGATCCGGCGGTCGGATGGAAAAAAGGGACTTCCGAACGCCCCGGCATGGGACGGCGGACGCCCCTTTCTTTTGTCGGATCCCAAGATTCCATGATTTCACGGCCTTCTTTTGGCCTTCCCGGCGGCCCGGCCTTGTTCCGGGCGCGGCTTTTTGCAAAATCCCGCCCATTTTTTATCGGACGCCCGGTCCGCTTGCCAGCATCACGTGAAAAAGGCTGGCCGATATACTGTACAGGAACCCTTCCGCAGCCGACGTCGGATGCAGATACGGACGACAAGCCGATTCCGCATGTTTCGGCGTTCAAATCCGGAAGGGATTTTCAAACCCTTCTACTGCCGGCGCCGGATGCGAAAACCAGTTCCCTTTGTTTTAGACGTTCGTCACCGAAAGGGCGTGAGCCGGCACGAATCCGGAATATGACTCCCGGTTCCCGCTTTTCTCTCCCTTACCGCCCGCAGGATGAACCCCAAGTTGGGCGGCCGATTGGCGGCCTTTTCCCGGTTCACGATCCGCGCCCGCGGCGAAAAAGCCAAAGGCGCGGGAAAAGCGGATCAATGGTCTGCCTTTGTCAGGAGCGGATGCTCCCGTTTTAAGTGTTCCAAAAATTTTCGGCAGCCTTCTTGAACCAATTCGTAAACTTCCCGGAATCTTCCCGTATAATAGGGATCCGGGACGTCCATCCCCTTTTTGCCGGGAACGAAGTCGAGCAGACGGAAGACTTTCCCTTTCGCCCCGGGATCGAGGCGGAGGACGTCTTCGTAATTCTCTTCATCCATAACGAGGATGTAATCGAATTCCCGCAAATCGTCCCTGCGGATTTGCCTCGCGTAGATTCCTTCATAGGAAATCCCGTTCTCATCCAAGATCTTTCTTGTCCCCCGGTGGGGTTTTTCGCCCGTATGCCACCCGCCGATCCCGGCGGAATCGACGGTAAAATGCCCGGCGAGTCCCTCTTTTTCCAGCAAATGCTTGAAAACCGCCTCCGCCATCGGCGAACGGCAAATATTTCCCAAACAAACGAATAAGACCTTGATCATGCTGCATCTCCTCCTCAATTCCATTTTCTTTGAAAAGGGGAAAAAAGCAATAGGGAAACGGGGACCGCATAGATTTTTTCAAGCCGGGATGATACATTTATTATGAAAAACCATGATGGAGAAGGGATGAAAATGGCAGGACTGAACGCGATCATGGAATGGACGTTTTTTGAAGAAGTGCCGGTTCCGAAAGAGGTCAATGAAATCCTGGTGGAAGGGGAATATGCGGAAGCGGCCTACAAGACGGTCCGGGACGTGGCCGTCATTACCAATAAAAGGCTCATTATCGCCGACCGGCAGGGCCTCACCGGGAAAAAGGTGGAAATCTATACCATCCCTTTCAAATCGATCATCATGTATTCCTCGGAAAATGCGGGGCTGCTTGATGTCAACGCGGAATTGGAACTGTGGACAAAAGCGGGGACGTTCAAGCTGAACATAAACAAAAAAGTGGATATCCGAAAGCTGGACCGGCTGATCGGCAAATATATCCTGTGATCCCGTCTTTTTCCGCGAAATGTTACATGCGGAATCGGCAAAAGGCGGCCGGGTTCAGGATGGACGGTTCCGGGAAAAAGTTCCCCCGGACACAAGACGAGGGTAGACGTCTTTCCGTTCAGAATGGACGGATCCGGGAAAAAGGCTGGAGAATCCCGTTTCCGAGTCCCTTTTGGACTGCGGTTTCTTCCGTAATAAAATAAGAAGGAAATTCCGCTGGCGGACAATGTTTTCCGAGAATACAAGAACGGGATTCCCGTAGCGGGACGATGCGTCCCGAAAAAACAAAAACGGAACTCCCGTCGGCGGCCGGCGTTTTTTCGCCGCTTTCCCGGTGAAACCGCGGGAGGAGACCGCAAATTTCCGGAAACCGCCATCTTCCCTCCCGGATGCGATTGTCCGTTGGACGATTCCCAACGGGGAGAAGGCATCAAAATCTCCCCCGTCTCCAACCGGACGGCGGCCGATTCCGCGGAAGGAAAAGGACGTTTTGTGAACGAAAATAAGAGGTGCTTGAAATTGGCAAAGGAAAAATCCCGGGAAAAATTTCCGGACGGATTTTTCGTCCCGAAGGAAATGGAACCGTATCCGCTGCCGGAAGGCTGGGCATGGGTCTTTTTTGATAAAGTGGTCATCCATTATTTTGAGCGGAAAAAACAGCTGCCGAAGAAAAAATACCGGAAGGAGGGCAGGCTGCCCGTCGTCGATCAGGGCCAGCCGTTCATCGCCGGTTACACCGATCAGGAGGAATTCCGTTTTTCCGGGGATTTGCCCGTCGTCATCTTCGGCGACCATACGCGATGCATCAAATGGGTGGATTTCGATTTTGTCGCCGGCGCGGAGGGGACGAAAATCCTCCGGCCCGTTTCTTTCATCGACCCGAAATATTTTTATTATTTATTGAAAAACATTCCCCTCCCGGACAGGGGATACAGCCGGCATTTCAAGTATTTGAAAAAAATGCCCCTGGCCGTCGCTCCTATGCCCGAACAGAAGCGGATCGTGGAAAAAATCGATCTCTTCATGCGGAAGATTGAGCGGGCGAAAATGCTGATCGCGGAGGTAAAGGAATCTTTGGCCTTACGGAAAGCGGGATTGCTGCAAAAGGCCTTCATCGGCTATTTCGGGCCGAACGGGCCAGAGGACGGGGGCCGGGAAGAGACGCCGTCCGCCAGCGCAAGACAAAACGGAAGACCGCTCCCCGAAAATTGGAAGTGGGTTCCTTTAGGATCGGTGGTGCATTTTTACACGGGGAGTCCCTTTCCCGGCGGCCTGGAAAAAGGAAAGGGGATGGGCTATCCCTTTTACAAAGTCGGGGATTTGAAATACGCGGATGAAAACGGTTATCTTTCCGAAGCGGAAATTACGGTGGACGAAAAGACGAGAAAGCGGATGAAGGCGAACCCTGTCCCGGAGGGAACGGTGATCTTCGCCAAAATCGGCGAGGCGATCCGGCTGAACCGGCGGGCGATCGTGCCGCGCCCGGCCTTAATCGACAGCAATCTCATGGGAATGAAGGCCGACGAACGGTATGTGGATGATAAATTTTTATTTTATTGGTCTTTAAAGGAAGACTTTTTCCGGTATACCCGGGCCACTTCGGTGCCCTCGATCCGGAAAAGCACGCTGACCGCCATCCCTTTTCCCCTTCCTCCGCTGGAGGAACAGAAACGGATCGTCCGGACGCTGGACGGCCTGGTAAAGAAATTGGAAGCGGAAAGGCGGCGGCTGTTGGAAGCGGAAGAAGCATTGGGCCTGTTGGAACGGTCGATCCTTGACCGGGCCTTCCGCGGCAAGCTCGGCACCGCCGGCGAAAAGGACGAACCGATCGTCCTGCAGGTGAAAAAAACCTTCTCGCCGAGCCGCAAATAATTGGCCGCCAGGACAGGAAAAGGTTTTGGCGCCGCCGGCAAGACCGGATCCTTCTTTTTGCGCCGGAAGGAAAAGGCTTTCTTTTTTCGCGGCGGCAATCGGGAGGTTTTCCGGCCGGCGGAGCAAGGAGTTTTTTGCCTCGATGCGGATGCGCCTCAAGCCCCTGAACCGGAATTGGATGCGTGCCGGGGAACCGCCGCTTGTTCCGGAACGGTGCGCCTTGCGCCGCCGCATTTTGCGGCCCGTCTCCCGTCCGTTCTGCAATCCGTAAGCGGCCGGGCATCGCGGCAGGCCCTTTAAGGGCGTCCTGCACCCGAGGGCTGATGCCGGTATTGCAAAAAAATCATAAATATTCTGCCATCTGCGGTTGATTTTTATCGGGGGTTCATGGAAGAATTATAGATAGAAAAATTTTAGGGGGCGGGATCTTATGACGGGCCAAACTGAAAACGCTTTCGATTATGCGGGCGGATCGAGAATCTGCTTTCATCCTTCCGAAGCGATGGTCAACGGGGCGAACGTGACCGGATTTATGAAAAAACAGGGGATCGGAACGTACGAAAGCTTGCTGGAAAAAGCGGCCAACGACCCGGATTGGTTTTATCCGGCCGTTTTCGAGGAATTGTCCATCCCGTGGATGAAAGGGTACGAGCGGGTGCTGGACGTATCCGGCGGCCCCGAATTGCCGCTGTGGTTCAAAGGGGGCTTGACGAACCTCTATCTTTACGGCCTGCAGAAGCATATCGATCAGGGGAACGGCGGACGGACGGCCCTCATCTGGGAAGGGGAAGACGGAGCGGTCATCCGGAAAACTTTCCGCGAGATCAAGCGGGAAACGGACCGTTTGGCGGCGGGATTGAAAGCCTTGGGAATCCGGAAGGGGGATGCCATCGGAATCTTCGTTCCGCAAATCCCGGAAATTCCGGCGATCCTTTTTGCCTGCGCGAAAATCGGCGCGATCGCCGTCCCCTGTTTTTCCGGGTTCGGAACCGATGCGGTGGCGGCGCGCCTCTCGGATGCGGAGGCAAAATGTCTGTTCACCGTCGACGGATTCCGCAGGCGGGGAAAGGTCATCCCGCTGGCGCAAAAATCCGCCGAGGTCGCGCGGCTGGTCCCTTCCTTGGATAATATCGTCGTCGTCGCCAATCTCCGGCGGCAAGAAGGGGGGGCGGGAACAAAGGGGGAGGGGAATTGGCTGGATTATGAAGCGGTATTGAGCCTCTCTGAGGAAGACGTTCCCATCGAGCCGATGGATGCGACGGAGCCCTATATGATCCTCTATACGTCGGGCACCACCGGCAAACCGAAGGGGACGCTGCACACCCATTTCAGCTTTCCCTTGAAAAACGCCATCGACATGTATTTTTGTTTCGATTTGAAAAAGGACGACCGCATGTTCTGGCTGACGGATCTGGGCTGGATGATGGGACCGTGGCTCGTTTTCGGGACGGCGGTCAACGGGGCGGCCATGGTGATCTATGAAGGAAGCCCGGACTATCCGGATGAAAACCGGCTGTGGGAGCTTGTGGAAAAACACCGGATTACCATCTTCGGCATCGCCCCGACGGTGATCCGCACGCTGATGAGGCAGGATTCCGCCCCCGCGGACGCCTATGACCTGTCGAGCTTAAGGATTTTAGGATCCACCGGGGAGCCCTGGAATCCGAAACCCTGGTTCTGGTATTTTGAAAAAGTGGGCGGAAAACGCTGCCCGGTCATTAATTATTCCGGGGGAACGGAAATATCCGGCGGGATCCTGGGATGCGTTCCGATCCTTCCGCAAAAGCCCTGTTCCTTCCACGGACCCGTTCCGGGCATGGCAGCCGCCGTCGTCGATCAGCAGGGGAATCCCGTATGGGACAGCATCGGGGATTTGGTGGTCACCAAACCATTTTTGGGCATGACCTACTCCTTTTGGAAGGACCATCAGCGCTATTTGGAGGCCTATTGGAGCCGGTGGAAGGGGCTGTGGCATCACGGCGATTTCGCCAAGATCGACCGGGACGGCTTTTGGTATATCTTGGGCAGGTCGGATGACACGATGAATGTGGCGGGGAAAAGATTGGGGCCGGCCGACCTCGAATCGGTGGCCGTCATGCATCCGCTCATTAAAGAATCGGCCTGCATCGGCGTACCGGATGAAGTGAAAGGGGAAGCGCCGGTCTTGTTTGCCGTCCCCGCCGGGACGCTCCCGGATCCGGATGCGGTCAAAGAAGAAATCCGGTCATTGATCGCGGAAAAGCTGGGAAAATCTTTCCTGCCGAAAGAGGTCCATTTCGTCCCCCAGCTTCCCAGAACCCAGAGCGGGAAAATTGCCCGCCGCCTGGTCCGCGCCGCCTATTTGGGCCAGGAACCGGGCGATGTTTCCACCCTGCAGAATCCGGAAAGCCTGACGTCCATCCGCTGGCCGGGCACAAAATGAAGGATGCCCCGAAAGCGGAAAAAGGGAGCCCCCCGGACGTTGTCCACCGCTGCGCTCCGAGCAGGAGCGTGCGAACGATGAAGCGCAGCCGATTCTTGGATCCGTTCCAAAAGGCGTATGGGAATTTTCCTGGGTGCGAACGATGAAGTGCAGCTGATCCTCCCGGACCATGTAAACCGAGGCGGATCGCTTTTCGGGAAATGACGTGAACATGCCGGCGGTAAAAAACGAAAAACAGGCGCAAAACCATTGGGGGAGCAGGTCTAATCGCCGTGGACATACCGGCGATAAAATCCCTTTGGGTAAATGCGAAGCAATGCCGGCGTTTTTGCAAAGGGCCGGGAAAAGATGGCCGCCATTCCGGCCGTTTCCTCGTGCCGATTTCTTCAAAAAAGGGCGGGATTTTCACCCGGAAGGCGTTTTCCGGGTTTTTTTGTTGTTCCGGTTTTTCCAAAAGGCAAAAAGCAAGAGCAGAACCGGAACAACGACCTGCAAAGGGAGATGCAGATAAAGGGTCTCCCATTTTAATCCTTGCCTGATATGTTCGGGGTAGTTGCTGGCAATCATCATAGAAACGATTAAAGTGACCACCCCGATCGGATAAACCGCCCGCCTGTGGGAATCCAGACGGAAAAAATCGGCGATGGCAATGACGGAGGCGTAAAAATAGATGGCAATTTTGAAAAAAGCGCCGATGAACAAGGAGATCAGAAAAATGACATCCAGCCGCTGCAAAAATTCCATCACGTCAATTTCCTTGATGGCGGCCAAAAGCGGGAAGGGCGTGTTCTTCATGGCCGTCATCCCCAAGGCGCACAGGTTGACGGCCATGGTGAGGGCAATGCTCAGGCCGCTGAATATGAGGGCGCATATCCCGATCATCCTTCCCCCTTTCCTGCGGTTCAAATAAGGGAAGATAAAGGCGAAGACGACCGCCTCCCCGAAAGGCATGTAGAGGATTTCCGTGAAGGCGGATTTCAAGACGGGAAAGAATCCGTTCTCCAAAAAGGGTTTCAATTGATGAAAGTCAATGGCATTGGAAAAAAACAGAAGGACGATCCCGAAAATGGCGATCAAGTACAAAAGAAAAACATTGAGCTCCCCCGTTCTTGCGATGACCTCGATGCCGTTTTTTGCCGCATACATGATGACGACGATCATCAAGGCGTTGATGATGAACAGCGGGGTTTCCGGATAAAAGGAGGAAAGCAGAAATTCGCCGAAAACCCGCAAGTCCCTTGCGGCGGTGTACAAAAAATAGAGAATGTAAACGTAGGCGATGATCCCTCCGGCCAGTTTTCCGGCGATACTTTGAACATAGGATGAAAATACCTGGTCCGGATAAAAGAGAAATAATTGATAGTAAACGAAAAAGAGGACGGCGCCGCCCAATGTCCCCAACAAAACGGCCAGCCAGGCGTCCCTCCCCGCATCGGTACCGAGGGGGATGACGATGGCGGTGCCGAGTTCGAACAACAGGATGAGAAGAAAAAGCTGCAGACGATCGATTTTCGCCTCTTCCACGGTCATTCACCGCCCTTCATTCGGTAAAAATAAGGTTTGGTCCGCAAGTCGGATCTGCGGATGTAGGCGTCAACGCGGACATTCACTTCCAGTTCCGGAAAAATCTTTTGATTCCATTCTTTTTTCACCTTTTTCCAGTATTTCGGATGGTCGGAATAAAAGTACTCTCCGAATCCGAAAATGTCCACCTTTTTTTCTTTCGCAAATTCGACGCTTTTCAAGATTTCCTTGCGAATCTCCTTTCGAATCGCTTCTTGCAGTTTGACCAATTCCGCCGGATCCCATAAATCGAGCGGCACGTGGATTTCCCCGATGTTCCCCTCCACTTTGACGGATACGGTTACGGAGGGTTTCCCGTTTGAGAGCTCGGCTTTCGTCCCCGTTTTGGAACGGACAACCCGGTAAGATACGGCCTCTTTGTGATTCGCCCAATCGAAACTGATGATGGTGCTTTTGATCCGGTTTTGCGTCCATAGGAAACCCCTTGCCGTTTCCCCGCCGATCCATTCGATCAGCCGATCGTTATTAAAAACCCCGATTTTGTCGGAAATGATGCGGGAAGGGACGAATGTTTCTTCCATGTCCGCCGCGTTTCTCCCGTTTCGTTTGTTTCCTTCGATGGAAAATCCGGTCAAGGTGAGCTGTTTCCCGGAAGATGAAAGTTCGTCGATGGCTTCCTTGACGTCCTTTTTGATGGCTTCCCCCCATAAGGACTCCGAGAACTTGATGGTTTTGATGATTTTGTTTGCCGGGATCTGGTCGATGGGCGTTAAAATTTTCAACAGATCGGTCGCCCGCATATCTTTGGCGATGACCACAAAGGATGTCGTACGGAACTGCGGGCTCCTTTCCAGCCTGTCGAAGATTTCCAATACCCCTTCCCTGGCCAGGTCCTCGCCGATGACGACCAGATTGGCGTGGGAAAAATATAATTCCCGGGAAATATGCTGCATGGCCTCCCGGGCGGCTTCCACGATGGTGTTGCCGTGTCCGGTGTAGACATTTACCGGCGACCCTTTGGAGGAGGATACCTGTTGCATGCTCGCCGAGTTCCTGGGGTTCATGACCTGCATTGTCAATAGGTAACGGTTATCTTCCGACTTGTCGATGCCGATGGCGATCACAAAGGCGATATTGGTCAATTCCCTTGAACTCCAGCAGCCGGCGAGGGAAGGAACGGTCAACATCAGGCATAACCATAGCAGGATTTGTTTTCTCATGGCGCTCACCTTGGCTGTTCATCTTTTTTGTCAGGAGGCTTCGGTCTTTGATCTTCCCCGGTACGCTCGATATTGTTCTGGCTGATCAGCTTCGGCCGGATGTCCTTTTTCCACGCCGGCATGCGAATGACGGTGTCCCCCAGGTTTTTCACGATCAGCGGAGCGAAGGGAGCCACATAAGGAACGCCGAAGGAACGCAAACTGCATAAATGGATGGTGATGAACATCACGCCGATAATAATGCCGTAAATCCCGATAATGGACGAAATGATCATCAAGGCGAAGCGGATCAGCCGGGCGGAAATGGCGATGCTGTAGGACGGGGTGGCAAAGCTGGCGATCCCGGTAATGGCGACGACGATCACCATCATCGGGGAAACGAGACCCGCCTGGACGGCCGCCTGGCCCATGACGAGGGCCCCGACGATGGATACCGCCTGACCGATCGTTTTCGGCAGCCGAAGCCCAGCTTCCCGCAAAATTTCAAAGGTCAGCTCCATAAGGACGGCTTCCACGATCGCCGGGAAGGGGATGGCTTCCCGATGGGCGGCGATCGTAATAATTAATTGGGTCGGGACCATCTCCTGATGGAAAGTGGTCAAGGCGACATAGGTGGCCGGGGCGATCATGGAAACGAAGAACACCAAGATTCTCAACATCCGGATCGCGTTGCTGATATCCATCCTCGTGTAATAATCGTCGGCAGTCTGGAAAAATTCGATGAACAACGCCGGAACCGTCAGGACGAAGGGGGAACCGTCGATGATGATGGCGATCCTTCCTTCCAGCAAGTTGGCGGCGATGGTATCGGGCCGTTCCGAGTGAAAAATGGTCGGAAAAACGGAAAAGGTCTCATCTTCGATAAACTGTTCGATGATTCCGGAATCCAGGATGCTGTCCGTATCGATGCGGCGGAGCCGGGTTTTTACTTCTTCGACGATTTCATCGTTCGCGATTCCCTTTATATACATGATTCCGACATTGGTTTTTGTCTCTTTCCCGATCTTCATCGACTCGAGCCACAGGTTCGGGTTGCAAATCCGCCTGCGGATGAGGGCGGTATTGTCGCGGATGGACTCGGTGAATGATTCCTTCGGCCCGCGGATGGAAACTTCCGTATTCGGCTCGGTTACTTCTCTCGCTTTGCCCCCTCTGGTTCCCGCCCCAAGCGCCTGATCCGTTCCGTCGACCAGGACGACCGTATCCCCCGACAGGAGGGAGTTAAATAATTCGTTCCATTCTTTGATCACTTTGACATTGGTTACCGACAAAATCTTTTTTTCGAGGACGGTCAAAACTTCCTCTTTCGGGATGTCTTCGAAATGCTGTTCATTCAATAACGATTCGATGATAAAATCGCTGACGGTCGCGTAATCGGTCAATCCGTCGGCCATAACGACCGCCGCTTGGAAGGGAAAATGGGAACCCTTTCCGGCTTCCAGGACGCGGATGATAATGTCGCTGCTGTTGCCGGTCGTTTCTTTAATCGTTTGTATGTTCGCTTCCAAACGTTTGTCCAGGTACTTTTTTTCCAGGTCGTCCGCCCGGCCGCTCCTGAACGCCCCGTTTTTCATTCCGTTCGGCTTCCGCTGTTTGTTTTTGATGAGCTTGTTAAAGAAGGCTGACCACAAAGCCAATTTGCTTCCCCCTAAATCTTTTGATTTCCGGATTGACAGAAACGGGCGCCCCCGGCCGAAGTTCCCGTGGATTTTTTTTTCATTATTTGTTAAAGGGGAAGCCGTTATACATAAAGATTGGAAAGAGAGGAAAGAATATGGATGGGAAAAAGGTGATGACCATGTTCAAAATTCTCGGCATAACCGTTCTTCTGTTTGTCTCCCTCGTCGCGCTGTCCTTTGCCGTCGATTTGGCGATGGGCACCGGTTTTGAAACGGCCCTTTCCAATCTGCGGAGCCCTTTCCAGGTGATGAGCGCTGCGGAATATTGTGTGTTAACCCTGTTCCTTGCCGTTTTGTTCGGCGGTCAAATCGCTTCGGTTTGGGCAAAGAAAAAAAATGGGCGGCAAGGGGGAAGAGCGGCTAAAAAGGGAACGGACGGGAATGCATAAATTCCGGGGAAACGGGCCGGCGGCGGGGAAAACGGGGGATTCGTCAGAAACGCGGGGTCCCTTTTCAAAAATCAGGAGAGGGAAAAATCGCCGGGGAACGCCCGGACGATCTTTTGCGGTATTTGCCAATGGAGGGACGAAACGGGTGGAACCTCAACCGGTGGGCGGGGTTCTATGCGGCTCTCGGGATCCGCGCGTTGGCGGGATTTAACGGAGGAAATGATCGTTGTCCATTTTCACCGCCCATCCCGGGAAAAGTTATTTTCCGGCGGATGGGGAAAACGACGCTTGGCGGCTTAAAAAAGGAGAAAGGCGGCCGGCTACGGCCCTCTCTCCCGATCGCGGTCAAGTCGGAATGTTGGCGTTCGCAGTGTTCCCCGATGGAGGAAGCGGGTTTCGCCCATGAAAACCATGCCGCTTACTTTTCCGCGGCTTTCATTCTAATTCCCGTTACTGCCTGGATTTCCGGAATCCTGCCTTCATCGCTTCCTCTTCCGTGCAAAACCATTCTTCCGCCTTTGTCACATCGTAATACCTTCCGCCGGGAAGATGATAGATTTTTTCCCCGCGGGAATTGATATTTCCCTTAATGGTTGGATGTTGGCAGCTTTTCTCCCCGGTGGGTCTCCTTCCGTCTTCCCCGGTTTGCCTTTTGTCCCCTCCGCTTTGGAATCCGTCTTCCTTGACGTAGTTTTCGATGGACCAGATGCCGATTCCCTTTTTCCTGGCCTCATCCTGGATTTCCCGGAACTCATCCACATATTTCGTATTCGGAGGAAAGACGGCCACCCGGGCGAGTCCTTTTTCCAAAAGCAGTTTATTGACCATTTTTCCGCCCACATAGGCGTAGGCTAATATCCTGCCGTATTGATCCCGTTCCTGGACATCCAGCTCCAGCTCCACCTTTTTTCCTGTCAGCAGCTTGGCGGTAAAATCGGACGCTTCCTTTCCGAAAGGCTGCTCGCCGATCCTCGGATGCTTGGTCTCCGGGGTGTCGATTAAGATGAGGCGGACCCTTTCCACGGAGCCGTCGGCAAACCGGGCATCGAAGGTATCCCCGTCGACGACCTTGATGACGGTTGCCGCGATCCGCCCGGAATCGCCGGCGGTGTCAGCGGGGACTTCCCGGTTCAGCTTTTCCGCCGCCTGATTTTCTTGTGCCCCGTCCGCGGCGCCTTCCGTCTGCGCCGGGATGTTTCCGGAACTTTCAAGCTTTGCGGCCGGATTGCCGCATCCGGTTAAGTAAAGGAGAAGAAACAAAAGCGGAAGGATTTTCCGAAACCGGTAAAAAACGCGAACCTTCCGGATATTCATCGACAAGCCCCCTTGGAAGTGAGTCGGTGAAAAAAGAATAATTCCTGAATAAAATTCCCTTTCTATTATAATGGAAATTCTTATTTTTTCAGGGGTAAAATTTAAGCTTGTTGAAAGGGGGCGAAACGGGCGGGAAATGGCCTATGGGAAACGGATCGGGACCGGGGAGGGTCATCCTGCGGTTTCAGGAGAAACGGGAGACAATCCGCAAGAAAGCGGAGGATCCGTCCCGGGACAGCCGTTCGTCTCGTGGAAAAGATTTCGGTACGAAGGAATTTCCGTTGACAAAAAAGAGGCTGCCCCGATAGGCCGGATAACGGCCGTTCGGAGACAACCTCCGGCTGAGCGTATTTCCTTTCCGAAAGGATCTGCCTTTTTTCTCTTCGGATATTTTCCCATTTCGCAGACATTTCCATCCTTGGCGTGCCATCATTTTTTATGAAAAGGGCATTCGGTTCGGCCGGCGAAAGCTTTCCGGAAAAAGGGACGGAAAGGGCCTTTCCCTGTTTGGCCGGGCCGGTTCAGTAGGCCGTCCAGCCGGCGTCGGCGGTGATGACGGCGCCGTTTACGAAGCTCGATTCGTCGGAGGCCAGGAACAGGGCGACCGCGGCGATTTCCTCCGGTTTTCCCTGGCGGGGATTAATATTCGCTCCGGACATCGCCCGATCCATTCCGAACTTGCTCGGAGCGTTGATCGTCGTTCCGATGTTCGTTTCCACCGCACCGGGGGCGATGGCGTTGCAGCGGATGCCTTCCTTCGCATATTGGAAAGCGACGTTTTTCGTAAAACCGATGACCGCATGTTTGGATGCGGTATATGCGGCCCCTGCCCGGGAACCGAACAGGCCGCCGATCGACGCGATATTGATGATGACCCCGCGCTTTTTCTCCAAAAAGATCGGCAGCGCTTTCCGGGTGGCGCGCATGACGCCCGTCGTGTTGACGGAAAAGACCCGGTCCCACAGTTCATCCGTCACTTCCGCCGCGGGTATGAAGTTGTCCATAATTCCGGCGTTGTTGACCAAAATATCCAATGTTCCGAAGGCCTTGACGGTTTGATCGACCAGGTTTTGGACATCCGCCTCCACGGCCACGTTGGCTTTGACGCCGATGGCTGTTCCTCCGTTTTCGGTGATTTCCTTAACGACGGCATTTTGTCCCGCCTCCTGGACGTCGGAGACGACCACCTTTGCCCCTTCTTTGGCGAATAATTTGGCGATTTCCTTCCCCATGCCGGATGCCGCTCCGGTTACGATGGCGACCTTCCCTTCCAGTTTCACAAATTTTCCTCTCCTTTCAAATATGATGGGCGGTGCAGCATCTACTATCAGAATACAAGAAGGAGGCGATGGAAAACAAGGGAGGAATCGGAAAAATTTTCGGATTTTTCCGGTGTCCGGCAAAAACTTCGAAAAAACTATTGTCACCGTGCATTGTCCCTTTTATAATAAAAATTAAAATGAAATATGGAATCAACCTGCTTGTAAAGGGGAGTAGCGTCAGGGAGAATTCCCTGAAACAAAGTCGTCAATTCATGGATGTGTGAAACATCCATCGGCTTTGTTGGCATGGCGGTGCCCAGCAAGACCTTTACCCAAAGGGTAAAGGTCTGTTTTTTTTGTCCGGACGGAAAGGATCGGCAAAAGTTCCGGCCTGCTTTCGGCCGCCTTCCCCGTTCCGGGAATGGGGAAAGGGATATTTTCCCGCCCTTGTGCGGGGAAAGACCGGAAGAGGCCGGGGTGCTGGGCATTGGCCGGCGGAGGGTCGATTCCCCGGCGGCCGGATGGTTCAGCCGCGAAGGTCAACGGGCTTCATTCGGAAAACCGGAACGAATGCTGCGGGAGGGGAGATATCCGGATGACTTGATGGAGAAGCTGGCAAATCCGTCAAGATTGCGAAGCGAAGCCATCCTCCCATGCGGGAGCCGAGGGAAAGGTCCCGGTCATTCGGACGCGATTTCGTTGGTCATGGCCCTTTTTAAGCGGGAAAGGGACTCGGCCCGACCCGATCCCACGGCCATGGGATTTTCGTGCAATCATAAAATCCGGGCCAAGCGGAAATCCTTTATCTGATGCCGGCCCGATCCGGCAAGGGGAGGGGCCGGGAAGGGCGGTTCGGGCCGCCCCATTCAAGAAGCAAAAACGACGAATTTCGAAAATCTGCCAGAGGGGGATTTGGTATGGATTTTTCCATCCTGCTTGAATACGGTTGGGTATTAATCGTATTGGTCGCGCTGGAAGGATTACTTGCCGCCGATAATGCCGTTGTCATGGCGGTGCTGGTCAAGCATTTGCCCGAGCGGGAGCAAAAGAAGGCTCTGTTTTACGGGCTCTTGGGGGCGTTCACTTTCCGCTTTCTTTCCTTATTCGTCATTTCCATCCTGGTCGACGTTTGGCAAGTGCAAGCGGCAGGCGCCTTATATTTGCTGTATATCTCCGTCAGCCATTTCCTTAAAAAGAAAAAAGGGAAAAAGGAAAGCGGGGAAGGGCACAGGGGCGACTCCCTGTGGCGCACGGTATTAAAGATTGAACTTTCCGATCTGGCCTTTGCCATCGATTCGATTTTAGCGGCGGTGGCCATCGCCGTAACCTTGCCGGAGACCGGATGGTTCAAAGTCGGGGAAATCGATATCGGCCCCTTTTCCGTCATGCTGCTCGGAGGAATCATCGGAATCGTCATCATGCGGTTTGCCGCATCCGCCTTCGCAAAAATTTTAAAGAAATATCCGGATTTGGAAGCGGCGGCCTTCATCATCGTCGGATGGGTGGGCGTCAAACTCGCCGTCTACACCCTTTCCCATCCGAACCTCGCCTTGCTTGACAGGCACTTCCCGGAATCCTTCGTTTGGAAATCGATCTTCTGGACCGTTTTGATCGCCATCGCCTTGGGTGGATACCTGTTTTCCAAACGAAAGGCAAGGACGGCCGATACCGAATCATGACGAAATAAAGCGGACGGCTTGACTGGCGGCAAAGACCGGCCAAGCCATCCTTATTTTTCGGGCAAAAAAGGATAGAAATAAAACGAACATTCGTTCTATAATGGAGATATAAAAAGCCGTCTCGCCAAGATCCGTTCCGAGGCTTCCCGCTTCCCGGCCGGCGAACCGCTGCCGGCGGCTCAGCCGTTTCCGGCTTGCGCTTCCCCGGTTTTCCGGAGCGGCTGGCGGAACGGAAAAGGGTTGACCTTGATCTCAAGCTGCGGCCGTCCGGATCTTCTTGCCATATTGCAGCCAACAGCATTCATCCGGAACCGGCTGCGGGCATCCGCCGGAAAAAAGGGACGTCGGTCCGGGGGCGGAGATCACGCCCTCCGTTTGCAGGGAGGGACCCGCGACTTTTGCAATATTTTCCATCCTTGAAGGAATTCATTTTTCCATGTCGAATAAATGAAAAACAAGCGGGCGGCCGATGGGAAAAAGGAGGGTGGAAAATGGAAAATTTGCCGTTTACGGACGAGCTGCAGAAACGGATGCAGCTGCTGGAGGAAGATAATCAAAGGCTGAGAGAACAATTGAACATATATAAGAAAATATACGACAATTTGCCCGAACCGTACATTTTATTGGATGAAAACAAAAAAATTGTCGACGCCAATCCTGCGGCTTGCACCTTGTTTGAAACGAATTTCGAGACGTTGATGAACAGCTCGATCACCGAATTTCTTTCACTAACCCCGCCGGAAGTCTTCGAGGATCAGAGAATGCTCATCCGGGAAAACGGGATGTTGGAAGACGAATGGTTGATCCGTTCAAAAAACGGGTTGGTGAAACATATCGAATTTTTTTCCTTGGGCAATATTTTGCCGAACATCGACTTGTACATTCTAAAGGACGTGACCGCGCGAAAACGGCTGGAATTCGAACGGTTTTTCCATCTCCAGCTTTTTAATAATATTTTCAATCAGGTCATCGACGGGATCGTCATGTTTGATGAGAAAGGGATCATCGTCAACGCCAATCCCGCCTTCTGCCAATATTTGAAAAAAGACAAGAACGAATTGATCGGCTTCCCCATTCAAGCCGTTCTGGCCGGGGACGATTCCTCCCGGCGGGAGGAAATCGGCAGGATTTTGTCGAAAGCGCCCTTCATCGGCGAGATCCAGCTGAAAAGCGGCGAGGAAAGGAAGGTTTTTGAAATTTCCACCAGCCCGAATGTTTATAACGGGTTGTATATGTCGATTTTGCGGGACAAAACGGAAAAATACGAGATGGAAAACGAATTGTACAACATCGCTTTAAAATTCCGGAACGTCTTCCACGGCGCCCTGGACGGGATGATCTTGTGGAAGAACGGTTTAAAGATTTGCGACATGAATTCGGCCGGGAAAAAAATATTGGGTTTGACGGACCAGGACGATATTCACAAACAGTTGGACTGGCTGTTTTGCAGGAAAGGAAACAAAAAGGATTTCTTCCGCAATGTTTTTTTGGAATTGCATCAAAAAGGGGAAAAACGGTTTACGATGGATATCGAAACCGCAGACGGCAAGGTCCGCACCCTGGAGATGACCTCGAAGCGGGACATCGTCGACGGCATCCATTTGACCGTTTTCCGCGATATTACGGAGAGGATGAAGATGGAGGAACAATTGCGGAAAACGGAAACGTTGAATGTGGTCGGCGAATTGGCCGCAGGGATCGCCCATGAGATCCGCAATCCGATGACCTCGCTGAAAGGGTTTATCCAGCTGCTGCAAAACAGCATTTCCGGTTATGCGATGTACTTCGACATCATCACGGCGGAATTGAACCGGATCGAATCGATCGTGAACGAATTTTTGGTCTTGGCCAGGCCGCAGGTTTTGCAGTTTTACAAGTGCGACATCACCCGGATCATGCGGGAAACGATCGACCTCTTGTACGGGCAGGCGGTGCTCAACAACGTTCAATTCCGCACCCATTTTGCCAAAAATATCCCGAAAATCTATTGCGATCCGAACCGGATTAAACAGGTATTCATCAATATTATCAAAAATGCCATCGAAGTCATGAAAGAAGGCGGGTTTGTGACGATTGAAATAAAAAAAGAGATGAGGAACACTTTGGTAGTGGCCATCAGCGACGAAGGCGGAGGAATCGGGAAGGAAGATTTGAAAAGATTGGGCGAACCTTTTTACACCACGAAAGAACGGGGAACGGGACTTGGACTCATGGTCAGTTATAACATCATCAGCGAACATAAGGGAAAGATCATGGTGGAAAGCGATCTCGGAAAAGGGACGACTTTCTTTATTTATTTGCCGATTTTACAGAAAGAGGAGCTGGAAGAATGATCGAATACGTGCGCATCCCTTCGCCGGTCGGATCCTTGACGGTTTTTGCGAAAAACGGGAACTTGGTCCGCCTGTCGATTGACGGGGACGGGTTTCAGCCGCCGAATTTCCGGGAGCTGGTTTTCAACCCGGAAAATCCGCTGCTCAAGGAGGCGGAAAGGCAGCTGAAGGAGTATTTTTCAGGGAAGCGGCAGGTTTTCCGCCTGCCGTTGCAAATGGAAGGTTCCGTCTTCCAGCGGAAAGTTTGGCAATGCCTGCTGGAAATTCCTTACGGCGAGACGAGATCCTATCAGGATGTGGCGGAACGGATCGGAAACCGAAAGGCCGTTCGCGCGGTCGGGCAAGCCAACCGAAACAATCCCCTCCCCATCATCGTCCCCTGTCACCGGGTCATCGGCAAGGACGGAAGTTTAAAGGGATATTTCGGCTCCAAAACCGATTGGAAAGCTTACTTATTAAAATTGGAAGGATTTTCTCCGCAAAAGGCGGAAGATCAGCCGCCCCGGGCGGAAATCATGTAAAATCGGGGCGATTTTTGGAGAATTTCCGGAAAAGAAAACATCTTTTGTCTTTTATTGCGAATCTATTTACTTTAAAAGGGATCTTTGCCATAATGGGCACTGTTAAAGATTTTTCCAGAAACGTGCCAATGGGAGGATTTTGATCGTGGAGCCGTACTCGAAGAACAAGTCAGAATTGGAAACGGAAATTAAATTGATGCGGGAGCGGATGATCGATTGCGCGAAACATTACGGCTTGACCGATGAGAAAACGATCCGTTGCAGCCAGGAATTGGACCGGCTCATGCTGGTATATCAACGGCTTTTTCATGAACAAAAAGTGAACGATGATGTTTTCCCCTGGTACGAACGGGAGAGAGAGGAAAAAATGGCCTATACTATTTGAACGTTCCGCTCGGTCCCTGGCAGGCTGAACAGGAATAACCAAACGTTTTCGCGCTCCCGGCATGAAGGGAACCAGACCATTCTATAGAGAGCAGACCGGATCGGCAGGGAAAGGGAATCCCGGTTCCGCAGGTCGTTTGGATTAGATAAGGGGGGAATTTTTCGCCCGGGGATGGCGGAAAGAAAAACCAAATAGGAGAGAAAAAAAGAAAAAACCGCTTAAACGGCTTCGGCCGTTTAAGCGGTTTTTGCATTTGCGGCAACGGTAATGTTGTTGTTTCCGTCGACATCGATCGTGATCGAGCCGACGGGACCTTTTGCGTCGAGCAGCCTGTCGGCAATCGGGTCCTCCACATGTTCCTGGATGGCACGGCGGAGCGGACGCGCACCGAAATCGGGGTGGTAGCCGATTTCCGCCAGTCGTTCTTTGGCTCTGGGCGTGACCTCCAGTTGAATATCCTGTTCGAGGAGATTGTTCTTCACTTCCTGCAGCATGATGTCCACGATTGTCAACAGATGTTCTTTTTCCAGCGGTTTGAACTCGATGATCGCGTCCCAGCGGTTCAAGAATTCGGGTTTAAAGTAGTTGTTCAATATTTCAAGGGCGCTTAAACGCTGGGCGGTATTGCCGAACCCGACCGCGATTTTCTTTTCCAAGGATCCGGCGTTGCTCGTGGCGATGATGACCGTGTCTTTGAAGCTGACGGTGCGGCCTTGGCTGTCGGTGAGACGCCCGTCTTCCAGGATTTGCAGGAAGATGTGCTGCACATCCGGGTGGGCCTTTTCGATCTCGTCAAGCAGAATGATGCAATAGGGATTCCTGCGCACCTTTTCCGTCAATTGCCCCGCTTCTTCGAAACCGACATAACCCGGAGGCGAGCCGATCAATTTGGAGACGCTGTGTTTTTCCATATATTCGCTCATGTCGAGGCGGATCATCGCGTCTTTGGAGCCGAACAGGCTTTCCGCCAGCCGCTTGGCCAATTCGGTTTTACCCACTCCCGTAGGCCCGACGAACAGGAAGGAACCGATCGGGCGGTGTTTGGCCTTCAATCCGGCGCGGCTGCGGCGAATGGCCTTGGCCACTTTTTTGACGGCTTCCTCCTGGCCGATGACCTTGGCCGCCAGTTCTTCTTCCAGATGTTTGATCATTATTTTTTCATCGCTTTGCAATTTGCCGACAGGGATTCCCGTCTTTTCTGCGATGATTTGTTGGATGTCGGCTTCATCGATGACGGGTTTTTCTTGGCTGGCCGCATTCTTCAGCTGTTTTTCCAGCTGAATTTCTTCATAACGGAGTTTTGCCGCCAATTCGTAATTTTCTTCTTCAGCGGCCTTTTCCTTTTCCTTCGAGATCTTCGCCAGCCGTTCTTGGAGCGTTTGTTCGTCGGCATAATTGATGGTCAAGTTCGCCTTTGAACCGGCTTCATCCATCAAATCGATCGCCTTGTCGGGAAGGAAGCGGTCCTGGATGTACCGGTGGCTCAGTTTGACGCAGGCTTCGATCGCTTTGTCGGTGTAGCGGACATGATGGAATTTTTCATAGTTTTCCTTCAGGCCTTTCAAGATTTGGATCGCTTCGTCGACGGTCGGTTCATGGACGATGACCGGTTGGAAACGGCGTTCCAGGGCGCCGTCCTTTTCGATTTTCCGGTATTCTTTTAATGTGGTGGCGCCGACCAGCTGCAATTCCCCGCGGGCCAAGGCCGGTTTCAGAATATTGCCCGCGTCCATTTGCGAGCCTTCCGCCGAACCCGCCCCGACGAGCAGATGGATTTCATCGATGAAAAGGATGATGTTTTTCCGTTTTTGCAATTCGGCAATAATCCTTTTCATCCGGTCTTCAAATTGGCCGCGGATGCCGGTGTTGGCGACAAGGGAAGCGACATCCAGCAAATAGACTTCCTTGTTTTTCAATTTTTCCGGAACGTCGCCTTCCGCGATTTTTAAGGCCAATCCTTCGACGATGGCCGTTTTGCCGACGCCGGGCTCCCCGATCAACACCGGGTTGTTTTTGTTCCGGCGGTTTAAAATTTCAATGACTTTCCGGATCTCCTTATCCCGTCCGATAACCGGATCGATCAAGCCGGTTCGGGCCATGTTCGTCAAGTTGCGGCCGAATTTGTCCAAAAAGCCGCCGCCCCGGTCCGTATTCCTTTGTTCGGTGGCGACTCCGTCGGCGCTCATGAAGGAGAAGGGGCCGGATGCGCTGCCGAAGCCGTTGAAGAATTCGTCAAAGGAAAATCCTTGGAACGGATTGAAATTCATCGACATCCCCCCGAAATTGGAAGCGACTTTATCTTTTTCCCTTTGGTAGCATTCGGAACATAACTGCAGATGTTTATGATGGCCGTTGATCATGAGGTGGAACTGGACGTTGGCCGGACGTTTATGGCAAATTTGGCATTGCATCGCAATCAACCTCCCCCGAAGGAAATGAAGCGCCAGGTTTATTGACTTTGACTATCTTTGACTTTCACCTTTATTATACTTTGACCTTTTTTGACTTTCAAGTGTTTTTGATCAATTTTTTTAAAAAAATTTTTCTTTCCCCTGAATGAAGATCTCCGCACCGGTTCGGGGCGCCGGCCCGCCGGTCCTGTTCTTCCCTTGTCCGAAGGCGCATATGGTATGGTAAGGGAGGAGAAACATGGATTGGAGACGTTCGCTGTCCATTGCCTTGGTTTACGTCGGAACGGTTGTGGGTGCGGGATTTGCCTCCGGGAGGGAGATCGTCGAGTTTTTTTCCAAATACGGATTCAGCGGAATGATCGGGATTTTCTTTTCCGGATGTTTGTTCATGTATTTCGGGAGAAAGATCATGATCCTTTCCATCCGCATTCGCGCGAAAAATTTCGATGAGTTCAACCGATTTCTGTTCGGACCCGCATTGGCTCCCCTGGTCACCTTCATCCAATTCCTCATGCTCATCGGTGTTACTTCCGTCATGCTTTCCGGAACGGCCGCCGTTTTCGAAGAGCAGCTCCGGCTACCCGGGGCCGCCGGACTTTTGCTGACCGTGCTGTTGGCGGGGGCGGTGATCACGATGGGGAAAAGGGGGGTGGTCTTCGTGAACGGGATGGTCGTTCCGCTGCTCGTCCTTTTTTCCTTCGCCTTGTTATGGAAGAGCGCGGAGTTCGGGGATTTCCCCGGCAAGGTCTTTTCCTTCGACGGTTTCCGTATTTCCGCCCTGAATTCCGCAGTCGCCTACGCGGCCTTCAACATCGCTTTGGCGCAGGGGGTTTTGGTTCCCGCCGCCGCGGAAATCGACGATGTCCGCACCGTCAAACTGGGCGGGCTGTTGGGCGGGGCGATCTTGACCGCCGTGATGCTGGCCAGCCATTTCGTGCTCGTCCAGCTCCCGGATCCCGCTTCCTTCCAGATCCCGATGGGGGCCGTAATCGGGCGCTTGGCCGGCTCCTTCTATTTTCTTTATATTCTTGTGATTTACGGGGAGATATTTACGACGATTATCGGAAATGTTTACGGATTGGAGCGGTTTTTGCAGACCCACTTCCCGGGGGGCAAACGGCGGCTGGGCCTTTTTATTTTTTTCTCCTGTTTGCTGCTCAGCCTCATCCCATACGGGACGCTGCTCGGATTTTTGTATCCGCTGTTCGGCTATGTAAGCCTGATCTACTTTCTCTTCCTTCTGCTGCGGGGGAAAAGACAGGGGGAATAAAAAAGATGCGGAAACCTTCCGCACCTTGTTCAATGCAAAGGAAAGATCAAAAAAAGAAGGAGATCGAAGGTCAGATGGGACAGGATGACAAGGGGCAGACTTTTTTTCCAGGCGTAAAGGGCCGACCACAGGATCCCGAAAAAAAACGCCGCGGCGATTAAAATGATATACTGGGAGTAAATATACGTCATCGCGTATAGGAAGCCGGAAAGGAGGGCGCTGTGCCAAAAAGGCAGGTAATTCAGCAGGCGTTTGAAAAGGAAGCCCCTGAAAAATATTTCTTCCCCGGGAACGATGATTAAAGCCAGCACGATGTAATGCCAGAAAGAATCGGGGGAAAACCGGTCGTAAATGCCGATGATTTCATTTTTTAAGAAGGACAGGGACAGCCAATCGATGATCCCGTAGGCGAGCAAGGCCAAGGCGTAAAAGAATATGCCCGAAGCGAGGCCGTAATAGAAATACTTATGTAAAGCCAGCCGGTCGTCGAATTTTTCGATGATCATCGCGTAGGAAATGAGGCATAGCATCGCGCCGGTGAGCAAATACCAAAAGACCGCCGGTCTGGTGAAGGTAAATCCGATCAAAAGATGGGAAAGGATGATGGCAAACATCCATTTCCGGTCTCTCAGGACTTGTTCCATTTTTGAAACGACTCCCTTCGAAAAAACAAAATTATTGTACCATACCTCTTTTTAAAATGGAAAAGGATCTTACGAACGTTTCTTGACAAATTCCGAAGGGGGGTTTCCCGATTTTCCCCGCCGAACAATGAGGGCTTCCGCCAAGAGGGGATTCGCAGACAGGGGAAGGAAACCGGATGGGGGAACGGGGGTTCGGATCCCAAAAACTTGAAAAGGGATGAAAATTCATCCCTGTTTGCCCTCGCGCCGGGCAGGCGGCCGTTATTATAATGTTTATACGGGGACGGCAACGTTTGCAGACGGTCCGTTATTCTTCAACGATTTTGTAATGTTTATGGTTGACGACGGTCCGTTCTTCCAAATCCAGTTCCCGGTAATTTTCCATGTAAGTCAAGTCGACGATGACCGAATTTTCATTGACCTTCTCCACGATGCCCCTCAACCCGTTCTTAAATTCGATGATATTCCCGACGGAAGCTTTTTTCATCGGCGATCTCTCCTTATCAATGATCACTTTTATCAATAGTTTGCATGAAAACGGAAAAATTGTAAAGATTTTTGTAAATTGTTTATATTCGATCCGAACTTTTCTTCCTTTGTCCGGCCCGGACGATCAGGTTTTTCCTATCGTTTTCGCGATTCCGAAAATGGAAAGAGGGTGGAAGTGATGACGGAGGAAATGGCGAAGGAATTATTGGAACAATTAAAAAGGGGACAAATCCGCGAAATTTACGTAAAAAAGGAGGATTTTCCCGTCTTCCGCCAAGTCCTCGTCCAAAGGGAGGACTTCGGCAATTTCCGCGGCATCGCCCAAAAGGGGGGCGGCGTCATTTTTCATTATTTGCCCAAGACATGAATGGCAAGGAAGGGGATTCCGGATGGAGGGATCCCCTGCCGAAAGGTTTTCCGCCCTGTTTTTGCGTGCCGGAAAGCAGATGCGCCGGCCGGGGTTTTCGGGCGGCGGATCGTTCGGGAGGCGTCCGGGCTGAGGCGCCCGGACTTGTCCGTTATTTGTCGGTGAGGGCCTTCCGCAGTTTTTCCAAGGCCCGCTTCTTTTTCAGCTTCACGGTGGCGTAGGCGGAATTCTCCATTTCCGCGATCTCCCGCAATGAATATCCCCAGATGAAATGGCGGATCACAAATTCCCGCTCGGATTCCGGCAGCCGGCAAACCGCATCCTTGATGAAGGCCATTTCCGCGGCTTTCGGCTCTTCCTTGACGGAGTTCCAATAATTTTCGTCCACATCATGCTCGATGCCCTCCTTTCGCTTCCATTTTTTCAACTCGCGGACGATCCCCCGCCGCACGGTGATGTAGGCGTAGGCGGAAAAATTGCCCTTTTCCGGCTTGTAGTTCAAGTACGCCTGCCAAAGATGGATCAGGCCGATCTGAAAAAAATCTTCGCGGTTCTGATAGATGTTCAAATTCCGGAGAACGGAAAGAATGAGCGGCCTGTATTGTTCGGCCAAACGGTCAAAATCCTCCATTTTCCCACCGATCCTGGAAAGGCGCGCCTCCCGCAAATTCCCGGGTAATTTCAACGTACAGGCCGGACAAAATTTTGTCTATTTTGTAAAATCTGATTTCGATCAAAAAAACAAAGTCCCGTTCTTTTCCCTGCGATTTCTTTCGCGAAAAAGCGAAATTTTCTAAAGGAATTTTGCGATTTTTGCAGCTTCGGAAATTGGATTTACGGATTCTGCCAATTTCGCCAGCAGTCCACTAGTGAATCCCGTCCGGTTTCTTGTTAGCCTGATGGGGAAGAAAACGGGAGGTGTTGCAAGTGTTTAAGAGATTGGCATGGATCTTGGCCATCGCCTTCGCGCTGGCAGCGGGATCCGGCGGGAATGCCGATGCGGCAGCGATCTATACGGTGAAAAAGGGGGATACCCTGTATACGATCGGAAAGGCGCACGGGGTTTCCGTTCTCAGCATAAAAAAGGCCAACCGTATGCCGTCGGACACCATTTATCCGGGGCAGAGGCTGGTGCTTCCGCCTTCCTTGACCGCCGAAGAAATGGATTTGCTGGCAAGGCTCGTCCATGCGGAGGCGAAGGGTGAACCCTATGCCGGCAAAGTCGCGGTGGCGACCGTCGTCTTAAACCGCCTTGACCATCCCGATTTTCCGAAGACGGTGAAAGGGATCATTTACGCCAAAACGGGCGGCCATTACGCCTTCACCCCGGTGGCCAACGGCACGATCAACGAGCCCGCCGACGAATCGTCCAAACGGGCGGTGAAAGAGGCCATCGCTTTCCGGGGGATGGGACAAGGATCCTTGTATTTTTACAATCCGAAAACGTCCACAAGCAAATGGATATTCTCGCGGACGGCCACGATTACGATCGGCAATCACCGTTTCGCGAAATGACAGATTGGCAGCATGCAGACGGGAAAGGACCCGGCCGCCCTTTCCTCCTGGGGGGAGGGAAAGCGTCCGGGTTCTTTCCCGCTTGATGAAATTCTCCAACTATGGAAGAATGGATGTTCCATTCTTCTTTTTTGGGAGGGCGAACCGGTTTTTCCCTTCCGCCGCCGGGAAATGGTCATAAAAGCGGAGGAAGGGGGGAAACTGTTTCTTGACCGGCAAAGCCCTGGCCCCGTGCCGGAGGTTAGGGGGAAAGGTTTTCTCCGGATCTGTCCGGTTCTTTCTTTGCCAAATTCCGGAACGGAAGGAAAGATCGCGGAAAAGGGCGCAGCCCTTTTTTTCCGCGGCATTCGCCCTTTTATGAAAAAATAGAGAAATTCCGAACATGGGCGTTGTCTGTTTTGAAAACTCATGTTATCTTTATGTTAGCTTCTCTTTGTTTTATAAAAAGATACGACGGCACACAGAATAACATGTAAAAGGGGTTGATTTTTTTGATCGAGAAAGAATATAAAGTCGTGGCTGACACGGGCATCCATGCACGGCCTGCAACGGTCCTGGTGCAGACGGCAGGGAAATTTGATTCGGAAATCACGTTGGAATACAAAGGGAAAAAGGTGAATCTGAAATCGATCATGGGCGTGATGTCCCTCGGCATCGGCAAAGGTGCGGACATTAAAATCACCGCCGAAGGCAGCGACGAAGTCAATGCCATGCAAACGATCGAAGAAACCATGAAAAAAGAGGGAATCGTATAATAATGACAACTTTGATCAAAGGCATCGCAGCATCGAGCGGCATATCCATCGGGAAAGCATTCCGGCTCGTAGAACCGGTGCTCTCTTTTGAAGAAAAGACGGTGGAAAACCCGGACGCGGAAATCGAACGGTTCCGGCAAGCCGTTGAAAAGGCGAAGAATGAACTGAATATCTTGAAATCCCAGACGGAAAAACGGCTCGGGAAAGAGCAGGGGGCCATTTTCGAAGCCCATTTGCTCGTCCTGTCGGATCCGGAATTCGTAGGTGCGGTAGAAGAAAAAATCAAAAGCGAAAGAAAAAATGCCGAGGCGGTTCTCGACGAAACCGCCAAAGGATTCATTCAAATTTTAGAAAAATTGGACAATGAATATATGCGGGAAAGGACCGCCGATATCCGTGACGTGACGAAGAGGCTTATGGCCTATCTGCTGGATGTGTCCGTCCCGAATCCGGGCCTGATCTCGGAGGAAGTGATCATCGTTGCCAAAGACTTGACTCCCTCCGACACGGCCCAGCTTGACAGGAAATTTGTTAAGGGATTCACAACGGATATCGGGGGCAGGACTTCCCATTCCGCCATCATGGCCCGCTCGCTGGAAATCCCTGCGGTTGTCGGGACGAAGACGGCGACCGAGACGATTCAAGACGGGGATCTGCTCATTTTGGACGGGCTTTCGGGAGAAGTTTACGTCAATCCGACGGAAGAGCTTTTGGCGGCCTATAAAGAAAAACAAAAGCAATACGAAAAACAGTTGGCCGAATGGCGAAAGCTGGTCGGCGAGCCGACCGTCTCCAGCGACGGCCACCGGGTGGAGCTGGCGGCCAACATCGGCTCGCCCAAAGACGTCAAAGCCGCGCTGGCAAACGGGGCGGAGGGCGTCGGCCTGTTCCGGACCGAATTCTTGTACATGGATAAAACCGAACTGCCTTCCGAAGAAGAACAATTCGAAGCCTATAAAGCGGTGTTGGAAGGAATGAAGGACAAGCCCGTCATCATCCGCACCCTGGACATCGGCGGGGACAAAGAGCTTCCCTATTTGTCCTTGCCGAAGGAACTGAATCCCTTTTTGGGATTCCGCGCCATCCGCCTTTGCCTCGACCGGACGGACATTTTCCGCACCCAATTGCGGGCCCTTCTCCGGGCGAGCACATACGGCAAGCTGCGGATCATGTTCCCGATGGTCGCCACTTTGGATGAATTCCGGAAGGCGAAAGCCATCTTTTTGGAAGAAAAGGAAAAATTGCAGGCGGAAGGCGTCCCCGTTTCCGACTCGATCCAACTCGGCATCATGGTGGAAATCCCGTCGACGGCCGTTCTCGCCGACCTGTTCGCCAAGGAAGTGGACTTTTTCAGCATCGGCACCAACGATTTGATCCAATACACGATGGCCGCAGACCGGATGAACGAACGGGTTTCCTACCTGTACCAGCCCTATCATCCGTCCATCTTGCGCCTGGTGAAAAGGGTGATCGATGCGGCCCACAACGAAGGAAAATGGGCGGGCATGTGCGGAGAAATGGCCGGGGACGAAAAGGCGATTCCCCTGCTAGTCGGCCTTGGCCTCGACGAATTTTCCATGAGCGCTACGTCCATCTTGAAAGCCCGCGCGTTAATCAAGAAGCTTTCCAAGGCGGACATGGAACAATTGGCGGAAAAGGCCTTGAATGCGGCTACGACGGATGAGGTCCTGCAGCTCGTTCGCGAATCTTTGAATTAAAACCGATGGAAGCATTTCCGTCGGTTTTTTTATTTGCGGGCCGTTTCTTGCGGTGATATTTTCCCTTATAATGGAAGAAAAGCGGAAGGAGGAATCGGGAAAATGGATTTTTCGGGAAAAACCGCGATCGTAGCCGCATCGAGCCAAGGGCTGGGAAAAGCGATTGCCGAAGCGCTGGCCCAAGGGGGGGCCAACGTGATGATTTCCGGAAGACATGAAGAAAAGCTGCGGAAGGTGAAGGAGGAAATCGGAAAAGACGCCCCGGGGGACGTTTCCTATTGCGCCGCCGATCTGACGAAAGGGGAAGATATTGAAAGGCTGGTGAAACGGACCGTCGAAAAATACGGCACCGTCGACATCCTGGTCAACAATTCGGGGGGACCGAAGGCCGGTTCCTTTGAGGAATTCGGCGATGAAGATTGGCAGCACGCCTTCGAATTAAATTTGCTTTCCTACATCCGGCTGATCCGCGCCGCCTTGCCCTACTTGAAAAGAAGGGGAGGCAAAATCATCAACATCGCCTCCTCGTCCGTAAAGGAACCGATTCCCGGACTGATTTTGTCCAACACCTTCCGGACCGGGATTATCGGCCTTGCGAAAACATTGTCCTTCGAACTGGCGCCTTACGGCATTTTGGTCAACACGGTCTGCCCCGGGAGGATCCTGACGGACCGGATCCGGCAGCTGGACCGGATCCATGCGGAAAAGGCGGGCGTTTCCGAGGATGAAGTCAGGAAACAGCAGGAAAGCGGCATCCCGTTGAAAAGGTACGGAACGCCGGAAGAGTTCGCAAAAGTGGTGGCCTTTTTGGCCTCCGACGAAAACACCTACATGACCGGCTCCACCCTGTTTGTCGACGGGGGAGCGGTGAAGTCGATCTGACCGGGATTCCGGAACGAATCAGAGGAGGGTTGCGAATGCCGGAACGAATCATCGGGTTCATCGGATTGGGCGTGATGGGAAAAAGCATGGCCCGCCGGCTTTTGAAGGCCGGATATCCGTTGTTCGTGTACACGCGGACGAAAGAGAAGGCTTCCGACCTTTTGCAGGAGGGGGCCGTCTGGAAGGACTCGCCGAAGGAAGTGGCGGAAGCGGCGGACATCGTGATCACCATGGTCGGCTATCCGGAGGATGTGCGAGCGGTGTATTTGGGCGGGGAGGGGCTGATCCCGAACGGAAGACCGGGACAGTTTTTCATCGACATGACCACCTCATCCCCCGCGTTGGCCCAAAGGCTGTTTGCGGAAGGGAAAAAGAGGGGGATTCATCTTCTGGATGCGCCGGTATCGGGCGGGGATATCGGGGCGAAGAACGGAACGCTGGCGATCATGGTCGGGGGTGAAGAGGAGGCGTTCCGGGAGATGCTCCCGGTTTTCGAGACGCTGGGGAAAAGGATCGAACACATGGGCGGCGCGGGTTCCGGGCAGCATGCCAAATTGGCCAACCAAATTGCCATCGCCTCGAACATGGTCGGCCTTTGCGAAACCCTCGTCTATGCCAAACATGCGGGGCTGCCGATGGAAAAGGCCCTTTCCGTGATTTCCGCCGGAGCCGCCGGAAGCTGGAGCCTTGCGAATTTGGCCCCGCGGATCTTGGCGGGGGATTATTCCCCGGGATTTTTTATTAAACATTTCATCAAAGATATGAAAATCGCACTGGAAGAAGCGGAAAAAATGGGGCTTGCCTTGCCGGGGCTTGCCTTGGCCAAAAGATTGTACGAGGCTTTGGCCGAACGGGGGGAAGAAAACAGCGGCACGCAGGCTTTGATCAAATATTGGGACGGCAGCGGGAGAGAATAAAACCTTCCGGACAAGAGCGGCGGGGCGGCTCCGCAAGCGGGGGACGGCTCCGGGGCATCCCCCATATTTGGCGGGATGGAGGATTCGACTTTTCCGTCCCTTGCGGAAAAAGGCCCCTTTCGGGCCGGGGGTCTGCCCTTTTCGTTTTCCTCTTTTTCCATTTTTCGCCGATCCCCCTGTCGTGCCGTCGGCCTGAAGAATAGAAGAACGTTTCAAGGAACGGGCGCGGGGAAGGATTTTCCTGCCCGCCTTCCGGACCCTTGTTGCCGCCCGTTCGGGCCGGGACGAAGAAGACGGAAAGGGAAGCCGTCTTGCATGGCTTCCCTGCCGCGGCGAAAGCGGAAGGCTGGGTTCCCCGCTCCCGGCACAGGTCATGCGGACCGGAGAAATGCAAGTTTTCTCCCATGGTTCATCTTGCTCCGGCCAGGCGGTCGAGCCCCTCTTTCAGCACGTCCATGGAACTGGCGTAGGAGAGGCGGAAATATCCTTCGCCGAAGGGGGAAAAGGCGCTCCCGGGGACGACGGCGACTTTATGCTCCCGCACCAGGTTCAAACAGAAATCGAAGGAATTGGCATTACCCGGTATCTTGACGAAAAAATAGAAGGCGCCGTCGGGAAGGACCGTTTCAAAGCCCGCTTCCTTGAGCCGTTTGTAGACATAATCCCTTCTTTTTTTATATTCTTCCCGCATCCTGGCCGGGTCATCCTTCCCCTTCGTCAATGCTTCGACGGCCGCCCGCTGGGAGACGGAGCTGGCGCAGGAGACGTTGTACTGGTGCACTTTTAACATCTGCTTGGCCAAATCTTCCGGCGCGAAGAGAAAACCGATGCGGAACCCCGTCATCGAATGGGATTTGGACAAGCCGTTGATGACGACCGTCTGCTCCCGCAAGATTTCCCCGATGGAAACATGCGGCCCGCCATAAACGATTTCGCTGTAAATTTCATCCGCCAAAATGAACATGTTTTTCCCGCGGATGACCCGGGCGATCGCCGCCAATTCTTCCCGGCTGTAACTGACTCCGGTCGGATTGGCGGGATAGGAGAGGACGAGGCATTTGGTCCGGCCGGTCAAATGCCTTTCCAATGCTTCCGCCGTCAGTTTGAAGCGGAAAGGACGGGTGTCGATAAAGACAGGTCTGGCGCCGCAGAGCCGGATCAGCGGCTCGTAGCCGGGATAAACCGGTGCGGGCAGGAGCACTTCATCCCCGGGGGAGAGCAGGGTGCGGAAGGCGATGTCGATGGCCTCCGTGGCGCCGACGGTGACGATCACTTCCTTTTCCGGGTCGTAGGACAGATGGTATTTTTCCTTTACAAAGTCCGCCGCCGCCTTTCTCAATTCCGGCATGCCCGCGTTGGCCGTATAGACGGTAAAGTTGTCGTCGATGGCCCTTTTCGCCGCCTCCTTCACATGCTCCGGGGTCGGAAAATCCGGCTGGCCGATCGTTAAAGAAACGACGTCCTCCACTTGGGAGGCGAGCTGAAAAAAACGGCGGATGCCGGAAATCGCTATGCTTTTTACTTGCGGATTGACCAAATGTTCCATACGATCGCCTCTTATCGATAAAATATTGTCCCTTTCATCATAGCCAAAAAACCTTCTTTTTTGAATACCGGAATCGGCTGTTCGGGCTAAAAGGGCCGGGATTTAAGCTGCTGCGGAAATCGCCATCTGATCTCTTCCGATCCTTGATCCAAGTTTACCGTTTTTCGCGGCGGGGAGACGGCCTGGGGCGCGGAAAATACCCCAAGACGATGAAAAGGGAAGGAATTCGGCCGATATAAGAGGTAGGTGCGCGAGCAAAGTAACGAAATGAAAGGAAATTGCGATGAGGATGGAAGAACGAAAGGTAGAAACGGAAAAAAACATCGTCGTCTTTGAAGTCGGCGGGGAAACCTTCGGCGCCGATATTTGGCATGTTCAGGAGATCATCCTTCCCGTGAAGGTGGTTCCGATCCCCAAATCCCACCCGTATTTGGAAGGGGTGGCAGAAATCCGGGGAGAGGTTTTGCCGGTGATCGACGCGGCCAAAGCCTTGGGGTTCGGCGAAGGAAGCGGTTCCGGCGGCGAGGACCGTTTTATGATCGCCAACGTCCTCGGACAAAAGGTCATTTTTCATGTCGACCGGGTTCTCTCCATCCTCCCCTGCCCGGAGGAGGAAACGGCGGGGACGGATGAATTGACGGCCTCCCTGGAAGGCTTGGTGACGGGCACGCTGAAGCGGGATGAGGGGATCATTTTGCTGCTTGATTTGGAAAAACTGGTCGGGCAAATCAAACAGCAGGGATAAAGATGAAGAAAAGGGGGTTCCGAAAAATCGGACCCCCTATCCTTTTGGGAAAAGGATGAGCGGCGGCTCAGCGTCCCTTTCCGCTTGCGCCAGCCCCTTCCCTGGAATTTTCAATCGCCCCGGGGAAGGTGTTCCGAGTTCGTCCGGCATTTTCCGCCGCCTTATTCCGGTTCCAAGGTAAAAAACGTGATTTCCGGCCGGGAAAGGAAACGGAAGGGGAGCCTCGTCGTGCCCAATCCCCGGTTGACGTACAAGGTGAGCCCGTCCAATGCATATAAGCCTTCCACGTATTTTCTTCCGTACCGGGGGGTAATGACGGGCCCGACGAAGGGGATTTGGATTTGCCCTCCGTGGCTGTGGCCGCTGATCTGCAAATGGACCGGATAGCCCTTGGCGACATCCGCGTAATCGGGGGCGTGGGAAATCAGGATCGTGTACACTTCGCCCGGCCGCCGGGCCAGCGCCGCTTTCAGGTCCGGCCTTCCCAGCATGCAGTCGTCGACGCCCGCCAAAAAAATAAAAGACCGGCCTTTTGCCACGGGAACGGCGGTATTTTGCAAAACCTTGAAGCGGCTTTCTTCCATGATGTACCGGTATTTTTCCGTACCGTAGCCCCCGTGGTCATGGTTTCCGAAAACGGCGAACTTGCCGAAGGGGGCGTCCAGGAGCCGGAGCAGTTCCACCGTTTCCCGGATTTGATGATAGGCGGATGGATTGTCCATCAAGTCCCCGGAAAAAATGATCATATCCGGATTTTCTTCCATGATGAGGGAGACGGCTTTCCGGAGGTGGGAAAGCTGGTAGTGGTAGCCGAGATGGGTGTCGCTGAACAGGGCGATTTTAAAACGCCGGAAATCGGCCGGGATGAGTTTGTGCCTGATGGTGAAGCGGGTGATTTCCGTCCAATAGGGCTCAATATGTTTCGAATAATAATATCCGCTCAACCCCGCAAGCAGGGTAAAAGCTCCGGTTTTCCCCAAAGTTTTCAAAAAGGTTCTCCTCGTCATTTTTTTTGGCATTTTTCTGTCCCGTTCCAACAATTTATCGATAATTCTATCCTAGCAAAAGAAATTGGGGAAAGGAAGGGCGGGTTCCGCGGGTTTTACGAGGAAAAATCTGCCGCGGGCAAGACCCCCGCCGCCGACGGGGCCGCTTCCCGGCCGTCGGTTCCGAACCTTCTGATCCCGGAAAAGGCATTTTCAGGATAGGGAAGGGCCGCCGGCCGCCTTGGGTTTTTCCCACGCTGGGGCCGGAATTGCCTCCGGCCAGGGATGAATGCCGCCGCCGTTTACGCTCTTTCCCCGTCCGTCCAGTCTGTTTCGCGCCATGGCGGGGCCGGGGCGCATGTTGCCGGACTGGGCGGTTTTCGGCCGAGCGGCCGGCCTTTGCCGTCCGTCTTTCATTGCCCGGCTTGGGCGGCTTCTTGGAAATGCCCTCTCCCTCGGCCGGAATGTCCGGCATGGGTTTTCGGATCGTTCCGCATCGGGAGAAGGTTCCGTCTTTTCGCCGAAACGTCCAAGGAAAAGGCCGTCCCTTTGCCGCCCGTCCGGCGGAAACGGGAAAGCGCTTCTTCCTTCGCCTCGGTTCCGCAAATTCGATGGACCGGCATCCCGTCCGGACCTTTGATCCGATAAATAAAAATCGTCCGACTCCGCATCGAACGTCCGGCAATTTCAGCGACCGGTCCATCATTTTAACATTCCGTGACATCTACGCCCGGCATGAAAAATAACCGCCATCCCGGTTAAGGCCTCCGCCGGAAAAATGGCGTCATCTTATCCGGCGCCGGGCCGGGCGGGGTTTCCCGGAACAGGGCAAATTTCTTCTCCGTTCCGTCCGCGGGTCGTATCATTTTACCGCAAAGAAAAAATATATTAAAATTAATATCCAAGGTGAAAGGAGAAAAGTTTTGCCAAAGGAGATCGCCGATGAACAGTTTTGAAATGATGTTGATCCCTTCCAATTACGGAATGATCAAAGTCTATATTTACGGTTTTTATCCGCCCAAAGGGATGGGAAAGGTCTATGCATCCTTGGACGACACCGTCGTTTCCTGCAAGGGGACTTGCAAAAAAAAGACGATCATCAGGGCCCTGTCGAAATTGAACGAGATTTTATCCAATCAAAAATGAACCGTTTGAAAGGACGCCCATTTCCGGCGGACGCCGCGAAAAGGGCGTCCGTTTATTTGCCGCGGTTTCCCGGGCCCGTCCGTTTCGTCCTGCCCCCGCCATATTCTTATTCGCGTCCTCCTTGCGGATCCATGTATAGCGGCGGAGGAAATTAGGCATCGTAAGGATGAATACTCCCTGAATTTCGCCGCAAAACCTTACAGCGAAGGAGGACGTCACGGTGGACGGAAATTATGCCTATATGGTTTTCCTCGCCTTCCTTTTCAACCTCTTCGCCCTGATCTACACCATAAGGGCGGCAAGGGCCCAGGCCTTGGCGAAGGATGAAAGGGACAGCGAGATCCCGAAAATCGTCCGGGAACGCCCCTATTTGAAAAACCCGGTTTTCCTTTCCTATGTGCTGTTTGCCTCGGCCACCCTTCTCCTCATCTTTTTCCTGCTGTTCCGTTTCGGCTCCTATTGAAAAAGGAGCGGGGAAGCCGCGGAAAGGGCGCGGACATGGGCTTCGGCGGAGGCCGCCCCTTCATCCGCAAACCGGCTGTTCCGCCGTCATTCCCATGCCTTCCTGACGGGAAGCTTCCCCTGCTTCGTTTTTCCCGTCGAACGGGGAAAAAATCTGTCATAGAATTCTTTAGGTAAATATTTTTCAACTATGTTAAAATTGGGGTGAAAAAATCAATCGGGGAGTTATCGAAATGATCAATGTGCAGACGGAATTTTTTTTTGAAAGCGAAGTCCGGAACCTGATCATTCCTTCCGAACGGGTGGCCCATGTCCAGCTGGGGAACAATCTGGAACATGCCTTATTGGTGTTGACAAAAAGCGGTTATACGGCCATTCCCGTCTTGGATACGAAATTTAAGCTGCACGGGCTGATCAGCACGCCGCTGATCCTCGAAGCGATCATGGGGCTTGAACGGATCGAATTTGAAAAGTTGGAAGAAAAAAAGGTGGAAGACGTCATGAACAAGGACATCCCCACGTTAAGGGCCGATGACCCGGTCAGCAAGGGGATGAAGCTTTTGATCAATCACCCCTTTGTCTGTGTCGTTGATGACCGGCGCTTTTTTGAAGGGATATTGACCAGGAGGGCCCTGTTGAAAAAATGGACCGCTTTCCTGTACGAGAATCACCAAAAAGAATGAGAAACGGGATTTCCGTAAACCGTCCCCGGCCTTTCGCTCCCGGGCGGGGGAGGTCGTTTTTATCCATTTTTTCTTTGCCGGGAAAGCATTTCTTGGTATACTGATGATAAGAAAAACTTATTAAGGTGAAACTATGAATTTTTCCGATTTCCAACTGCTGACCGTCTTGGCCAAGGAACGGAATATGCGGAAAGCCGCGGAACGGCTGTTTGTGTCCCAGCCCGCCCTGTCGCAAAGGCTGCAGACGATCGAAAAGGAATGGGGCAGGCCGTTGTTTTTGCGTTCCCATAAGGGCCTTGCTTTGACGCCTGCGGGGGAGTTGGTCGTCGAATACGCCCGGAAGGTTTTGGAATTGGAGGAGAAGGTCAAGGAAGACATTCAGGCGATGGAATCGGAAGTTTACGGAAAGCTGAAAATCGCCTGCGCTTCCATCGTCGGGCAGCATTGGCTGCCCAAGGTGTTAAAAAAATTCGTCGAAAGGTATCCCTATGTCAAAATCTCCCTGATCACCGGATGGAGCAGCGAGATTTTAAAGGCGATGTACGAGGACCAGGTGCATGTCGGCATCATCCGCGGAACCCCCGACTGGAAAGGGGTCAAGATGCACCTGTTTAAAGACCATCTTTATCTCGTCGACTGCGAAATAAAGCGGATCGAAGACGTATTGGTGACGGACCGTCCCTTTGTCCAATTCAAGAGCGATTCCAATTATTTTCAGGAAATCCAGGACTGGTGGCACCGGCGGTTCCAGACGCCGCCGAAAAGCACGATCATCGTCGACCAGATCGAAACGTGCAAACAGATGGTCGTCAATGGGATCGGGTACGCCATTTTGCCGGAAATCACCCTGGACGGGCTATCCGGCCGACTGTACAAGATCCCCCTCGTCAACGAGGACAACACCCGGCTCGGCCGCGATACTTGGCTGATCGGATACAGCAACTATTTCCAATTAAAACAGGTAGATGCCTTTGTGAAAATCGTCCAAGAATCGATACAAACGGGAAAGGAATGAAGAAACGATGAAAATGGCAGATGCCAACGAAATCATTTCCTTTATCCAAAACAGCAAAAAAACGACGCCGGTTAAGGTGTACATAAAAGGGGACCTGGAAAAAATCGATTTCCCCGCTTCGGTGAAAACCTTCCTTTCCGGAAGGAGCGGCGTCCTGTTCGGCGAATGGCGCGAGGTGGACCAGCTGCTGAAGGATAACGCCTCCCTCATTGAGGACTACGTGATCGAAAATGACCGGCGCAATTCCGCCATCCCCCTGCTTGACCTGAAATCGGTCAACGCCCGGATCGAGCCGGGGGCCATCATCCGCGAGCACGTCACCATCGGCGACAACGCGGTCATCATGATGGGGGCGGTGCTCAATATCGGCGCCGTGGTCGGAGAAGGGACGATGATCGATATGAATGCCGTGCTCGGGGGGAGGGCGACGGTCGGCAAAAATTGCCATATCGGTGCCGGAGCCGTTTTGGCCGGCGTCATTGAACCCCCCTCCGCAAAACCGGTCATCGTGGAAGACGATGTGTTGATCGGGGCCAATGCCGTGATCCTCGAAGGGGTCACCGTCGGGAAAGGGGCCGTCGTCGCCGCGGGGGCCGTCGTCACGGACGATGTCCCGCCTTATACCGTCGTTGCCGGGGTCCCGGCCAAGGTCTTGAAGACGATCGACGAAAAAACGAGGGCGAAGACGGAGATCAAGCAGGAACTCCGGCAGCTTTAAAGGCGAAAAGTCCGGCGGGACGGCGGAGGCAAAGGGACAGCTTTCGCCGCCCCGGTTTCCGGGCGGTTTTTCGGCTGCCGAATACAGCCGCGGGAAGGAAGGAGATCCGATGATTGACCTTGTTTCCGTCCGCCGGGATCTGCACCGGATCCCGGAACTGGGCTTTCAGGAATATAAAACCCAGGAATATTTGCTCCGCCACCTCAGCCGCTATCCGAAGGACCGGATCGAGTGGAAGACATGGCGGACGGGGATCCTCGTCCGGATCCCCGGAACGGCGGGGAACAGGACGATCGGTTACCGGGCGGACATGGACGGGCTTCCGATCCGGGAAGAAACCGGGCTGCCCTTCGCCTCCGTCCATGAAGGGAGGATGCATGCCTGCGGGCACGACATCCACATGACGGTCGCCTTGGGGCTCATCGATCATTTCGTCCGCAGCCCGATCCCCGACCATCTCCTTTTCGTCTTCCAGCCGGCGGAAGAGGGGCCGGGGGGCGCGGAACCGATGCTGAAATCGGAGCCCTTTCGAAAATGGCGGCCGGATTGTATCTTCGCCCTCCATATCGCCCCCGAATATCCGGTTGGAACGGTCGCCGTGAAAAAAGGTTTGCTTTTTGCCAACACCTCGGAAGTTTTTATCGATCTCATCGGGAAGGGAGGGCACGCCGCCTATCCCCATCTCGCCAACGACATGGTCGTCGCCGCGGCGCATCTCGTCGGGCAGATCCAGACGATCGTTTCCCGGAATACGGATCCTTTGGAAAGCGCCGTCGTCACGATCGGGAAATTGACGGCGGGCACCGCCCAAAACGTCATCGCGGAATCGGCGAGACTGGAAGGGACGATCCGGACGCTGAGCCCGGAAACGATGGAAAGGACGAAGGACCGGATCCGGCAGCTGGTCCGGGGAATCGGCGAATCCTTCCGCTGCGAGGCGAAAATCGATTTCGGGGCGGCCTATTATCAAGTGGTCAATGACGAAAGATGGACGGAAGCGTTTATCCGGGTCGTCAAAGAACTTCCCTTCGTCCGCTTGGAGGAGTGCAGGGCGGCGATGACCGGGGAGGATTTCGGATTCATGCTGAAGGAGATCCCGGGCTTCATGTTTTGGCTCGGCGCTGAATCCGCCTTCGGGCTGCATCATTCCCGTCTGGATCCGAAGGAAGCGTGCATCGAGGTGGCCGTGAAGACGATGACCGCGTTCATCGAAAAAATCGGAAGGGAATGAATTCCGCAAGACCGGCGAAAACCGGTCTTTTTTCGTTTCCGGGGGCCGCTCGGCGCGGAGAAGTTGAAATAAAAAAATAATAAAAAAGAGTGGAAAAAAATTTCGAAACCCGTTATATTTATGTATACGTCTTGTTTTTCTTGAGGGGGTTGGTCAGCATGGACACCTTTCGAAAGCTGAAAAGCTATTATTTGCCCTACAAAAAATATTTTTACCTTTCCACGGTCTTTTTGATTTTCGTCACCGCCATCACGCTCATTTACCCCGTCATCTTGCAAATCACGATCGATGAGGTCGTCCGGAAAGGGAAATATCAGTATATTCCTTACCTGTCAATCGGTTTCGTCCTCATCATGGCGGTCAAAGGAATCATGACCTACATTCAGCAATATTGCGGGGACTTGTTCGGCATCTCGGCCGTTTATCGTTTAAGAAACGCCCTGTATAAGAAACTGCAATATTTGCCCTTCCGTTTTTACGACAACGCAAAAACCGGCGACCTGATGTCCCGCCTGACGGCCGATGTGGAAGGAATCCGCTTTTTCCTGTCCTACGGGATCGCCGAACTGATCCGGTTTCTTTTGCTTGTCGGAACGAGCATCGCCATCATGCTTTATTATTCCGTGCCGTTGACGGCCGTCACCGTCCTGTCCCTTCCCTTTTTGCTCGTGGCCGTCCGCAAATTCGATCGGGCGGTCCATCCCGCTTTCCGGGCCGTCCGGAAATCATTCGGCCGGCTGAATACGAAGGTCCAGGAAAACATCAGCGGGATTCATACGGTGAAGGCCCTTTCCAAAGAAGATTTTGAAATTGAAAGATTCGATGAATTCAATACGGATTTCCGGGAAAAAAACATTTTTAACGCCAATATTTGGGCGAGATATTTTCCCTTGATGGAATTTATCGGCAATCTTTCCGTCGTGCTTTTGCTTTCCTACGGGGGCCTCATGGTCATCAACGGCCGGCTGCAGCCCGGGGAGCTCGTCGCCTTTTACAGCCTGGTCGGATTTTTGATCTTCCCGATCATGAACCTGGGATTCATCATCAACATGTTTTCCCAGGCGAAGGCTTCCGGCGAGCGGCTTTTGGAAATTCTTGAGGAACCGGAGGATATCCGGGAAAAGCCGGATGCGGTCCGTAACGTCCGTTTCCGGGGAGAAGTGGAGTTTCGCGGGGTAACGATGAAGTACACCGGCGACAACCAGGAGGCCGTCGAAGACATCTCCTTCCACGTCCGCCCTGGCCAGATTATCGGGCTGATCGGCCCGACCGGTTCGGGAAAGACGACCATCACCCAATTGCTCGCCCGCTTCTATGAACCGCAGAAGGGGGAAGTGCTCATCGACGGGAGGAATATCAAGGACTATTCCTTGTACACCCTCCGCTCCCAAATCGGGTATGTGCCGCAGGAATCCTTCCTCTTTTCTTCCACGATCAAGGCCAACATCGCCTACGGCAGGCCGGATGCGACGATGGAAGAAATCATCGAAGCGGCGAAACGGGCCCAGGCCCATGACTTTATTATGGAATTGCCCGACGGTTACGACACGGTTCTCGGCGAGCGGGGATTGGGCCTGTCGGGGGGACAGAAACAGCGGATCGCCATCGCCCGGGCCATCTGCATGAATCCGAGCATTTTAATCTTGGATGACGCGACCAGCGCCGTGGACATGGAAACGGAATTCGCCATCCAAAAGGCGCTGCGGGAAGTGATGAAAGGCCGGACGACCTTCATCATCGCCCACCGGATCTCCTCGCTGAAGCATGCCGATGAGATTCTCGTCTTGGAAAACGGGAGGATCGTCGAAAGGGGCACCCACGAGTTTTTGCTGCAAAACGGGGGCCTTTACCGTCGGATTTACGATATCCAATACCGCGATCAAGCCGCGGTGTTGCAAACGCAAACGGAGTGATGCGAAAATGGAAGCCGAACGGAGAAAAATCAATCCGAACGTCTTGCACCGATTCCATTATTCCCAGGACCAGGTGATCGAAAAGCCGTTCAACTGGAAACAGATGGTCCGCCTCCTGGGATATATGAAGCCCTATGCCAAAAATTTGCTGCCCCTTGCCGTCGCCGCGGTTTTTTTGACGATGGCCGTCCGCCTCGTCATCCCGATCTTGATCGGCGTTTACACCATCGAAAAGGCCATCGTCGAAAAGAACAGGGAAATGCTCATCCTTCTCGTCGCCGTGATCTTCGTCCTGTATTTGCTTTCTTACGCGGCCAACGTTTACCGGATCCGCTGGATGAACCGGCTCGGGCAAAACATCATCTACGATTTGCGGACGCATCTGTTCACCCACGTCCAAAGTCTGTCCCACCGGTTTTTCGATTCCCGTTCGGCCGGGTCGATCCTGGTCCGGATCATGAATGACACCAACTCCTTGCAGGAGCTGTTTACGAACGGGGTCATCAATTCGTTGATGGATTTTCTCATGCTCTTGGGCATCATCGCCATCCTGTTCTCTTTAAGCCCTGAGCTTACCCTTGCCGTGATGATCGTCGTCCCGCTGATGTTTTTCATTTCCACGAAATTGCGGCGAAATATCCGCCGTTCCTGGCAGATCGTGCGGCTGAAGCAATCGAAGCTCAATTCCCATCTGAATGAAAGCCTGCAGGGGATCCGCATCACCCAGGCTTTCACCCAGGAAGTGGAAAACATCGCCTTCTTCGACGGCATCAATACGGAAAACTTTGAAAGCTGGCGGCAGGCGACGAAGAAAAACGCCATGTTCCGCCCGCTTGTGGAAATGACGAACGCCTTGGGCACGGCCGTGCTGCTTTGGTACGGCGCCCATCTGTTAAAAACGGGGGAAGTGACGATCGGGGTTTTCGTATCCTTCGCCTTTTATTTGGGCATGTTCTGGGAGCCGATCTCCCGGCTCGGCCAGGTGTACAACCAATTGCTCATCGGGATGGCTTCTTCGGAAAGGATTTTCGAATATTTGGATGAAAAACCGATCGTCTCGGACAAAAAGGATTCCGTCGAGCTGAAGAAGATGAACGGCCATATCCGCTTCGAGAATGTTACATTTTCCTACGACCAGAAACGGCCGGCCTTGAACGGGATCAATCTGGAAATTTTGCCCGGGCAAACCGTCGCCCTCGTCGGGCATACCGGCTCGGGAAAAACGACGATCGCCAATTTGATCAGCCGCTTTTACGATGCCACGGGGGGCGTCGTCCGGATTGACGGATACGATATCCGGGACATCGCCTTAAAAAGTTTGCGGCGGAATATCGGCATCGTCCTGCAGGAAACCTTCATCTTTTCCGGCACCATTCTTGAAAACATCCGGTTCGGCAGGCCCGATGCCACCGATGAGGAAGTGAAGGCGGCGGCGAAGGCGGTCGGGGCCGATCTCTTCATCAACAAACTTCCCAAAGGTTACGAAACGGAAGTGGAAGAGCGGGGGAATGTGCTGTCCGTCGGCGAAAGGCAGCTCCTGTCCTTCGCCCGGGCATTGCTTTCGGATCCGAAAATCCTGATTTTGGATGAAGCGACGGCAAGCATTGACACCGAATCGGAAGTCCGGATCCAAGAGGCGCTGAAAACCCTGTTGAAAGGGAGGACATCGGTGATCATCGCCCACCGCCTTTCAACGATCCGGGATGCGGATAAGATCTTCGTGCTGAACCACGGGAATATTATCGAAGAAGGTAACCACGACCAGCTGATGGCACAGAAAGGGGAATATTACAAGCTGATTCAGGCCCAGTATAAAATGCTGCAGGCCTAGAGGGCAGGAGAACGGATATTGGCGGAATTTTCCCCGTCATCGGTTCGGCGGGGATCCCGGCCGCCTTCCAGGGGGGCGGGCCGGGCTTTTCGCCGGCGGAAGAGGGTGCGACAGGCCGCACCTTTTTCGCCGGCTTTTTTATTTGGCCGCCTTTTTCCCGATTTCCTCGCCGGCGTTCCCGGACAGCTTCCCATGGGCGAAAACCGTGGAAAGGGGCATGTTTTCCGGACGACGGACATCGCTTTTTCCCCTATTTCCCCGTTTTCCGGAACCGGACGATGCGGGTGGATCGGCTTCGGAAATGTTATGCATGACGGCGAAATCGCGTAACGCGCATCAAGAAGGCTTCAGGGGCTTCGGAAAGGATTCGATGACGAATCCGGTTTCCATTGGAGGAGATGAAGGCAAGGGGAGACGGGAACGGGGGAGTTGCCGTTTCGTTCATTGTTTTTATCAACAGGGATAACGCTAAGGGGGAGACAGGAAAGGCAAGCCGCCGGTGCTTGCGGGATGAACCGGTTCCTTTGCGGCCCTTCGGATGGAAAGGAAGAGGCCGGGCCGAAAGGGGAGACCCGGCCCGGCCGGCGGCCGCCTTTTGCAGCGGGGGCGGGTGCGGCGTTTTCCGCCCCGCCATGTCCGTTTTTTTTGCGGCCGCTTATATTTCCATGATGATCGGCAGGATCATCGGCCGCCGTTTCGTTTTTTCATACAGGAACGGCCCTAAAATTTCCGTGATTTCATTTTTGATTTCTGACCACATGGTTGTCTTTTTCCCCATGATTTTTTCCAGATGCTTTTTGATCAGCGATTGCGCTTCGCTGATTAAATCGCCCGACTCCCGCATGTAAACGAATCCGCGGGAGATGATGTCCGGCCCGGCGGCGATTTTGAATTCCTTCATGTTGATGCTGACGACGACGATCACGAGCCCTTCTTCCGACAGGATTCGCCGGTCGCGAAGGACGATGTTGCCGATGTCGCCGACGCCGCTTCCGTCGATGTAGATGGAACCGGACTGGACTTTGCCGGCGACGTAGGCGGAATCCTTGCTGAGGGCGAGGACCTCGCCGTTATCCATGACGAAGCAATTTTCTCCGGGGATCCCGCAGTCCTCCGCCAGTTTTTTGTGCGTGATCAGCATCCGGTATTCCCCGTGGACGGGCATAAAAAATTTCGGTTTCATCAGGCGGAGCATCAGCTTTTGTTCTTCCTGGCCCCCGTGGCCGGAGGTGTGGATGTTGTTCAAGGAACCGTAGATCACATCCGCGCCGGCGCGATAGAGCATGTTGATCGTGCGGTTGATGCTCGTCGTATTGCCGGGGATCGGCGACGATGAAAAGACGACCGTGTCCCCTTGCATGATCTGGATTTGCCGGTGGGTGCCGTTGGCGATCCGGGATAAGGCCGCCATCGGTTCCCCCTGGCTTCCGGTGCACAGGATGGTGATTTGGTTCGCCGGAAGCCGGTTGATTTGCTGGGCGTCCACGAAGGTGTTTTTCGGGCAGCGGATGTAGCCGAGTTCCCGGCCGATTTCAATGGCAGCTTCCATGCTTCTTCCGAAAACGGCAATCTTTCTCCCGTTTTGTACGGCGGCTTCCGTCACTTGCTGCAGACGGTGGATGTTGGAAGCGAAGGTGGCGAATATGATCCGCCCTTCCACCTTGCGGAAAATTTCCTTGATGCTTTCTCCGACCTTCCGTTCCGACATCGTAAATTCGGGTATTTCACTGTTCGTGCTGTCGGATAATAAACAAAGCACCCCTTCTTTGCCGATTTCGGCCATCTTTGTCAAATTGGCCGTTTCTCCAACCGGGGTGAAATCGAATTTGAAATCACCGGTGTGGACGATATTGCCTGGCGGCGTCTTGATGACGATTCCGTAGGAATCGGGGATGCTGTGTGTGGTGCGGAAAAAGGTGACGGAAGTTTTTCGGAATTTGATCACGTCGTCTTCCTTGATTTCATGGAGCCTGGCCCGGCGCAGCAATCCGTGTTCTTCCAATTTGTTCCGGATGAGCCCGAGCGCCAGCTTTCCCCCGTAAATCGGGATGTTGACTTCCCGCAGCAGGTACGGGATGCCTCCGATATGATCTTCGTGGCCGTGGGTGATGAACAACCCTTTGATTTTTTCCGCGTTTTTCACCAAGTATGTGTAGTCCGGAATGACATAGTCAATACCTAGCAATTCATCTTCCGGAAACTTGATTCCGGCGTCGATGACGATGATCTCGTCCTGGTATTGAACCACGTAGGTATTTTTGCCGATTTCGCCCAAACCCCCGAGGGCAAAAACGGCCGTCTGGTCATTTTTCACAAATTTCATGTTCATAGCTCCAATAATTTAAAATTCGGGCTTTTCTTTTCGTACTCCAGGTGCGCTTCGCTCAGGGCCTGGATGTATTCGATGTTATACGGGGTTCCTTCCATTTTTTTCCGGACTTCTCGCTCCGATTCCGCTTCGATATACACAGCCTTTGTCTTTTCGCGGACCGGAATCTGGTCGGCGTTTTCCTGTACGAAAACTTTAAATATCAATTCGATCACTCCTTTTGCAGCCTTGCAGCTTTATTCATTATAGCGGAAAAACGCATTTCTTACACGAAGAACCGTCATTTGCCGGTCGGAAAGGGAAGCTGCCAAAGAAAAAAAGACAAGGAAAAGACAACCTGTATGTAAAAAACAAGGGCTGATTTAAGGGAGGTGAAACCTTCGGAAGGAAGGTTTTCTCTTTTAAACAGCCCTTCGTTTACGCGATCAATTTTTTCCGAAGCAAATCTCTCCACCGTTCCAAAAGCTTTTTCTTCAGCTTTTTTAACATCGCGGATCACTCCCTGTCTTTTATTTTAGCCCAACCGGTATCAAAGATAAAGGGTTCTAGCAAAAGTTTTATCCGGCGGCTCGGGAACCCGATGTTATTAATGATGTTTTTAATTATATTATATGACTTTTCCCTGCGGATTTTCATGCCTGAAACTGGAATTTTCGACGGAATGATTGACAAGAAAATAGCATCTGTTATAGCGTAAAATTATAGCAGCGTAGAACAGGAGGTATGGATATTGGGGAAAATGGTCTTTTTCGACGTGGACGGGACGCTTTTGAACAGCCGGAACGAAGTGCCCCCGGCGACGGTCGACGCCATCCTTCGCCTGAAGGAAAAGGACGTCAAAGTTGCCATCGCCACCGGACGCGCCCCTTTCATGTTCAAATTCATCCGGGAGCCATTGGGCATTGACACCTTCGTCAGCCTGAACGGCCAATACGTCGTCGTCGACGGCCGGCCGATCTTCCAATTCAAAATGGATCCCCGCCATATTGAAAGATTGCTGGAAAAAGGGAAGGAAAAGGGCCATCCCTTCGTCTTTATGTCCCATGACCGGATGTGCGCCACCATGAACGGCCACAGCTACATCAAAGAGAGCATGAGAAGCATCAACGTACCCGAACCCGGCTATGATCCGGAGTTCTATAAAAAGGGACCGGTTTACCAGATGCTCCTTTTCTGCGAACCCGGCGAAGAAAAAGAATACGAAGCGGAATTTCCGATGTTCCGGTTTCTCCGCTGGCACCGGTACGCCCTGGACGTGATGCCGAAAGGCGGCTCGAAGGCCGAAGGCATCCGCCGGATCAGCGAATATTGCCGGATTTCCAAGTCGGATATTTTCGCCTTCGGAGACGGAATGAACGACATCGAAATGCTCCATTTTGCCGGGAAAGGGATTGCGATGGGCAACGCGCCGGACATCGTCAAAAGATACGCCGATTACGTCACGAAACATGTGGACGAGGACGGCGTCTATCACGGTCTGATAGCAGCCGGTCTGCTGTAGCCGCCCCGAACCGAATCCCGTTCGCTGCCGGTTCCGGCGGGATTTCCGATGTTTGCGGGACGATTCGGCGGCAGGCCTTTCCGCAGCGCCTATTGTCCGACAGGGATGGCATTATCAATCGGTTTGAACGGGTTTTCCTTGTCGATATGATCGTAAAACAGGATGCCGTTCAAATGGTCGATCTCGTGCTGGAATACGATTGCCGCATATTCTTTCAGGCGGAGCCGCAATTTTTTTCCTTTTTCGTCATAGGCTTCCACCGTAATTCGCGCATAGCGGGGCACATATCCCGGAATATCCTCGTCGACGGACAGACAACCTTCCCCGGAAACCAGGTAGGCTTTTTCCACGGAATGGCTGATGATCTTCGGGTTAAAAAGGATGTGGCTGTATGTTTTCCCGCTGTAATCTTCAAAATGGACGGCGATGATCCTTTTGGAAACGTTGATTTGCGGCGCGGCCAGCCCCACGCCCGGACGCAGTCCGTAACGGGCTGCGATTTCCTCGTTTTGGCTGTTTTGCACATATTCCATAAGCAGTTTTCCCGTTTCAATGTCTTCCTTCGACGGGGGAAGAGGGACTTCCTTGGCCACCTTCCTTAAAGTAGGGTGCCCGTCGCGGATGATATCTTTCATCGTGATCATCGGCTTCACTCCCGTCAAACGCATTTTCAACGTAATATAGTCTAGCAAAGTTTTCCCCGTCTGTGAATGAAGACGGATCGTTTTCGAATACATAATATAATATCCGATAACGAATCAGAAAGGAACCGCCCGGAAGGGAAATCACCGCTCTATCGCGAACAAACCGGCGGTATCCGACAGGAAACGGAGGCATTGTGGTGAACATCCGCAGAACTTGGCCCTTGTTCTTCGTCATCATCCCGCTGATCGCCGGGTGCGGCCTTTTCCAATCGACGGCGGAAAAGATGTATGAACGGATGGAAAAGGTCGTCTCCATCGAGGATGGGTTTAAAAACGAGCAGGAGCGCCTGATCGAACTGGAGAAGAAAGAGAAGGAAATTTACGATGAGATCTTGTCCCTCGGAATGAAAGACCGTGACAAGATCGCCCGATTGTCCGATGAGGCGGCCGGGATCGCCAAGCAGAGGGAAGAATGCCTGGAAAAAGAAAGAGAGAGCATGATCCGGGCCGAAGAAGAGTTTAAAAAGCTGACCAAGGACATCGAAAAACTCGACGACGAGAAATTGAAGAAAAATGCGGAAAAAATGTACGACACGATGATGAAACGCTACGAATTGCACGAGGAACTTTATCGAAAATATAAGCAGGGCATCGCCTATGACCGGGAGCTCTATGCCATGTTTAAGGAGGAAAACGTGAAGCTGGAGGACCTGGAGGATCAAATCAACAAGATCAACGGGATCTATCATGAGGTGATCGAACTGAACGGGCAATTCAACAAACAAACGGAAGCGTACAATGAGGCAAAGGTTCAATTTTACAAAGATGCCGGTTTGGATGTGAAAACCGAATAAGCCGATCAAGGCTTATTTTTTTTGCGAAACCTGTATTAATACTGTGTTAAACAGGAAAAATCCTTTTTATTCTGAAATAGTTTTCCGGGGCGTGAGGGGTTGGAAAATGAAGGGGCCGAAGGGGATTTTCGTTTTTACTAAAATAACGTTTGATTCCCGAATCGGCCCGCAGGCGGGCGGCTAAGCGAAAAAAATATATAACAGATACACGGATTAATATATAACAGATTTATTTTTTTGAAAAAATGAAACGTTTTTGTGAATATTGGTCCAGTTGAATTCATGATGATTGACGAAGAATTCGACAAAGTGTAAACTAAAATTGTGGTGAGATTGTAATAATATTTTTGCGCGAACGATTAATACAGTTTCGCCTCCCTCCGCCTCCTTTTTTCGCGGGAACAGCTTTTCGGTTTGCGGATGAAAACCCTTTTATCTGGAAAACTATGATATGGAAGAATGTTATGGAAAGGATGAAGTGAACAAAATGGCTCCGAACACGAATAAGGTATTGGATGCGGCCAAGCAATTCGAGTCGATCGAGAAGGAATTTCAGACCTTCCAAATCTTGAATGAGGATGGGGAAGTGGTGAATGAAAGCGCCGTCCCCGATTTGACGGATGAACAGCTGCAGGAATTGATGCGCCGGATGGTGTTCACCCGCATTTTGGACCAACGGAGCATCTCCTTAAACCGTCAGGGACGTTTGGGATTCTATGCGCCGACGGCCGGCCAGGAAGCTTCCCAAATCGCCTCCCATTTCGCTTTGGAAAAAGAAGACTTTATTTTGCCCGGTTACCGGGATGTTCCGCAAATCATCTGGCACGGACTGCCGCTTTACAAAGCCTTCCTGTTCTCCCGCGGCCACTTCGTCGGAAACCAAATTCCCGAAGGTTTGAACGTGGTGCCTCCGCAAATCATCATCGGCGCCCAATACGTGCAGGCGGCAGGGGTGGCCCTCGGCCTCAAGAAGAGGGGGAAGAAAGCCGTCGCCGTCACCTATACCGGAGACGGGGGAACTTCCCAAGGGGATTTCTACGAAGGCATCAACTTTGCCGGAGCGTTTAAAGTTCCCGCCATCTTCATCGTCCAAAACAACCGTTTCGCCATTTCCACGCCCGTCGAAGTGCAAACGGCGGCCAAGACCCTGGCCCAAAAAGCCGTTGCAGCCGGAATCCCCGGCATCCAAGTGGACGGCATGGACCCGCTGGCGGTATATGCGGCGACGAAGGAAGCCCGCGAACGGGCGATCAACGGCGAAGGCCCGACCCTGATCGAAACGCTGTGCTACCGTTACGGGCCGCACACGATGTCCGGCGACGACCCGACCCGCTACCGTTCCAAAGAATTGGACAACGAGTGGGAAAAGAAAGATCCTTTGGTCCGTTTCCGGAAGTATCTTGAAAAGAAGGGCCTCTGGAACGAAGAAATGGAACAAGAAACCATCGAAAAAGCGAAGGAAGAGATCAAGGAAGCGATAAAGAAGGCGGATGAAACGCCGAAGCAAAAGGTGACGGACCTGATTTCGATCATGTTTGAAAAATTGCCCGCCAACCTGCAAGAACAATACGAAATATACAAAGAAAAGGAGTCGAAGTAAAAGATGGCTCAAATGACAATGGTTCAAGCGATTACGGATGCCTTGCGCACGGAATTGAAAAGGGACCCGAACGTCCTCGTCTTCGGTGAAGACGTGGGGGTTAACGGCGGGGTTTTCCGCGCCACGGACGGGCTGCAAAAGGAATTCGGCGCCGACCGCGTTTTCGACACCCCCTTGGCGGAATCGGGGATCGGCGGTCTGGCCATCGGCCTCGCCCTTCAAGGTTTTCGCCCCGTTCCCGAGATCCAATTTTTCGGTTTCCTTTTTGAAGCGATGGATTCCATCGCCGGCCAAATGTCCCGCTACCGTTACCGCACCGGCGGCACCTACCAAATGCCGATCACGGTCCGTTCGCCCTTCGGCGGCGGCGTTCACACGCCCGAATTGCATTCGGACAGCCTGGAGGGGTTGGTCGCCCAAGTGCCGGGTCTGAAGGTCGTCATTCCGTCTACCCCTTACGACGCCAAGGGGTTGTTGATCTCCTCCATCCGCGACAACGATCCGGTCGTCTTCCTGGAGCATTTGAAGCTTTACCGTTCCATCCGCGGCGAAGTGCCGGAAGGAGAATATACGATCCCCCTCGGCAAAGCGGATGTCAAACGGGAGGGTAAGGATCTGTCCATCTTCGCCTACGGTGCGATGGTGCATGAATCGCTGAAGGCCGCAGCGGAATTGGAGAAAGAAGGCTATTCCGCAGAAGTGGTCGACTTGCGCACGGTAAGCCCCCTCGATGTGGAAACGATCGTCGCTTCCGTGGAAAAAACGAACCGGGCCATCGTTGTCCAAGAAGCCCAACGGCAAGCCGGAATCGCCGCCAACGTCGTCAGCGAAATCAACGAACGGGCGATCTTGAGCCTGGAGGCGCCGGTTTTGCGCGTGACGGCACCGGATACGGTTTATCCTTTCTCCCAGGCGGAAAACGTTTGGCTGCCGAATGCGAAGGATATTTATGAAACCGCGAAAAAAGTGCTCACGTTCTGATCGCGCTGTCTGCGGAGGAAAACGGCGAGGCGCCGGCTTCCTCCCATTCCGAATATTACAGGAGGGATAATTGTGGCATTCCAATTCAGATTGCCGGACATCGGAGAAGGAATACATGAAGGTGAAATCGTCAAATGGTTCGTCAAGCCCGGTGACGAAGTCAAAGAAGACGATGTGCTTTGTGAAGTTCAAAACGATAAAGCGGTCGTGGAAATCCCCTCTCCCGTGGAAGGGAAGGTTTTGGAAATTCTCGTGCCGGAAGGGCAAACGGCCGTCGTCGGCGATGTGCTTGTCACCATCGATGCCCCGGGATACGAAGACATGCAATTTAAAGGGGATCACGGGGAAGAACCCGCGAAAGAAGCCGGTTCCCAAGCGGAAGTGAAGGAAGAAGCGGCGGCTCCGCAAACGGAAGAGAAGGCCGAGCCGAAACGCCGGGTCATCGCCATGCCCAGCGTCCGGAAATACGCCAGGGAAAAAGGCGTCGACATTCAGCTTGTCACCGGCTCGGGTCCGAACGGGCGGATTTTGAAGGAAGATATCGACAACTATTTGGCCGGAACGGCAAAAGCGGCCACCGCGGAAACCGAGGCGAAGGAAACGGCGGAAAAACCGGCGCCCGAAACGGCGGCTGCGACCGGCGAAGTGCTGCTGGAAACCCGGGAAAAGATGAGCGGAATCCGCCGGGCGATCGCCAAGGCGATGGTCCAATCCAAACATACCGCCCCCCATGTTACGCTCATGGATGAAGTGGATGTCACGAAACTCGTCGCCCACCGGAAGAAATTCAAAGAAGTGGCCGCGGAAAAGGGCATCAAACTGACGTTCCTGCCTTATGTCGTCAAGGCTTTGGTCAGCGCCCTCCGGGAATACCCGATATTGAATGCGTCCATCGACGATGAAGCCGAGGAAATCATCCACAAGCATTATTACAATATCGGAATCGCGGCGGATACCGAACGCGGCTTGCTCGTCCCGGTCGTCAAGGATGCCGACCGCAAATCCATGTTCGCCATCGCGAAAGAAATCAACGAGCTGGCCCAAAAAGCCAGGGAAGGGAAGCTGGCCCCGAACGAAATGAAGGGATCCTCCTGCACGATTACCAACATCGGTTCGGCAGGCGGACAATGGTTTACTCCCGTGATTAATCATCCGGAAGTTGCTATACTGGGAATAGGACGTATTGCAGAGAAGCCGGTCGTGCGCGACGGTGAAATCGTGGCGGCCCCCGTCTTGGCGCTGTCCTTGAGTTTCGACCACCGGATCATCGACGGCGCAACGGCGCAATATGCCCTCAACCATATCAAACGGTTGTTAAGCGATCCCGAACTTTTGTTAATGGAGGCGTAAAAAATGGTAGTTGGAGATTTTCCGATTGAAAAGGACACCATAGTCATCGGGGCCGGTCCCGGCGGGTATGTGGCGGCGATCCGCGCGGCCCAGCTCGGCCAAAAGGTAACCGTCATCGAAAAGGGGGAACTCGGCGGCGTCTGCTTGAACGTCGGCTGCATCCCTTCCAAAGCCTTGATCAATGCCGCCCATAAGTATGCGGACGCGAAAGAATCGGGTGACATCGGCATCTTTGCGGAAAACGTGAAGGTGGACTTTTCCAAGGTTCAAGAATGGAAGGCCGGTGTCGTCAAAAGGCTGACCAGCGGCGTAGGCACCTTGTTAAAGGGAAATAAGGTGGAAGTGGTCAAAGGGGAAGCCTATTTTGTCGATGCCAACACGCTGCGGGTCATCAACGGCGATTCCGCCCAAACCTTCACCTTTAAAAACGTCATCATCGCAACCGGTTCACGGCCGATCGAATTGCCCGCCTTCAAGTTTTCGAAACGGGTGCTCGATTCGACCGGCGCCTTGAATCTCCCCGAGATCCCGAAGAAGATGGTCATCATCGGCGGGGGCTACATCGGCACGGAACTCGGCTCCGCCTACGCCAATTTCGGCACGGAAATCGTCATCATTGAAGGGGCGGACGAAATTTTGCCCGGCTTTGAAAAACAAATGTCCGCCCTCGTGAAAAAGAACTTAAAGAAAAAAGGCGCGACCATCATTACGAAGGCTTTGGCGAAGGGCGTGGAAGAAAAGGAAGACGGGGTCGTCGTCACCTATGAAGCGGACGGAAAGGAAGAAAGAGTGGAAGCCGATTACGTCCTGGTGACCGTCGGCAGACGCCCGAACACGGATGACATCGGATTGGAACAAATCGGCGTCGAATTTGTCGGCAAAGGCCTGATCAAAGTGGACGAACAATGCCGCACAAACATCCCGAACATTTACGCCATCGGCGATATCGTCCCCGGCCCCGCCCTCGCCCATAAGGCATCCTATGAAGGGAAAGTGGCCGCGGAAGCGATCAGCGGGCACCCGTCCGCCGTCGACTACCTGGCTATCCCTGCGGTGTGCTTCTCCGATCCGGAATTGGCCACCGTCGGCTATACGGAGGAGCAGGCGAAGGCGGAAGGAATTGAAGTGACCGTCGGGAAGTTCCCCTTTGCGGCCAACGGCCGTTCCCTTGCCTTGAACAATTCCGACGGTTTCCTGAAGCTCGTCACCCGGAAGGAAGACGGTTTGGTCATCGGCGGGCAAATCGCCGGCCCCGGCGCTTCCGATATGATCGCCGAAATCGGTTTGGCCATCGAAGCGGGGGTAACGGCCGAAGATATCGCCATGACCATTCACGCCCATCCGACCCTCGGCGAAATCACGATGGAAGCCGCGGAAGCCGCTTTAGGATCGCCGATCCATATCTTGAAATAAAGCGGACAAGAAAACCGCTTCAAGCCGTTCGAGGCTCGAAGCGGTTTTTATTTTTCCCCGGTTTCTGCACCGACTCGGCGGCGGCCGGTCCGGCCGGACCTTCGCCGTGGGCTGTGATCCGGTTTCCCCACAATTCCTGTTACATATGTCATAATTCACCAATATGACATTTTTTATATTGACAACGTTTTCAATTAGTTATATTATAAGATCAATTAGTATGACATATTTAGTTGCGGGGTGAGCGGATTGGGCATTCTTGTCTGCCAGGAATGCAACGCAACCATCGAGTATTTTGAAGACGAAAAAGTTTCCGTACTGTACGGGAAATGTCCTCATCCCCATTGCCGAGGGGAGGAAGACGGGGATGAATAAGGAGGCAGGGCCGACCCGCAAGGGAACGCCCCGCTTTCCTTGGCCCGCCTGACGACGCCGAACAGGCGGCATGATGAAAAAAAGGGAGCGTTCGCTCCCTTCTTGTTTTCGAATGGAAATTCGGCCGGGCGCCGGGCTTCCAGCTTATCCAACGGACGCAAACCCTATTCTTTTATGACGCGCAGCCATTTCAGTTCCCGGTCTTCCGGTCCCTGCACCGGAAGACCCGCTTCCATATTTTTTTGAATATAGTACAGGTTTTCTTCGGTGATCATTTCACCGGGGATGAAGATCGGGATGCCCGGGGGATAAACCATGACGAATTCGGCGCTGATGCGTCCCGCGGATTTTTCAAAGGGGACGGCTTCCGTTTCCGCGTAAAAGGCTTCCCTCGGGGAAAGGGCGAGTTTCGGTATTTCCGGGAGCAGGACCTGGACGTCCTTTTTCGCCGCCTGGGGAAGGAAGGTTTTTACCATGTCCTTCAAAGCTTCGATCAAAAGGTCCGCTTCCCTTTTTGTATCCCCGAACGTGATGATGCACAGCACGTTGTACAAATCGGAAAGCTCCACTTCGATGTTATGGGCTTCCCGCAAATATTTTTCCGCATCGTGGCCGGAAATTCCCAAGTCTTTGACGCAGATGGTCAGCTTGGTCGGATCCAAGTCATGGACCGCTCCGCTCCCCAAGATTTCCTTTCCCATGCAACGTAGGGGAGGGATTTTATTGATTTCTTCCCGCAAATAATCGGCCAGGCCGATGGTTTTTTCCAGCAGTTCCCTTCCCCGGGTGGCCAACTGTTTCCGGGCCGCATCCAAGGAGGCCATGAGCAGGTAGGAGGTGGAGGTGGTCGTCAACATGCTTAGGACGGCGCGGACCCGGTCAACATTGACGAGCCCTTCCTTGACGTTTAAAATCGAACTTTGCGTCATCGATCCGCCCAATTTATGGACGCTTGTTGCGGCCATATCCGCACCCGCCTGCATGGAGGAAAGAGGCAGCCTTTCGTGAAAATGGATGTGGGCGCCGTGGGCCTCGTCCACCAGGACGGGCACCCCGTAAGAATGGGCGATGTCGACAATTTGCCGCAAATGGCAGCAAACCCCGAAATAGGTCGGATTGATGACCAACACGGCCTTGGCGTCGGGATGTTCTTCCAGCGCCCGTTTCACGGCGCCGGGGGAAATGCCGTGGGAAATGCCGAATTCATGATCGACTTCGGGATGGACAAACACCGGGGTCGCTCCCGAGAAAACGATGGCCGCCATCACCGATTTATGCACATTCCGGGGGACGATGATCTTGTCATGCGGACCGACAACCGCCATGATCATCGCCATGATGGCGCCGGAAGTCCCCTGCACGGAAAAGAAGGTGTGATCGGCACCGAAGGCCTCCGCGGCGAGCTCCTGGGCTTCTTTGATGATCCCTTCCGGATGGTGCAAATCGTCCAACGGCGCGATATTGATCAAGTCCATGGACAGCGCGTTCTCTCCGATAAAATTGCGGAATTCCGGTTCGATTCCGGACCCTTTTTTATGGCCGGGAATATGGAACTGGACGGGATTTCTTTTTATGTGCTCAACGAGCCCTGTAAACAATGGCGTGCGTTCCTGTTTCAACGGGATGTTCACCTCGGTGTCTGGGGATAAAATGGGACTCTGAAAATAAAACAAAATGAATTATACCAATTCGTCCTTTCTTTTTCCAGTCATAAAAAATGGATAAGGGCCGCCGCAAAATCCCGGCCATTGTCGCGCCCGGTCTGTGTTCGCCGGCGGTTGGTGCAGGGGAAACAGGCACCGGCCATTATCGGGAACGACAAAAACGTTTTCGTTTGCGCCGGTCCAAGTTTCCATTTTTCGCTTCGTCCCGATGAAATCCATAGGAGTTGAACGGTGGGGTGTAAAGATGCGGTTAAACGAATTTATGCGAGAAAAATTTCCGGATTTGGAACTGAACCCGCCTTTGTTCTATTAATGGCCGATGGGCATCCGGTCCGAATCGGGGGTCGAGGGGAAAAGGGAATATGAATCCCGCAACCGCGCCCATTTGCAAGGATGTCAGCAAAGGGCCGCCTTATTTGCGTCCCTGCATCCGCCGGCGGACGATATCTTTTTCGCGATCGATGTGAATGATGACGGCAAAGGGAGAACCATAAAACGCAAATTAAGGAATTTTTCTCCCTTTGTTCAGAAATCGTTTCCGGATAAAATCGCCCATCAGGAAATGCCCTATATTTTCCCGGAAGATGACGAGGAAGGGAGGTGCAAGACGCTCGGTTTCACGTGGAGATGCAAAACATCGGATGTCAAATCCGCGCCGATGGGAAAAGCGGTTTGCGATCAAGATTTGGGCGTGAAACCGGGCATTTCAAACCGCGTCTATTTTATCAATATCGGCAAGGGGACGATTTTTCACATCTGCGATGACCGGGGCTGCGACTTATCGGCGGCTTCCCCCGAAACGATAAGCGGCGTTGATAAAAGATACAACGGCCGGATTTTCGATGATGACAGGCCTGAAATCGAAAAGAGATTCATCGGATATTTGTGATAAGGGAAATGCCCCTTCATCGGGCCGTTCCCTGTTTTTCATGAAAACCGGCCGGCGATGTCCGCCTTTCCCTTGGCCGAAATGCCCGCCCGCGTTTGCCGGCCCGTCCCCTGCTCCATTTCCGCCTTGGGAGTGGACGTCTTCCCCGCAACCTTGGCCTTTGTCCCGGCAAATTTTTACCGTTTTTTGAACATCCGTCCCCATTCCGGGGATCAACTTACCATTTATTCCTTGACCTGATATACTCAAAGGAGGGGAGAGAAAATGCCAAAGAGACGGGAGGAAAAAATGATGAACTGGACTACCCGAGTAACGGAACTGTTAAACATCCGCTATCCGATCATCCAGGGAGGGCTTGCCCATTTGGCATACAGCGAACTGGCCGCCGCCGTATCGAACGCGGGGGGGCTTGGCCAGATTACCGCCATGTCCCTTGAAAGCCCGGAGAAATTGCGGGAAGAGATCCGGAAAGTGAGGCAGCTGACCGATAAACCTTTCGGGGTGAATTTTGCCATCGGGCAGCACGGCCGTCCTTTCTTGGATTATTTGCAGGTGGCGGTCGACGAAAAGGTTCCCGTCGTTTCCGTAACCGGCGGCAACCCGACGCCCTTTTTCCAGGCGCTCGAGGGAGTGAAGGTGAAGAAGCTGGTGCTGGTGGCCGCCAAGCGGCAGGCGCAGAAGGCGGAAGAGCTCGGCGCGGATGCGGTCATGGTGGTCGGCCAAGAAGGAGGGGGCCACATCGGCAAGCATGATTTGTCCACCTTCGTATTGGTTCCCCAAGTGGTCGATGCCGTCTCCATTCCCGTGATCGCCTCGGGCGGGATCGGCGACGGACGCGGACTGATGGCTGCCCTTTGTTTGGGGGCGGAAGGGATTGAAATGGGCACCCGCTTCGTGGCCACGAAGGAATGCGTCCATGCTCACGAAAAATATAAGGAAGCCCTTGTGAACGGGGATGAAACGAGCACCGTCATCATCAAGCGTTCGCTGGGAGCGCCGGCCAGGGTCCTGCATAACAGCTGGGCGGAGCGGATCCTTGAATTGGAACGGGAAAACGCCACCTATGAGCAATTAAAGGACTATATATCCGGGGAAGCGAACAAACGGTTCGCCTGGGAAGGAAAAACGGAAGAAGGTTTCGTCTGGGCGGGGCAGGTCGTCGGCCTGATCAAGGATGTCCCTTCCGTAGCGGAGCTTTTTGCCCGAATGATCAGGGAAGCGGAGGAAATCCGGAAAAAATGGATGCGGGAACCGGGCGTTTGAAGCCTTCGGATGCCGGCTCCTTCCGGAACAGCAGAAAGGAATCCGGAACCGTCCCATCATCGGGGAGCGCGATCCCCATTAACCGGCCGGCCGGCGGGCCCGGGCGCCCGCCGGTTTTCGGCAGCCGAAAAGCCCGTGCGAGGGCGGCGGCGTAAAATCGTTCGCCGGGGCTTTCGGGGTCCCTTTCGGGATCGGGGACGTATCCAGAAGCAGGAATTCGCCGGCATCCCGCCGGCCGCGGAAAGGTACATGAAGCGGGGCACGGGATGCCTTTTGCCGGCGTCCCCGACCGCGCTGACGGTATGGAATTTCGCGGGGAAGAGGCTGTGCCGGCAATCGGCGGAGAGGCCGCCCGCCTCCGCTTTCCTTTGCCGCCCGGTGAAGGGGCCCCGCATTAACAATTAAGAAAAGGATGCCCGATAAACCGGAACGAGGGTTTCAAAGGTTTCTACGATGATTTTTTCCAATTCCTTCCCCTTGTGCAAAACCGGGTCTCCCCGATGGATATATTTTCCCAGCAAAAACTCTTCCTTCTTCACGCCAACAAACCGTTCCAGCATCTTTTGCAGATCCGCTTCCCGCAAAAACGTTCCCTCTTTTTTCGTATGGTCGGCGGACACGACGAAATCTCCGGGGACGGTTTCCTTGATCATTTTCAGGTTTTCCAGCAATTTTTCGCCGAACCGCCGCTTGTTTTCCAGTTCATTGATGTAGGCCAGCCAGATGAAGACCCGGTCATCAAACAATCCCACTTGGAAATGGGGCATTTTTTTATAGCCGCGCTTGTCGACGGAAAGGGCCAGCCATGTATCCGCGGGAGGATTCACTTTCCTCCTGGCATGTTTGGCGATATGCAAAAACATTTCTTCTCCGGTCATGTGCGAAAGCCGGGGCGCCAATTTTTCCCCCAACGCCCGGAATTTCGGCTGGATCCTGGCCCTGATCCCCTCCATCCGCTTCTCCAAACCGCCGATATGAAAAACCTCGAAGTCCTCATCGACAAATCCCTGAAATTCCACTGGTCATCCTCCTTCGTTTTTCGAATGAGCCTTCCGGCAAAGCCGGGAAGGCGATAAGGACTTACTTTAAAAATAACAATTGGTGCGGCAAAATGCCAATGGGTTGTTCCTGTTTTCCGGCGGAAGGGCGGGCTGATCCGGTGCCTCTTGCCGTTTCATCCTTTCCCGTCTCCGATAAAGCCTTCTTTAAGCCCTATTTCCGGCGAAAAATCGTAAGGCCGTCTCCGGGTTTTTTGCCGGAAGCCTTCCGTTCTGTGGTAAAATAGGTGGAGGGTAAGGATTTCATCTGATGGAGGGTAGCTGATGATCGATTGGAAACAGGTTGACCGCAACGCTCAGGATTGGATACGGGAGGCGGGTGAACGGATCCGCCGGGCGTTAAGCCAAGATTTCGATATTTTTACCAAATCCAATAAAAACGATTTGGTGACCAATATCGACCGGGAAACGGAACGGTTTTTCGTCAATAAAATCCGCCAAACCTATCCCGGCCATCAAATCGTGGGCGAGGAAGGATTCGGCGATGATCCGGCGGAACTCGGCGGGGTGATCTGGGTCGTCGATCCGATCGACGGCACGATGAATTTTGTCCATCAAAAACGGAATTTCGCCATATCCGTCGCCGTTTTCGAAAACGGCGCGGGAAGGCTGGCCTATATTTATGATGTGGTCCGGGATGAATTGTACCATGCGGTGAAAGGGGAGGGGGCCTATTTCAATCACCGGCCGCTGCCGAAGCTGACCGAAAGGCCGGTGGAGGAAGCCATCTTGGGCATCAACCCGACTTGGCTGGTCAAAGATTCCCCCGACGTCAAGGAATGCATCATTCCGATGGTAAAGAAGATGAGGGGAACCCGTTCGATCGGATCCGCCGCCATCGAGATCGGTTATGTGGCGGCCGGATGGCTTGACGCCTATATCAGTCTGAAGCTTTCCCCGTGGGATTTCGCGGCGGGCATGATCATCGTGGAAGAATTGGGCGGAAAAGCCACGAAATTGACGGGGGAACCGCTGTCGATCTTGGAAAAAAGCTCCGTCTTTCTTGCGAAACCCGGTCTGCATGAAAAGCTTCTGGAAACTTTTCTGGCCACGTATCAGGGTATTTAACGGATAAAAAGCAATAAAAAAACAAGAGGATGGGCCGCGCGCCGGCCTTCCTCTCGTTTTACAATTTCCCTTCTTCTCTCCATTTTTTCTTCGTTTGAAAGCCGATTCCCATGATGAAGAAAAGGAAAACTAGAAAGAAGAAGCCCAAAGCCGCGTTCCGCAGGCTGATGGAAAACCCGATGCCCGCCATGGCGAGAACCGCCAATACGGCGTAGAAAAGGAAGATCCATTTCATATCTTTCACGGCCATTCCTTCTTTCCGTAAGATCGGCATTTCCGTTCCATTTTATTTTACAAAAGGAACGGCTTTTTTTCTACTCTCCTTTTTTGTTGTGCTATAATATTCTCGCTGATTTTTTCAGGAGGAAACGGAGAAAATGAAACTGCGTGAAGACATCCGGAATATTGCCATCATCGCCCATGTCGATCATGGAAAGACGACTTTGGTGGATCAAATGTTGAAACAGGCGGGGATGTTCCGGGCCAACGAGCAGGTCCGGGAACGGGTCCTCGATTCCAACGACCTCGAACGGGAACGGGGCATTACCATTTTGGCGAAAAATACCGCCGTTCAATATAAAAACGTAAAAATTAACATCCTGGACACCCCGGGCCATGCGGATTTCGGGGGCGAAGTGGAGCGGATCATGCGGCTCGTCGACGGCGTTTTGCTCGTCGTGGACGCCTTTGAAGGGTGCATGCCGCAGACCCGCTTCGTCCTTAAAAAGGCGCTGGAACAAAAGGTCACCCCGATCGTCGTCATCAATAAAATCGACCGGGAAAATGCCCGCCCGGAAGAGGTTGTCGACGAGGTGCTCGATCTGTTTATCGAGCTGGGCGCCGACGAAGATCAGCTCGATTTTCCCGTCGTTTACACGTCGGCCGTCAAAGGAACGGCCGGCTTGGATCCGCGGGAACAGGATTCTTCGCTGGAGGTTTTGTTCGAAACGATCGTCCGGACGGTGCCGGCGCCCGTCGACAACCGGGACGAACCGCTGCTAATGCAAGTGGCGCTACTGGATTATAACGATTACATCGGCCGGATCGGGATCGGAAGGATCTTCCGGGGCACGATGCGGACCGGGGAGCAGGTCGCCCTGATGAAGTTGGACGGGTCGGTGAAACATTTCCGGGTGACGAAGATGTTCGGCTTTATGGGACTGAAGCGGGTGGAGATCGAAGAGGCTTATGCCGGCGATCTCGTGGCCGTTTCCGGGATGGGGGACATTTTGGTCGGGGAGACGATCTGCCCGGTGGAGGCCCCCGATCCCCTTCCGCCCCTAAGGATCGACGAACCGACGTTAAAAATGACCTTTCTCGTGAACAACAGTCCCTTTGCCGGAAGGGAAGGAAAATTTGTCACCGCCCGGAAGATTGAGGAAAGGCTGAAATTGGAGCTGCAGACGGACGTCAGTTTACGGGTGGAGCCCACCGATTCCCCCGACGCCTGGATCGTTTCCGGCCGCGGGGAGCTGCATCTGGCCATCCTGATCGAGACGATGCGCCGGGAAGGGTTTGAATTGCAGGTCTCCAAACCGGAAGTCATCGAAAAGGAAATCGACGGCAAGATTTGCGAACCCTTCGAAAGGGTGGTCATTGACGTGCCGGAAGAATATTCCGGCCAGGTCATCGAGTCCCTCGGCAGGCGGAAAGGAAATCTGCTGGATATGCGCCATGCCGGAAACGGCCAGGTCCGGCTCGTCTATTCCGTCCCTTCCCGGGGACTGATCGGGTATCAGAGCGAGCTGATGTCGATGACGAGGGGCTATGCGATCTACAACCACTCCTTCGAGGAATACCGGCCGAAACTTCCCTTCGAAATCGGCCGGAGGGAGCGGGGGGTCCTTGTCGCCTTGGAGACGGGAACCGCGTCGACGTACGGGATCCTGCAGTTGGAAGACCGGGGTACGATTTTTGTCGAACCGGGGACGGAAGTATATGAAGGGATGATCGTCGGGGAGCATAACCGGGAAAACGATCTGACCGTCAACATTTGCAAAACGAAACATGCGACCAACATCCGTTCGGCGACGAAGGAACAGACGCAGATCATGAAAAAACCCCGGATTTTTACCCTGGAAGAAGCCCTTCAATATCTGGATGACGATGAATATTGCGAAGTGACCCCCAAATCCATCCGGCTGAGGAAAAAAATATTGAATAAAAGCGAGCGGGAAAAACTGGCGAAAAAGCGGAAGATGTAAATGCCGGAAGAGGGCGGCCGAAAGGCCGTGCGGGGAACGGGCCCGCCTCGGCGTTTCCCCCTAGGCCGGGAAGGGGCTCAGATCCCCGCGCGCCGGAAAAATCCGGTAGGGAAGCCGGGATAAGGAGGCCTCATTCTTCTTACGGATGAAAACGTCGGATCCAAGCCCGAAACGGCCGGAAAAGATTTTTACAAATCCTTCCGCATCATGTACAATGGATTTGGCTAGGCAATGATCAAAGGGGGCATTCCGTTGGAGGATATTCAAAGCCGTCTGTCGCCGATTCCCAGACTGCTGCGGGTGGACGAGAACCCGGATTCGGGGATGTGGATTTTATATATCCTCATCGTTTTTTTATGCATCATCGCTTATAAATTGGGCTTTGCCCGGAAATTGCCGCTGTTGAAATCGGCGATCGTTTACCTGTTTCTTATCCTCGGGAGCACGATCCTTACCTTTCTGGCGATTTTCCTTCCGGTGGCGGAGGGGCTGATCGTCATCGCCCTCGTCCTTGCGGTCTACCGGTTCAGAAGATGGCGGGAAGGGGCCCGGGAAAATCCGGGCGAATAGCCGTCTTTCCAAACAAAACGCAACCGTCTCCTGTTCCATGGAGACGGTTGCGTTTTTTCCGTTTAAAACAAGAGGGAAATCTTCCGCGCCGTACCGCATTTAGGTCATTTAAAACCAGTCATCATCCTTTTTCTTCATCGGATAGGTGCGAAATTTTCCCGTGGCCAATCTTTCCTTCGTTTTTTTGCTGATTCTGTCGTGGCATTCTTGGCACATATACGTATGAATCGGACGGTTTCTCAATTTTTTCGCCAGCGGCGACTCGTCATCAATCGTTTCCATTTTATCGCACAAAATGCATTTTACGATCATCCTTTGACCTCCGTATGCTCATCCATGGAAATAGTATAGCATAAAGAAGCCGGATGCAGGGAAAAAATGCCGGAAACAAAAGCCGCCGGCCTCCGCCTTTAGCAGATGCGGATCAAGTGCCCTTCTTGCGCCCTCCCGGTCCTCCGGTGAGGACGCCGGTCCGTCCTTTTCATTTATTCCTGTCGGCTTCGTTCCTGACCGTTGCCCGGATTTTGCCTTTCCCCGTCGTTCGGTGTTTCCTTTTCCCGTTTCGCCGGGTCCTTCGGCACCGGCTTATCCAGATCGCCGGGCACCTCCGGCATCACCCGGCCGACGATGTCCGCCAATTCCTCCATGATCCCATTGACCGGCCTGCCGTCGATAATATCCTTCCGCATTTCATCCAGCCTCGCGTTCAGGTCCGGGTCGGCGACGATAACGGCATTGGCTCCCCGGGGGTCGTTTCTCAGGACTTCTCCGACCGCGTATTTGATCGTGCCGACTTCGGATCTTTCCAAATCCTTGTCCACATCGATCCCGACGACGGCAAAACGGCCCAAGACGAAGGCCCGGGCATTTTTGACGCCATTGACTGCCTCGGCCAATTCCGCCAGATGATCGGCGGTTTTTACATTTTCCTCCCTGTTTTCGTTCACGGTTTCCCCCGTGTTTTCCGTCCGGTTTTTCACAGGGAAATAGCCTTGTTTCTCCGGTGCGTTATTTCCTCCCATGCAGCCGGAGGAAAGGAGCAGAAAAAGAAATGACAAGAAAAGGATGCGATTTTTCACCGGTTGTTCCCTCGCCTTCCGCCTTGTTTCTTTTATTTTGCGGAAGATGCCCGGATTTATGCATAAAAAAGCGCCCCGGGCTGCGGGGCGAGGGACGCGCTATTCGACGATGAAGCCGGTCACGTTTTTTATCGGACGGTCCCGGTTGGAACCGTCGCCGAAATAGACGTGGACCGGGCCGTCTTCCCTTAAAGGCTTTCCTTCTTTGGAAAAACCGAGGATGAATTCCATCGCTTGGTCCAGGGAGACGGTCACGTCTCCGTCTTTGGATTGGACGGTTACGGCTTTTGCCTCGGGCAGCGGTTCGGCGTTATTCAGAAAAGGCCGGAAGGGGATGCCGAAGGTTCCCGTCAAGACCTTCATCTTCTCAAATTTCCGCTCCGTCTTCAACGTCGGCGGAGAGACGGACCCTTCCTGGATCTCCCGTTCCCAATATTTGGCCGTCTTTTTCTCTTCCTCCTCTTCCTTGGAAAAGATCGGTTCGTTTTTGTCGAAATAGGTCAATAGATCGACCCGGCGATCGTCAAAGATCCATACCCCCGGATCCAGCGTGATCGTAAACTTCACTTTTCCCTTGATCTGCAAAATCATGGACAACACCCCTTTTCCGTCTGCCCCAAATGCCGGCCGCGGCTTCCCTTTGCTCAGGCGCGCCGCGGCAACGGCATGGGCGCCTAAGAGAAGTATACATGGAAAAGGGGACGAATGCACGGAAAACATAAATGGGAATGATAAAAGGGACGGGCATCCCGCCGGATACAAAGATGTCCGCATCCTGTCTCCGCCGCTTTTGTCCCGCTTCCGTCAAAGCGGAGAACTCTTTCTCGGAGGTGATCCGATGGACAGACTTTTGGCCCCCGGCGTGCTGGAGGGACTTGCGGAAAGGGCCAGACCATGGGCAAAACAAGGGAAGACGGCCGCTTACATTCCGGCCTTAAGCGGGGCGGATCCGGAAGTTTTTTCCGCGGCCTTGTTCACCGTGGACGGGTTAAGCCGGACCGCCGGGGACCGGCCGGCGGCATTTACCCTGCAGAGCGTTTCGAAGGTTTTCATGCTCGCCTATGTGCTGGAGCAGAAGGGGGAGGAAAGGCTGTTTTCCAAGGTGGGCATGGAACCGACGGGCGAACCCTTTCATTCCCTGGAAAATCTCCAGTTCGACGCCTACGCCATGCCCCCCAATCCTTTGGTCAACGCGGGGGCCCTTGCGGTCACGGGCCTTGCCGAGGGAAAAGATTTGGAGGAAAAATGGGCCCTTTTTCAGGCCTTCGTCCGGAGGCTGGCGGGAAAGGAAATCGCCTTCAACCGGGAAGTGGCCGAATCGGAGTATGAACACGCCTTTTTAAACCGTTCCTTCTGTTATTTTCTGAAACAGCACGGGATCATCGAAGGGGATGTGGAAGAATTGATCGCCCTCTATTCCCGGCAATGCGCCCTGGAAATGGATTGTCTGCTTTTGGCGAGGATCGGCGCCGTTTTTGCGGGAGGCGGACGCGATCCGGAAACCGGGAAGGGGCTCATCTCGGAAAAAACCGCCCGTATTTGCCGGGCGCTGATGGCGTCCTGCGGCATGTACAATGCCTCGGGGGAGTTCGCCGTCAAGGCCGGCGTGCCCGCCAAAAGCGGGGTGTCCGGCTGCATCATGGCCGTCATCCCCGGCAGGCTGGGCATCGGCGTCTATTCCCCGGGGCTCGATGAAAAGGGGAACAGCCTGGGCGGATGGAAATTTTTAGAGTTGCTGAACCAAGAATACCGAATCGGCATCTATTGAATCCTGCAAACCGGTCCGGCCGTCCGCCGGGCCCTTGCCTTCGGGGCGGCGGGAAGCGGTCGGGAACGCCCCGCCTTTTCCGCCGGGAGCGCACCGTCCGCGATCCGGGGGATGATGGCCGTCGTTCTTTGAGATCCCTTTGTCCCCCCTTTTTGGGTAAAACCTCCCGCAGCGGTTTTGGCTTTCTTCCGCGCACCGTCCGCTGATTCCGCCGGCTGGTCCGGCCGTGAAAAAATGTCCGGCACCGGAAAAGCCCGGCATTCCGATGACCGGCGCCCCATGAGCAAATCTTTGTCCGGAAGGGAAAAAATGGGTCAGCTAAAAAGGCCGCCATCCGGGAAAAAACGCACCCCTGCAGGAATAAACCCGGCAATCCTCCCGGCACTGCCGCCCCCGGCGTCCGGCCGCTCTGCAGGGTCCGGTTGCCGAGATTTGCGGAGATTTCCAGGCGGTTTCTTCAGATGTCCGTGACGGAGGGGCCGGTCCTTTTCCATCATTTCCGTTCCTTGCCGGCGAACGGGAAAGGCAATGCCGGTCGTGAATTTCCTTGCATTTTTCTTATATAAACTGTAGAATTTTAAGAAGAATGGTCTTGTTTTCCTGTGAGGGAGGGATAATGGTGGCGTCTCAGCTGAAAGTGGATTTTCGGGAGAGGGCGTATACGCTTTTGAAAGAAGATGCGGAAAAAATTTTTAAATTGATACAAGTTCAGTTGGATCACTTAACGATGCCCCAGTGCCCCTTATACGAAGAGGTTTTGGATACCCAAATGTTCGGGTTGTCCCGTGAAATAGATTTCGCCGTACGGCTTGGACTGATCGACGAAAAGGAAGGGAAAGAAATCCTCGGGTCGGTGGAAAGGAGCCTTACGGAACTGCGGGAGGCAACCCTGAAAAAATAACGGAAAGCCAAAGCTCAAACAGTTGTTTAACAATTGTTTGGGTTTTTTATTATAAGCTTCTTAAAAGTGCCATACTTTTTTATTTTTTATTAAATTGTTATATACTATATTGATATTTTTTGATAAAATGTATAACATAATTAAAGGCAGGAAGGAAAATGGTCAAAAAAATCCTCAGATCCTATGATTATTCGCTCCTGTTCGTTTACCTGATCCTTTCGGTTTTCGGGCTGGTCATGGTCTACAGCTCGAGCATGGTCATCGCCGTCCAAATTTACGGGGAAGAAAGCGATTATTTTTTTCACAAACAAACGGTGAATTTTCTTCTTTCCTTTTTCGTGTTTTTGCTTTTTGCCGCGGTTCCATACAAGCTGTATAAAAGCAACAAATTTTTGGTCCCGATGGTCCTCCTGTCTTTGTTTGCCTTGTTCAGCCTCTTTTTTTTCGGGAATGTGGTCAACAACGCCCAGAGCTGGTTCATGCTCGGCACGAGAAGCATCCAGCCTTCGGAATTCGTCAAGCTGGCGGTGATCATCTATTTGGCCGCCGTCTATGCGAAAAAACAGGCGTATATCCATGATTTTAACAAGGCGGTGGCTCCGCCGCTCGTCTTTTTGATCCTGTCCTGTTTCTTGACGGCCGTGCAGCCGGACATCGGAACGGCCATCATCATCTTCTTTACCGGCGCCGTCATCATTTTTTGTTCCGGGATGGGATGGAAAAATATTTTCCGGCTCGTCATGATTTTTGCGGTATTGGCCGTCGTTTTTTCCCCGATCATTTTGGCGAAACGGGATGTCATCTTTTCCGAGGAGCGACTCGGAAGGATTTACGGATACCTCGATCCCTTCGCCTATGAACAGGGTGAAGGCCATCAGCTGGTCAACTCCTATTTGGCCATCGGCTCCGGCGGATGGAAAGGGCTCGGGCTCGGGAGAAGCATCCAAAAACTGGGCTATTTGCCGGAAGCCCATACGGACTTCATCATGGCGATCATCGCGGAAGAATTGGGGGTTTTCGGCGTCCTTTTTGTCATCGGCTCTTTGGCTTACATCGTTTTGCGGGGGATATTCATCGGCCTCCGCTGCCGGGATCCTTTCGGCAGCCTGCTTGCCTTCGGGATATCGGGGATGATCGGCATTCAGGCCTTCATCAACCTGGGCGGGGTATCCGGGCTGATCCCGATCACCGGGGTCACCCTCCCCTTCGTCAGCTACGGCGGTTCATCCCTGCTCATGCTGGGCATGGCCATGGGCATATTGATGAACGTTGCCATGTTTACCAATTATGAAAGAAAACATGCCAAAAATCGGAAAGAACAGGGATCGCTTTTCAAGTTCAGGGAAAGGGTGTATGGGAGATGAGAAAGATCAACAAATGCCTGGTTGCCAACCGTGGGGAAATCGCCATCCGGGTCTTCCGGGCATGCACGGAATTGAACATCCGCACCGTCGCCATCTATTCGAAGGAGGATTCCCGTTCCTACCATCGGTACAAGGCGGATGAAGCCTATTTGGTCGGGGAAGGGAAAAAACCGATCGAGGCCTATCTGGATATCGAGGGGATCATCAAAATCGCCAAGGAAAATGAGATCGACGCCATTCATCCCGGCTACGGCTTCCTGTCGGAAAATATCCAATTCGCCAGGCGCTGCCGGGAAGAGGGGATTTTATTTATCGGCCCGGAACCGGAGCAGCTCGAAATCTTCGGGGACAAGGTCAAGGCCCGGAAGTATGCGGAAAAGGCCAATATTCCCGTCGTTCCCGGCAAAGAAGTGCAGACGTTGGAGGAGATCCGGGATTTTGCCCGGGACTGCGGATACCCGATCATCATCAAGGCGGCATTGGGCGGCGGCGGCCGGGGGATGCGGATCGTCAGGGACGAATCGGAGTTGAAGGACGCCTTTGAAAGGGCCAAGTCCGAAGCCAAGTCGGCCTTCGGGAGCGGCGAGGTCTATGTGGAAAAATATTTGGAGAAACCGAAGCATATTGAAGTGCAAATTCTGGCCGACCGGCACGGCAACATCGTCCATTTGTACGAAAGGGATTGTTCCGTCCAGCGCCGCCATCAAAAAATCGTGGAGATCGCGCCCGCCGTCAAGCTGTCCCCGGAGCTCCGCCGGCGGATCTGCGACAGCGCCGTCAGGCTGATGCGTTCAACGGGCTATACCAACGCGGGCACGGTGGAATTTCTCGTTTCCGGCAATGATTTTTACTTCATTGAAGTGAATCCGCGCATCCAGGTGGAACACACCATCACCGAGCTCATCACCGGCATCGACATCGTCCAGGCGCAGATCCTGATCGCCGAAGGGTACACGTTGAAAAACGAAAAAATCGGCATCCGCAGCCAAGAGGACGTGAAGCTGAACGGCTATGCCATCCAGTGCCGGATCACGACGGAAGATCCCCTGAACGGGTTTTTGCCCGACACGGGGCGGATCAACGCGTACCGGACCGGCGGCGGGTTCGGGGTGCGGATCGACACGGGGAACGCCTATCAGGGGGCGGTGATCACCCCTTATTACGACTCCCTTTTATTGAAACTTTCCACATGGGGATTGACCTTTGAAAGCGCAGTAGCGAAAATGGTCAGAAATTTACAAGAATTCCGGATAAGAGGGATCAAGACGAACATTCCTTTTTTGGAAAACGTGGTCCAGCATCCGAAATTCCTCGCCGGGGAAATCGACACCACCTTCGTGGACACGACGCCGGAGCTGTTCGAATTTGCCAAGAGGCTCGACCGCGGCAACAAAATGCTCAGCTATATCGCCAACGTGACGGTCAACGGGTTTCCGGGGATCGGGAAGGTGGAGAAGGGGGACTATCCGCCTCCCCGGGTGCCCGAGGCCGGGAAAAAGGACCTCTCCAGGCTTTCCGGTACGAAACAAATTCTGGACCGGGAAGGGCCGGAAGGCCTTGTCCGCTGGATAAAAGAGCAAAAGGAAGTGCTGATCACCGACACCACCTTCAGGGATGCCCATCAGTCCCTGTTGGCGACAAGGGTCCGGACGATAGACCTCCTCCGGGCGGCGGAACCGACCGCCGTCCTTCTCCCCGAGCTGTTTTCGCTGGAGATGTGGGGGGGCGCCACCTTCGACGTGGCCTTGCGCTTCTTGAAAGAAGATCCGTGGGAACGGCTGCAGCTGTTGAGGAAAAAGATCCCCAACATCCTTTTCCAGATGCTGTTCCGCGGTTCCAACGCGGTCGGGTACACCAATTATCCCGACAACGTCATCAAGGAATTCATCGCCTATGCCGCGGAAGCGGGCATGGACATTTTCCGCATCTTCGACAGCCTGAACTGGGTAAAGGGAATGGAAGTGGCCATTCAAGCGGTCCGGGATGCGGGCAAGGTTGCCGAAGCGGCCATCTGTTACACCGGCGACATCCTCGATCCGGCGAGGCCGAAATACGATATCCGGTATTACAAGGATCTCGCCAAGGAATTGGAGAACCTGGGCGCCCATATTTTGGCCATCAAAGATATGGCCGGGCTGCTGAAACCGGAGGCCGCCTACCGGCTCATTTCGGAGCTGAAGGAAACGGTAGACATCCCGATCCATCTCCATACCCACGATACGAGCGGAAACGGCATTTACATGTATGTCCGTGCCTGCGAAGCGGGCGTCGACATCATCGACACGGCGATCAATGCCATGTCCGGGCTGACTTCCCAGCCGAGCATCAACACCTTGATGTATGCTTTGGAAGGGTCGGATCGAAGGCCGAAACTGTCCATGGCCGCCCTGAATCAGATCTCCCATTATTGGGAAGATGTGCGGAAATATTACCGCCATTTCGAAAGCGGGATGCTCGCCCCCCATCCGGAAGTGTACGATCACGAGATGCCCGGGGGCCAATACAGCAATCTGCAGCAGCAGGCCAAGGCGGTCGGGCTCCTCGACCGTTGGGAAGAAATCCTCGATATGTACAAACGGGTCAATTTCCTTTTCGGCGACATCGTCAAGGTGACCCCTTCCTCGAAGGTCGTGGGGGATATGGCCCTGTTCATGGTGCAAAACGATTTGAACGAGGAGGACATCATCGAAAAGGCCGATTCCCTCGACTTCCCGAATTCGGTCGTCGAGTTTTTCCAAGGGTATATCGGCATTCCCCCCGGGGGCTTCCCCAAGGAGCTGCAGAAGGCGATATTGAAGGACAAAAAACCGCTTCCGAAAAGGGCGGGCGAGCTGTTGGAGCCGGTCGATTTTGAAGAAGTGAAGAAAACCCTCCGGCCCGTCCTCGACAGGGAGCCGGAAAAGCGGGATTTGCTGTCCTATGCCATGTATCCGAAGGTGTTCCTCGACTACGCCGAAAGCTTGAAGAAATACGGCAATTTGTCCGTTTTGGACACCCAGACCTTCTTCTGCGGGATGAAGATCGGCGAAGAGATCGAGGTGGTGATCGAGAAGGGGAAAACGTTGATCGTCAAGCTTGTATCGATCGGCCAGCCCCAGAAGGACGGGACGCGGATCGTCTACTTTGAACTGAACGGCCAGCCCCGGGAAATCGTCGTGAAAGACGAAAGCGTGCAAACGGACGTAAAAGAGCGGATCAAAGCCGATCCGGCCAACGAAAGCCATATCGCCGCCATGATGCCCGGGGTCGTCTTGAAGGTTCTCGTCGACAAAAACGATAAAGTGTTCAAAGGGGATCATCTGCTGATCATCGAATCGATGAAAATGGAAACCACCGTCCAGGCGCCGTTTACGGGAACGGTGAAAGAAATCCACGCCGGAAACGGGGATTCGGTAAAACAGGGGGATTTGCTGATCGAATTGGAAAAGGAAAAATGAGGGGCCGTTTCATGGATCTGCGCCGGGTGCGGGATCGGTTTGCCGCCGGGAAAGAAAGGCCGGAAAGGCGGACTCGCAAGGTTCGCCTTTCTTGGCGCAAACAAAAGGGGCTGCAGGGAAACTTCCTGCAGCCCTTTCGGCGCGTTCAGCGGGAAAGGTTGACCGGAGGGCCGGCGTTTTTCATCTCGTTCAACCGGCTCCGGTAGACGAGCAGCAAGAAATAGGTGATCAGCCCGAACAGGCAGGAAATGAACAGGGCGTGCATCAATGCGATGAACAGGTTCAGCTTGGTAAAGATGATCAGCGCACCGGATAAAACTTGCAGGCTGGCCAGGAGGAAGGCGATGATCCAGCCGTAATAGATAACCGGCTTGTCCTTGTAGCGGCGGATGCCGTAAAGCATGATGGCGAAGATCCAAAGGTAGAGCAGCCCCGCCGCGAAACGGTGCCCCATTTGCACCCATTCAAAAAGGTTGCCCGGAAACTCCAGGCGGCCGCGGCAGAGCGGCCAGCCGGAACAGATCATGCTCGCTCCGGTGTGGCGGACGAGGGCGCCGGTATAGACGACGAAAAAAGCGTAAACCGAAACGGCGACGGTATTTTTTTTCATGAATCCGTCAAGGATGAGCCGGTCCGCCGCAAATTTTTTGTCAATTTCATGGATTAAAATGGCGAGCAAGAGGACGGCGGAAAAGGAGATGAGCGAAATGCCGAAATGGGCGGCCAATATGTAATCCGACTGCCCCCAGATCACCCTCGCGGCGCCGATCAGGCTTTGCAGGACAAGGAATAAGACGGAAACGACGGCCAAAAATTTGGTTTCCCGGATGTGGCCGATTTGCTTCCAGCTCCAATAGGCCAAAAGAAGGACGAGGATTCCCACGATGCCGGAAACGGCCCGGTGGGAGAACTCGATGACCAGTTGCGGCGTTATTTCGTCCGGGATCCATTTCCCTTTGCAGAGGGGCCAAGACGCCCCGCAGCCGTCGCCGGATTCGGTCTTCGTTACCAACGCCCCTCCGAGGAGGACAAGCAGCATCCCGATGGTCGTGATGTTCGCCAGCCATTTCAGCCTTGGTTGCAAAGCATTCACCCACTTAGCAAAATATTATCTTGAACTATCGTACAAAACAATTCGCCTTTATACAAGTAATAAACCTAAAAACAGCATTATTATATTAAAAAAAGTATTGAAAGTTTATGGAAACTCTGGTAGTAATATAGATGAGGAAAAGGTTTATTGAAAACATGTGCGGTTTTTGTCTTTCAACCCCTTTGTCACAAATTAGACAAAAAATATTGTTGTAAAACTTTTTGCATTTTCTTTTTTTTTGTTTAATGTATAAAGAGAAGGGTAAAAGGACTTGATCCGGGACGCGAAAGGTCCGTTTTCGGCATAGATTTGCAGGAGGAAGGGGGGGACAGGACAGATGGGCCATCCGAAAACCCTTTACGGGACGGCTCCGGCCGAAGGGAAAGGCAGGGAAAATACATTCGTGAAAGATTTTTTGGCGCTGATCAAGATCGGCATCGTCCATTCCAATTCGATCACCGCTTTCGCCGGGCTGTGGCTCGCCGTTTTTTACAACGATCCCGATTTCCATGTATTGCAGTATCTCGACAAGATCGTGTTCGCCATGATCGGGGTATGGCTCGTGATCGCCGGTTCCTGCATCATCAACAATTATCTCGACCGGGACATCGACCGCTTCATGTCAAGGACGAAACGGCGCCCCACGGTGACGGGATCCTTTTCCCCAAGGTTCATCATCGGTCTCGGACTATGTTTTTTGGCCGTCGGCACCCTTTTTCTCCTGATGGCGTCCGTCACTTCCGCCGTCCTCGGTTTGATCGGTTCGTTCATTTACATCTTTCTCTATACGATGTGGACGAAGCGGAAATACACTTTGAACACGGTCATCGGCAGTTTTTCCGGCGCGATGCCTCCGCTGATCGGCTGGGCGGCGGTCGACAGCGATTTGCATTTCGCCGCCTGGGTCTTGTTTTTGATCATGTTCATTTGGCAGCCGCCCCATTTTTTGGCCCTGGCGATGCGGAAGTCGGAGGAATACCGGAAAGCCGGCATCCCGATGCTCCCCGTCGTTTACGGGACGGCGATGACGAAAAGGCAGATCATGGTCTGGATCCTCTGCCTGCTGCCGTTGCCCTTTTATTTGCATTCTTTGGGAATCCCCTTTTTGATTTTGGCAACGATATTAAATATCGGATGGTTTGTTCTCGGACTCGTCGGATACAAAAAGGGAAACGAAAATCAGTGGGCGTCCAAGATGTTTGTGTACTCCCTGAACTATTTGACGATTCTCTTTGTTTCCATGGTGATCGCACCTCTGTTATAATGCGGGTTTGCATCCGGCAAGCCCCTTTACATATCGGGAATTAACACTATTGACACGGTGAAAAAGGGTGAAAACGGGGTTTTGGAGCGGCCCTTTGCTACAGAAACATTGTCGAAAGAGGGGATTGGTGACATGATGAAAAAATGGCGTCTGATCTTTTTATCCGCCTGTGCGGCGCTCTTTCTTTCCGGCTGCGGCGAGCCCTATTTATCGGCATTGCGCCCCGCCGGCGAAGTGGCGGAAAAGCAGTTCAACCTGCTGCTGTTGGCTACGTCGATTATGGTGTTCGTCGTTTCGGTTGTCGTCATCATCTATTTGATCGTTCTTTTGCGTTTCAGAAGGAAAAAAGGGAATGAAGACCGGATCCCGAAACAGGTGGAAGGAAGCCATGTTTTGGAAATCGTGTGGACGATCATCCCGATCCTCCTCCTCCTGATCCTGGCCGGGCCTACGATTGCGGAAACCTTTAAATTGGCCGATGTCAAAGGGATGGAAAAGACGGATAAAGAGGGAAACCGGGATGCCTTGGTGGTCAATGTGCGCGCCAACCTGTACTGGTGGGAATTCGAGTACCCGGATTTGGGCATCGTCACCTCCCAGGATTTGGTCGTTCCCACGGATGAAAAGGTCTATTTCGTCTTGAAGGCTTCCGATGTGAAACACTCCTTCTGGATCCCCGCCGCGGGCGGAAAAATGGATGCAAATACCGATAATGTCAACAAATTTTACCTTGTCTTCGACTCGAAAAAAGCCGATGAGGCAGGCAACCTGTTCTACGGAAAATGTGCGGAACTGTGCGGTCCTTCCCACGCGTACATGGATTTCAAGGTGAAAGCGATTCCCCGGGAGGATTTCGACCGCTGGGTAAAAGCGATGCAGAACGCGAAAGCCCCGGCGGCTGAAACCCCGCTGGCCAAGGAAGGGGAAAGGCTGTTTAAAGAAAACAACTGCCTGGCCTGCCATGCGGTCACTCCGAAGGATACCCGTCCGGAAAAGGCGAGGACCGCGCCGAACCTGGCCGACTTCGGAAACCGTTCAAGGGTCGCCGGCATTCTGGAATTCAACAAGGAAAATATAAAGAAATGGCTGAAGGATCCGGAAGCGGTCAAACCGGGCAACCTGATGGTTTACCCGCATGATCCGTACACGGAGGAAGAACTGGATGCCTTGGCCGAATATTTGATGAGCTTTAAGGTTCAATGATGACGCGGTGTGCGGCCGGCTCCGGCCCGGTTTCGCACACCGGCGTCCGAAAGGACCTTTTCGGACTGCCTGATGCGTCGACGGAACATTTCACAAAGGAGGGTTCACTTTGGCGACTGCCGCAGTGAAAAAAGGGTTTCGAGCGGGTCTATGGGAGTACCTGACCACGGTAGACCATAAAAAAATCGCCCATCTTTATTTGGCCGGCGGAAGTTTTTTCTTCCTGCTCGGCGGCGTTGAGGCCCTGCTCATCCGTTTGCAATTGATGAAACCGGAGAACGATCTCCTGAATGAAGAACTGTATAACCAAATCATGACGATGCACGGGACGACGATGATCTTCCTGGCGGCCATGCCGCTCCTGTTCGCCTTCATGAACGCCGTTGTCCCGCTGCAAATCGGCGCGAGGGACGTGGCTTTTCCCTTCTTGAACGCGCTGGGCTTCTGGCTGTTCATGTTCGGCGGTTTGTTCTTGAATCTGTCCTGGTTTTTGGGGGGAGCCCCCGATGCGGGATGGACTTCCTACGCTTCGCTGTCGCTGCACTCGCCGGGCCACGGGATCGATTTTTACACGCTCGGTTTGCAGATTTCCGGTTTCGGAACATTGATTTCCGGGATCAACTTTTTGGTTACGATCATCAACATGCGGGCGCCGGGCATGACCTTTATGCGGATGCCGCTCTTTACGTGGACGACTTTCGTGGCCTCCGCCCTGATCCTGTTCGCGTTTCCCCCGCTGACCATCGGCATCTTTTTCCTGATGTTCGACCGGCTGTTCGGCAGCCACTTCTTCGATGTGGCGATGGGCGGAAACACGATCATCTGGGAGCACCTGTTCTGGATTTTCGGCCATCCGGAAGTGTACATCCTGGTCCTGCCGGCATTCGGCATTTTCTCTGAAATCATTCCGACCTTTGCCCGGAAACGGCTGTTCGGATATTCATCCATGGTGTTCGCCACGGTGCTGATCGGGTTTTTGGGCTTTATGGTATGGGCGCACCATATGTTCACGACCGGGATGGGCCCCGTCCCCAACGCCATCTTTGCCGTGGCGACGATGGCCATCGCCGTTCCGACGGGGATTAAGATCTTCAACTGGCTGCTGACGATGTGGGGCGGAAGCATCCGGATATCCGTTCCGATGCTGTGGGCGCTCGGATTCATCCCCTCTTTCGTCATCGGCGGGGTCACGGGGGTCATGCAAGCCGCTGCTCCCCTGGACTATCAATTGCACGATTCCTATTTCATCGTGGCCCACTTCCACTACGTCATTCTCGGCGGGGTCGTCTTTGCCATCTTCGCGGCAGCCCATTTCTATTGGCCGAAAATGTTCGGCAAGATGTTGAGCGAAAAATTGGGCTACATTACTTTCGTCTTCTTTTTCACCGGTTTCCATCTGACCTTCTTCGTCCAGCATTTCCTCGGCCTGCTGGGCATGCCGCGGCGGGTTGCCAGCTACTTGGGCGGACAAGGATGGGATCTTTACAATTTCATCAGCTCCGTCGGGGCGATTATGATGGCGATCGGGGTCATCGTGCTGCTGGTCAACGTGGTCGTTTCTTCCCTGCGCAAAGAAAAGGCCCCGAACGACCCGTGGGGAGACGGCAGAACGATCGAATGGGCGCTGCCTTCGCCGCCGCCGTTCTACAACTTTAAGCAGATTCCCCTCGTCAGGGGGCTGGATGCCTATTGGCTGGAAAAAATTGAAGGGAGAAAAGAGCTGACTCCCGCGGAACCTTTGGGCGACATCCATATGCCCAACAACTCCATCATGCCGTTTATCATCTCCTTGGGGCTTTTCATCGCGGCCTTCGGTGCCATGTACAACCCGTTGAACCAGGTCGGCGACGGGAAGCCTTGGGCCTTGCCGGTCTTGATCATCGGCCTCGCCATCACCTTCGGGACGATGTTCTTGCGTTCCGTCAAGGATGATTACGGATACCATATCCATAAAGAAGATTTGATCGACGATACGGAAAAGGGGGCCAAGGCGTAAAATGAATGTCGAGGAAAAATTTACCCCGCAAACCTGGCCGGAATTGCCCGAAAGACAAACCCTGGACGGGAAAAATAAATTCATCGGGTTCTGGCTCTTTCTGGGAGGCGAAACGGTTTTGTTCGCTTCCCTCTTCGCCACCTATTTGGCCTTAAAGGACAAAGTGCCCGACGATTCCCATTATTTGGCCAAGGACCTGTTCAGCCTGCCGCTCGTTTTCGTGATGACGATGCTTCTCTTGACCAGTTCTTTGACCAGCGTCTATGCGATTTACCATATGCGCAATTTCCATTTTAAAAAGATGCAGGCATGGTTTTTCATCACCGTCCTTTTGGGCGCGGGCTTCCTTGCCTTGGAGATTTACGAATTTAACCATTACGTTCATGAATTTCATCATACGTTCCGGAGCAGCGCCTTCGGCTCCGCCTATTACACGCTGGTCGGCACCCACGGCGCCCACGTGCTGTTCGGGCTTTTGTGGATCATCACCCTGCTATTGAGAAATGCGAAACGCGGCCTGAACCTTTACAACGCTCCCAAATTTTACGTGGCCAGCCTGTATTGGCATTTCATCGACGTCGTTTGGGTGTTTATCTTTACCGTCGTCTATCTCATGGGTAAGGTGGGATGAAAAATGGCACAGGAAGGCGTCAAGAAATCGAACGCGAGGATCAGCTATGAATACCGGCGCAAAAAGAATGCGGAGGAAATGCGGTATCAGGTCGTTTCCTTCACGCTGATGATCTTTCTGACCATCCTTGCTTTTGTCGCCGTCGGTTCCGGCAAATTTCATCCGGATTTTGTCGTTCCCTTCATTCTCCTTTTGGCCGTCATCCAAGTTCTTTTTCAGCTCTTTTATTTCATGCACATGAGCCATAAAGGGCATGAATTGCCGAAGTTTTTCCTTTACGGGGGCGTATTTGCCGGATTTTTAACCGTGCTTGCCATGGTCACGATCGTCTGGTGGTAAAAGTTTGCCCGGCGGAAATCCGCCGGGTTTTTCATATCGGGCGCGTGGAAGCTGCCGGTTCCGGTTCTTTGCTTGTTCTGCATTTCCTTTGTATAATGGAATGGGAGGCGGGGACGAGGTGACGTACATTGTTTAGACTTGATCAATTTGGATTCCGGGCGTTGTGGAGCCCGTATTTTTTCATCATTTTGCTCCTCTTGACCCTTTTATACTTTGCTTTCCTTTTCAGGCATCAAAAACGTGTGGAAGAGGAGGGCTTGAGCAAAAGACAAGGGGTGTTGTTCGTCTTTTCCGTCTTATTGTTGTATCTCATTAAGGGATCGCCCCTCGATTTGCTCGGGCATCTCATGTTCACGTTCCATATGGTGCAAATGGCCTTATTGTATCTGTTGCTGCCGCCCTTGTTCATTGCCGCCGTTCCCGATTGGCTGTGGAAAAGGATCATCGGCCTTCCTTTTGTCAATCCGGTGTTCCGGCTTTTCACCAAACCGATTTTGGCCCTCGTTTTGTTTAACGGCCTGTTCTCCTTTTACCATGTGCCGTTTATTTTTGACTTCGTCAAGACGAACGTGTTCTATCACGAATTGTACACGGCGGTATTGTTTTTCTTCGCCATCATCATGTGGTGGCCCCTCGTAAACCGGGTGGAAGAGGAAAACGAATTGTCGGGCCTGAAAAAGATTGCCTACCTGATTGCGGATTCGATCCTGCTCACTCCCGCCTGCGCCCTGATCATTTTTTCGGGAAAGCCTTTGTATCAAACGTACTTAAGCGGGGAATTATGGGTCAAATCCCTCCATTTGTGCGTACCCGCGGATATGCTGGCTTCCCTCGGGCCGATCGACCCGGAAGTTTTCCAAATCATGCCTCCTTTGTATGACCAGCAGCTGGGCGGCGTCATCATGAAGGTCTTGCAGGAGATCATCTACGGATCGGTTTTGATTTACGTGTTCAGAGAATGGTACCGGAAGGAAACGGAGGAGCCTGACCCGGGCTTGTGACGGTTCGGGAAAGGCTTTTCAATAATAGAGAGAAAACGAAGAGGGGGTGAGCGGCATGGAACTTGCGCTCTTGCCGACGATCAGCACGTCGTGCATCGTGCTGAGCGCCATCTTTGTGGCCATCGGCGTGTGGGCCATCAAGCGGAAGGACAGGCAGACCCATGAACGGATGATGAAGCTCGGCGCCCTTTTCGCCGTCCTTTTCTTCCTCATTTATTTGGGCCGGACCGTCTTTGTCGGCAATACGTCCTTCGGCGGGCCGGACCATCTGAAGCCTTATTACTTCCTGTTTTTAATCTTTCATATCGTATTGGCCATTCTCGGAGCGGTCCTCGGCATCCGGACGTTGTGGCTGGCGAGCAGGGAACGGTTTGACAGCCATAAGAAGATCGGTCCCGTCACCAGCATCCTTTGGTTTTTTTCCGCCGGCACCGGAGTCGTTGTTTACATCCTGCTTTATGTCCTTTATCCGGGCGGACAAACCACATCTTTAATCAAAGCCATCTTCGGCTTTTAGGATCGGAAAAAGCATAAGAAAAAAGCAAGCGCGGCTGACGCTTGCTTTTTTTATGCTTCATTGAACGGCTCCAAATCCTTTTTTACCTCTTCAAGGATCTGGTTGCATTTTTCCACCAGGCGTTCCGGGAAATATTCATCATCGCCATATTCCACACCGTGGGGATAGTAATATTTCCCTAAAATCGGCTTCAACAGCTGGATATAGGCGTCGTGGGCGCCCACGTCCCCTTCGGTCGCATAGCCTTGCACGCGCAAATAATAGATGCCTTCCTTGATATCGAACTTCCGGTCGTATGTAACCCTTTCATAATCCCATTGCCCGGCGCGGATCAACCCGTGTTTCGGCAAGATTTCATCCAGTTTGTTCAGGTCGACCCGGAATTTTTCCAGACCGGTGTTTTCAAAGCGCAATTTTCTCCCTCCTCAGGCAATAGAAACGGTTATAATAGAATTTCCTTCCATATTATAATAGTGGATTGCGGGCGATGTTGCAATGTATGGAAATGAAAAAGGATTGAAAAAACGGGGAATTTTTTTCCGCTGGGTCATCTGAAACGGGATATGGAATATTTTTCTTGGTGCCGGATCCGTCCCGCAGGCGAAAAAGAGAAGGAGCCTGCAACAAAATGTCCCGTATGCGTAAAATTTTCCCGGTGCGGAATCACCCGACAGGAAAAAGAAAAGGCGTCCTGCCGTTAAAGTGTCCGCCGCAACACTTCCAAAGGAGGCGCCTTCTTTGGAAGTGTT